>JACCDH010626625.1_pt1 | contig 16940 bp, 24 predicted proteins | sample 7442481 | NCBI WGS metagenome assembly JACCDH01 (sample SAMN15323433, study PRJNA562643) | freshwater metagenome | isolation source: river surface water | place: USA:Blue River Watershed | collected 2017-08-15
AGATCGTCATAAACGATCAGGGCGTCCTGGCCACGGTCACGGAAGTATTCGCCCATCGTGCAGCCGGAGTAGGCCGACACGTACTGCATGGCAGCGGATTCGGAGGCGGAAGCGGCCACCACAATGGTGTATTCCATCGCGCCGGCTTGCTCCAGAGCACGCACCACGTTCTTGATCGACGAGGCCTTCTGGCCAATCGCGACGTAAACGCAGGTCATGTTCTGACCCTTCTGGTTGATGATGGCGTCGATGGCCACAGCGGTCTTACCGGTCTGACGGTCACCGATGATCAGTTCGCGCTGGCCACGGCCAACGGGCACCATCGAGTCGATGGACTTCAGGCCGGTCTGCACAGGCTGGTCCACGGACTGACGTGCGATCACGCCCGGAGCGACCTTTTCGATCACGTCCGTCATCTTGGCGTTGATCGGGCCTTTGCCGTCGATCGGCTGACCCAGAGCATTCACCACGCGGCCAATCAGTTCGGGGCCCACCGGCACTTCCAGAATGCGGCCCGTGCACTTGACGGTGTCGCCTTCGGAGATGTGCTCGTATTCACCCAGAATCACGGCGCCGACAGAGTCGCGCTCAAGGTTCAGGGCCAGGCCATAGGTGGCCGTACCGTCCTTGGTGGCAGGGAATTCCAGCATTTCGCCTTGCATCACTTCGGACAAGCCGTGGATGCGGACGATACCGTCGGTCACGGACACCACGGTGCCCTGGTTGCGGATATCGGCGCTGGCGGACAGGCCCTGGATCCGGCTCTTGATCAGTTCAGAAATTTCTGCGGGATTGAGTTGCATGACTCTTTCCTTCTTTCTTTAAATAGTCCGGTCTCACGCCTTACGCCGTGAGGGCCGCTTTCATTTGTTCCAGTCGGGCCTTGACAGACGTGTCCAGAACCTCGTCACCCACCACCACACGGATGCCGCCAATCAGCGACTCGTCTTGCTGGATGCTCACATTGAGCTTGCGTGCGAAACGCTTTTCCAGGGTGGTTGACAGATCGGCCAAGGCCGAAGCGTCGATGGGGAATGCGCTGTAGACCACCGCATCGGCGGTGCCACCTTGGGCATTCTTGAGGGCACGGAACTGTTGAGCGACAACGGGCAAGGCGCCGAGGCGACGGTTTTCGATCACCAGACGCAGGAAATTCTTGCCAGCCTCGGGCAGTGCAGTGCGCAGCACGCCAGAGACCAGTTCAAACACCTGCTCATCGGACGCCTTGGGGCTGTCGGCGAACTGCTGCAGCTGGGCGTTGTCAGCCACTGCAGCGAGTTCGTCCAGCCAGGCGGCCGTGCCAGCGAGGTCGGATGCCTGCGCCTTGAACAGCGCTTCGGCATAGGGGCGGGCGATGGTAGCAAGTTCTGCCATGGTCTTCTCTGGCTGGAGCGATTACAGCTCGGTCTTGAGGCGGCCCAGCAGATCAGCGTGGACGCCGGCGTTGACTTCCTTGCGGAGAATCTGCTCGGCACCCTTGACCGCCAGGACAGCGACCTGCTCACGCAGGGCTTCGCGGGCCTTGACGGCTTGCTGCTCGGCCTCGGCCTTGGCAGCAGCGATGATCTTGTTGCCTTCTTCGGTGGCACGTGCCTTGGCTTCATCAATGATGCCCTGGGCACGGCGCTCGGCGTCAGCCAGGCGCGAAGCCGTCTCGTTGCGCGACGCAGACAGCTCTTGTTCGACACGCGCGTTGGCGCTGGCGAGTTCAGATTTGGCCTTGTCGGCGGCAGCGAGGCCGTCAGCGATTTTCTGGGCCCGCTCGTCCAGCGCCTTGGTGATCGGGGGCCACACGAATTTCATCGTGAACCACACCAGAACAGCAAAAACGATGGCCTGCAGGAACAGGGTAGCGTTAATGTTCACGGTTTCAGTCCTTCTTCTGCGTGAAGAGGTCCGTGAATTACTTCAGAACGAAGGGGTTGGCAAACGCGAACAGCAGAGCGATGGCCACGCCGATCAGGAAAGCGGCGTCGATCAGACCAGCCAAGATGAACATCTTGGTTTGCAGTTCGTTCATCAGTTCAGGCTGGCGAGCAGAAGACTCCAGGAATTTGCCGCCCATCAGTGCGATACCGATGGAAGCGCCGATAGCGCCCAGACCGACGATCAGACCACAAGCCAGTGCAACGAGGCCGAGAATGTTTTCCATGAGAAGCTCCTAAAGGTTTGGTTGGAAAAGTTGAAGAGAAAAAAGAAAACTCAGATTTTGGTCATCAATGTGCGTCGTGCGCCTGACCTGTGTAGATCAGCGTCAACATCATAAAGATGAAGGCTTGCAGGGTGATGACCAGGATGTGGAACAGGGTCCACACAGTACCTGCAACGACATGGCCAATGGCCAGGCCGATGCCGGTGGCGGACAGCGCCCAGCCGCCACCCATGAGGGCGATCAGCATGAACACCAGCTCACCTGCAAACATGTTGCCAAACAGTCGCATGCCATGCGAAACCGTCTTGGCGAGGTATTCGATCATTTGCATCAGGAAGTTGACCGGATACAGAGCCCAATGGTCGCCAAAAGGCGCAGCAATCAGCTCATGAGCCCAGCCACCCAGGCCCTTGATCTTGATGTTGTAGACCAAGCAGACGAACAGCACCGAGCATGACAGCCCCAAGGTGGTGGACAAATCGGCCGTGGGCACCACGCGCATGTAATCCTTGAAGCCCAAAGCGGGGCCAGCGGTATGCCAGAACTGGGGGATCAGGTCGACGGGCAGCATGTCCATGGCATTCATCAGAAAGATCCAGACGAACACCGTAAGTGCCAGAGGAGAGATGAGTTTACGGCTCTGGGCATTGTGGATCACGCCTTTGGCCTGGTTCTCAACCATCTCGGAAAGGATTTCGACCGCAGCCTGGAAGCGGCCAGGCACACCAGAGGTGGCCTTCCTGGCCGCCATCCACAGCACCAGGCACCCCAAAACACCCAGAACCACTGAGAAGACCAAGGAGTCAAAGTTGAACAGACTGAAGTCAACAATGCTGGTCTGCTTGACGCTCTGGAAAGAAAAGTCCTTCTGCAAGTGCTGCAGGTGGTGCTGGATGTATTCGCCAGCGGTCGGGCCGTGTGCTTCAGCAGACATAGTTCACCAATTCGTCAAATTCAAATTCTTCAGTGTCAAGTCAGGCCGGCACCTTGCGCCGCATCCAGCCCAGCACCATGGCCAGCCAGTACACCTTCATCGTCACCACGAAGCCCGCCACCAGGGCGAGCCAGCTCAAACCTGCAATCACCCTGGGCGCCACCAGCAGCAGCACAACGGTGAGGACGATCTTGACCAGTTCCCAGACAAACAGGCTGGCCAGGGCCGCACCCGCTTGCCTGAGCCGCATTTGCCGAGCCAACGCCCTGGCGAACACGACGCCCGGAACCACCACCGACACCACACCCCACGCCACGGACGCCGCCAGCCTGAGCTGGCCACTGACCAGGCCGGTCAGCACGGCAACCGCCACACCCACCAGCACCTGCAAGGCCAGCACCCGCCAAGGCGAAGTGACTGGGTTGCGCTGCCGCCAGGCCGCAGCCTGCTCAGGTGTGAGGGGCTTGAAATCGGGTTCAAGACCATCATCTGCGGGATCTGCGCCATCCCAGACACGCTGGGTTTGGGAGTCCCCCGAAGAATCCTTGACGATTGTGTTCATCTCAAATTACACCGAGGTTACGCAGCGGCAGTTCCCGCAAAGTCCGCAATTATACGTAGAAACCCGTGCAAGCCCGAGTTTGTGAGCAAATGTGTTTGCGGGGTGACAATCGCGGCCTGATTTTTTGAAACACAAGGCAAATACGCATGTACGAATGGATTCAATGGCTGCACCTGGCAGCCGGCATTGTCTGGCTGGGAGGCATGACCCTCTTGCTGTGGGCCGTGCGCCCGGCCGCCATCGCCCTGCTGCCACCGGAGCACCGACTGCCTGTGCTGCACCAGGTGCTGTCGCGATTTTTTGTACTGGTGTGGTTGGCCATTGCAGTGCTGCTGGCCAGCGGCAGCTGGATGTTCACCAGCGCTGACATGCAGATGGCGCCGCGCGGCTGGCACGCGATGGCTGGCCTGGGCAGTCTCATGTGCCTGGTTTTTGCCCACCTCTACTTTGCGCCATTCAAGCGTCTGAGCCGCGCCGTGGCAGCGCACGACTGGCCCGCTGGCGCCAAAGCCATGGCGCAGATTCACCCCCTGGTGCTGACCAATTTCGTGCTGGGCTGGGCCGCCGTGCTGGCCGTGCAGGTCTGGCGATAATTTCACCCATGAGCGCATCCCCCACCTCCCCAACCAGCAGCGACCCGCGCAAGGATTCGCTGATCGAATACCCCAGCCGCTTCCCGATCAAGGTCATGGGCGCGATGGTGGACGGCTTTGCCGAAGCCATCGCCGTGGTCGCCCGCGAGTTCGACCCCGACTTCGATGCCACCACCATGGAGCTGCGCCCCAGCAAGGGTGGCAACTACCTGGGCGTGACCATCACCATCACCGCCACCAGCCGCGAGCAGCTGGACGGCATCTACCTGCGCCTGACCAGCCACCCCATGGTCAAGATCGTTCTGTAAATGGACGTTCGCCAGCTCGGTCGGGTGGATTACCTGCCCACCTACGAAGCCATGCAGGCCTTCACGGCCGAGCGCGTGCCCGAAACGCCCGACCAGCTCTGGCTGTGTGAACACCCCCCCGTCTTCACCCAAGGCCTGGCGGGGCAAGCCAACCACCTGCTGGCCCCCGGCAACATCCCGGTGGTGCAGACCAACCGGGGCGGGCAAGTCACCTTTCATGGGCCAGGCCAGGTCATGGCCTACCCGCTGCTCAACCTGCTGCGGCGCGGCTACTTCGTCAAGGAATACGTCTACAAGCTCGAAGAGTCGGTCATCCGCACCCTCGCGCACTTTGGCGTCACGGGCCACCGCGTGGCGGGGGCACCGGGTATCTATGTGCGGCTGGACGACCCGTTTGGCCACGCCGCCCTGACTGGCCCGGCCAACCCCAGCGACCCGTTTCGCGGCCTGGGCAAGATCAGCGCTTTGGGCATCAAAGTCAGCCGCCACTGCACCTACCACGGCGCCGCGCTCAATGTGGCCATGGACCTGGAACCCTTTGAACGCATCAACCCCTGCGGCTACGCTGGGCTCAAAACCGTGGACCTTTCTACAATCGGCGTTCAGACCACCTGGGACGAAGCGGCCCAGGTGCTGGGCGAGCAGCTTGCGGCACGACTGTGAGCACGGCGCCCTCTTCGACACGGTCTCACAAGGCAAACCCATGAGCAACCCCACCCCCGAACGCCACGTTGTGCGCGAAGCGCAAACGGTCGAGAACTACGACCCAATGGCCAAACAGAAGGCCGCCGCCAAGCTCTCGCGCATTCCTGTCAAGGTTGAACAGGCCGAAGTGCTCAAAAAGCCCGAATGGATCCGCGTGAAAGCCGGCTCGCCCACCACGCGCTTCTACGAGATCAAGGACATTCTGCGCAGCAACAAGCTGGTGACGGTGTGCGAAGAAGCCAGCTGCCCCAACATTGGCGAATGCTTTGGCAAGGGCACCGCCACCTTCATGATCATGGGTGACAAATGCACCCGCCGTTGCCCGTTTTGCGACGTGGGCCACGGCCGTCCCGACCCGCTGGACACCCAAGAGCCTGAGAACCTGGCGCAAACCATCGCCAAACTCAAGCTCAACTACGTGGTCATCACCAGCGTGGACCGCGACGATCTGCGCGACGGTGGCGCCGACCACTATGTGCAGTGCATCACCCGCACCCGCGAGCTGTCACCCAAAACGCAAATCGAAGTGCTGGTGCCCGACTTCCGCGGCCGCCTGGACAAAGCGCTGGACATCATGGCGGCAGGCCTGCCGGATGTGATGAACCACAACATGGAAACCGTGCCGCGCCTCTACAAGGAAGCGCGTCCGGGTGCCGACTACGCACACTCGCTCAAGCTGCTCCAGGATTTCAAGGCCCGCTTCCCGCACATCCCGACCAAGAGCGGCCTGATGGTCGGCCTGGGCGAAACCGACGAAGAGATCCTGGAAGTCATGCGCGACATGCGTGCGCACGACATCGACATGCTGACGATTGGCCAATACCTGGCCCCCAGCAACAGCCACCTGCCGGTGCGCCGCTACGTGCACCCCGACACCTTCAAGATGTTTGAAACCAAAGCCTACGAGATGGGCTTCACCCACGCCGCCGTGGGCGCCATGGTGCGCTCCAGCTACCACGCAGACCAGCAGGCGCATGGGGTGCTGAACCCCGCAGCCCCGTCTTAAGCCATTGCGCAAACGCCATCCTTGGACGGCGTTTTGATTGCAAGGCCGGTACTCTCGCACGGAAAATCAGGACGACACCCATGCCCTTATAGGCGACCAGCCCTGCCGCGTGAATTCAGCGCGAGTGCTTTTTGTCACCGTAGGGGCAGTAGCCGGGCTTGGGGCCGGTCTGGGGGTGTTTGCGGCAGGTGTCGGGCCGCTGCGCATAGACGGTGCAGCGGCGGGTTTGCGGGTGCAGGTTGGCGCAGTCGCCGTTGGCGCGGCGGGCCAGGGTGTAGATGCTGTTGCGGAAGTTGAAGTGGTCGATCAGCCCGGCTTTTTCGAGGCGTCTGGCGATTTGCTTGGGCGCCTCGTGCTCGGCCTCGAAGGCGTCCACCAGGCCCAGGCGCACCAGGTCGGGCAGGCGCACCTCGACCGGCATGGTGCAGCAGTTGGCGGCACAGCTGTCGCACAAGCCGCTGCGGTAACGCGTCCAGGTGTCGCAACGGTCTACGTCAACAATGGCAATGGGGGATCTCACAGGCGGCGATGTTAGCCGCGTTTGAGTTCAGGCCATCTGGTCCCAGGCCGCCAGTGCCTCTGACGCGTACATGAGCGCCGGGCCACCGCCCATGTACACGCACACGGCCAGCATTTCTTCGAGTTCGGTCTTGCTGGCGCCCAGGCGCTTGAGTGCCTTGACGTGAAAGCCGATGCAGCCCGAGCAGTGCTGGGTGATGCCGATGGCCAATGCAATCAGCTCTTTGTGTTTTTCGCTGACGGCGCCCTCGGCCATGGCGGCCTTGGCCAGTTGGCCAAAGCCCTGCATGGCTTCGGGCTGTGCTTTGCGAAAGGGGCCGAGTTGGGTGCTGATGTTCTGGATCAGGCCAGTGTGATCAAAGGTGCTCATGGGGCTGCTTTCTGTGTTGTGAATCGAAGAGAATCCGGGCATGAATATGTCACGTTACCTGGCCCTGGGGGCCATTGTGCTGTGGGCCAGTCTGGCCATGCTGGGCGTGCGCCTGGCCCATTTGCCGCCGTTTTGGCTGACGGGCGTGGCCTTGCTCATGGGCAGTGTGATCGCTTTGCCGCTGTCGCGCTTTGATTTTTCTCAGTGGCGCATGCCCTGGCGCACGCTGGTGCTGGGCGTGTACGGACTGTTTGGCTTTCACTTTTTGCTGTTCATCGCCTTGCGCCACGCGCCGCCGGTGCAGGCCAATCTGGTCAATTACCTGTGGCCGCTGGGCATGGTGGTGCTGGCACCGCTGTTTTTGCCGGGCATGAAGCTGCATTGGCGCCAGGTGCTGGCCGCCTTGCTGGGTTTTGCGGGTGCGGCGCTGGCCATTGTGGGCGGCCAATCGGTAGAGGGTGGCCTGGCCTGGGGCTATGTGCCAGCGCTGGCGTCGGCTTTTGTGTGGGCCAGTTATTCGCTGCTGACGCAGCGGGTGCCACCGTTTGCCACCTCGGCCATTGGCTTGTTTGCGCTGGTGTCGGGTGCGCTGTCGCTGGCTTGCCATGCGCTGCTGGAGCCTGCCGCGCAGGTGAGCGCACAAGACTGGCCCTGGCTGGTGCTGATGGGCCTGGGGCCTCTGGGTGCAGCTTTTTATTTGTGGGATGCAGCGCTCAAGCGGGGCAATGCGCAGCAAATTGGCCTGCTGAGCTTTTTGACGCCACTGCTGTCTACCCTGCTTTTGCTATGGCACCGGGGCGAGCCCGTCAGCATGAGTGTGGCCTTGGCGGCCGTGATGATCGTGGGCGCGGCGTGGATGGGGCGGCAGCGTTGATGGCGCCCTCGCTGTAGGCGCTTCAGCGTGGCATCAGGCTGGCAGGGTCGTCGCTTTCGAGCACTTCGTCGGCCCAGATTTTGAGCTTGTCGGTGCTGGACAAAAGAATGCGTTGTTTGACAGCCAGCACTTGCGAGGGGTGCATGGAGAAGCTGCGCAGGCCCAGGCCCAGCAGCAGTTTGGTCATGGTGACGTCACCGGCCATTTCACCGCAGACCGACACGCCTTTGCCTTGCGCGCGGGCCGCGGCGATGGTGTCGGCCACCAGGCGCAACACCGCGGGGTGCAGCGGGTCGTACAGGTGGGCCACCGATTCGTCGGCGCGGTCAATCGCCAGGGTGTACTGGATCAGGTCATTGGTGCCGATCGACAGGAAGTCGAAATGCTTGAGGAACAGGCGCAATGACAACGCCGCCGCCGGGATTTCAATCATGGCACCCAGGCGCACCGGGCCGTAGACCATGGCTTTGCGGTCCAGCTCCTGGCGGGCTTGCTCGATGAGCTGCAGGGTCTGGCGGATTTCGCTGGCGTGCGTGAGCATGGGAATGAGCAGGTGCACTTTGCCGTGCGCCGCCGCACGCAAGATGGCGCGCAATTGCGTCAGGAACATGGACGGGTCAGCCAGGCTCCAGCGGATGGCACGCAGGCCCAGCGCCGGGTTGAGGTGGGCGGCGTCGTGGCGGGTTTCATCCAGCGGTTTGTCGGCGCCCACGTCCACGGTGCGGATGGTCACGGGCAGGCCGTTCATGCCCTCCACCGCACGGCGGTAGGCCTGGTATTGCTCTTCTTCGTCCGGCAGGTTGCCCTGGCGGCCCATGAACAAAAATTCCGAGCGAAACAGACCCACGCCCACCACGCCGGTGGCCAAGGCGGCAGCGGTGTCTTCGGGCATTTCAATGTTGGCCAGCAGCTCGATCTTTTCGCCGTCGAGTGTGACTGCTGGGGTGTGGCGCAGACGCGCCAAGCGTTCGCGCTCGACCTGGCCCTGGCGCTGCTTGAAGCTGTATTCGGACAGGATGATGGGCGAGGGGTCCACGATGATGACCCCGGCGTCGCCGTCGATGATGACCCAGTCGTCTTGCTTGACCAACTGGCTGGCAGTGCGGGCGCCCACCACGGCCGGGATGTCGAGGCTGCGCGCGACGATGGCGGTGTGCGAGGTTTTACCCCCCACGTCGGTCACAAAGCCGGCAAACACGCTTTGCTTGAACTGCAGCATGTCGGCAGGCGAGAGGTCGTGCGCGACCAGCACCAGCGGCACGTCGGTGTCTTCAAGGTGCAGCTCTTGCTGCGGACGTTGCGGCTGCGGCGTCCGTACCATGGCCGAGCCCGTGCCCTTGAGGCTTTGCAGCACGCGCTCGGCCACTTGTTCAAGGTCGGCCTTGCGCTCGCGCAGGTAGGGGTCTTCCATTTCATCGAACTGGCGTCCGATGATTTCGAGCTGGCTGGTGAGCGCCCATTCGGCGTTGTAGAAGCGCTCCTCGATCCACTGGCGCACCCCGGCCGTCAGTTCCTCGTCTTCGAGCAGCATGAGGTGCACATCGAGCAGGGCACCCAGCTCGTGCGGAGCGTCTTTGGGCAGGTCTCTTTGCAGACGCTGCAACTCTTCAATGACTTCGTCGCGCGCTTTGCGCAGGCGCACGAGTTCGGCTCTGACCTGCTCTGGCGCAATGAAATAGTGCGCCACATCCACCCGGCTGGAGGCAACCAGCACGGCGCGGCCGATCGCAATGCCGCGCGCAACCGCCAGTCCGTGGATGCTGAAGGTCATTTATTCACCCTCGCCAAATTTGTCGGCCATGAGCGCGAGGATGGCGTCCAGCGCCTCCTGGTCGCGCTCGCCACGGGTCTCCAGCGTCACTTCGGTGCCAACGCCAGCGGCCAGCATCATCACACCCATGATGCTTTTGGCATTGACTTTGCGCTCGCCTTTGCTCAGCCACACGTCGCACGGGAAGCTGCCGGCCAGCTTGGTGAGCTTGGCCGAGGCGCGGGCATGCAAGCCCAGCTTATTGCTGACTGTGGTGGTGGCCTGGGGCATGGTGTGGCTTTCCGGTCTGGTTTTGTGGGGCGGTGCAGCCCACGGTCATGATGCCCTGGGCGCCCCCCGCCTGCGCCCGGCTGGCCAGCGCCTCCAGGCTTTCGTGGCGGTAACACACGCTGCGCAGCAGCATGGGCAGGTTGGCGCCCGACACCAGCCGGGTATGGCTGCCGTCGTTGAGTTTTTGCGCCACGTTGCAGGGGGTGGCGCCAAACACGTCGCTCATCAGCAGCACGCCCTCGGCGCCAAGGCCGTCGAGGGCGGTTTGCGCACGCGCCAGGGTGTCTTCGGGGGCTTCGTGGGCGGGCACATCCAGTGCGGCCACACCGGCTGCACAGTCTGGAAAGACGTGCAGAGCACAGTCGCGCAAGGCGCTGGCCAGCGGGGTGTGGGCGATGATCAGGATGGCGTTCATGTCAGCGTGGATTATCGGTGCGCCAGCCGATGAAAAAGAGCCAGGACAACAAAGAAGCCGCACCAAAGACACCAAATGCTGCCTGGTAGGCGGCCACCGTGCTCCAGCCCAGGCTGCGCGCCAGATCCACCCCCAGACCCAGTCCCCACTGCACCACAAAGATGCCGGCAAAGATGACCAGGTTGTAGGCCGACAGGGCGCGGCCCGCCAGATGCGGGGCAAAGGCCATGCCCACGGCCGGTTGGGCCAGCGAGACAAAGGTGCTGCTCACACAAAACGCCGCCAGCAAGAGGGCCGCCGCATCACCCGCAGCAGATCCGGCCCAGACCAGTGCGCCCAGTACCACAAAGCTCAGCGGAAAACCCCGTGCGATCAGCACATCGGCGTGGATGCCGCGGCGTGCCAGCGCGGGCGTGACCCAGCCCCACAGCCAAAAGCTGGTGAGCATGGACAAGTTGATGACAAACAGGCCCGTGGCCGAGGCCAACGGGCTCCAGCCAGCCACCTGGGTCATCCAGGGTCCGGCCCACAGGGTCTGGATGGCGACCATGCCGCCGTAGCTGAAAAAACCAATCGGCGTCATGCGCCAGAAGTAGCGGCTGCGCCAGATGGCGCTGTAGCCACCGTCGTCATCGACCGCCATGGTCTGAGCGGTCTGCGCTGGTGCGTGGCGCTGCCAGGCAGGCACCAGCAGGCGTATGCACAGCATGGACAATGCAATGCACACCGCCATGGCCACAAACAGCGCGCGCCAGCCCCACAGCGGCAGCAGCCACTGCACCGGCAAGGTGGCGGCCACCATGCCCAGCGAGCCGGTCATGAGCATCCAGGAGTTGGTGCGCAGCTGGGTACTGGCATTGAACCAGCGGCGGTAACCCGTCAGCGGCGCCATCAGGCAGGCGCTGACGCCCACGCCGCACAGCATGCGCGCCAGCAGCAAGCCACCAAAGCTGTCGGCCCAGGCGAAAGCCAGACAGCCCAGCACCGCCACCGACAAAAAGGCCAGGATGACGCTGCGCGGGCCGTACCGGTCGAGCCAGCGGCCCAGCGGCAGCTGGGTGAGCGAAAAACCCAGAAAGTAACCTCCGGCCAGCAGACCCAGGTCGCGCGCCTGCAGACCGAGCTCTTGCGTGAGCACCGGAGACAGCGTGGCCGTGATGGCGCGCACCAGCGCCGAAAAGAAGTAGGCCAGCGCAAAACTCAGGAACACCACCACCGCCATGCGGCGCGGGATGTGCTGCGCGCTCATGGCTGCAGTCCGTCAAACAAGGTTTGCGCCAGTTGCGGCTGCGCCTTGGACGCATAGACCACGGCATGGACCACGCGCACATGGTCGCCCTCGGGGTAAGCGCCCCAGACCGCATGCGCGGTCACGGCTTGCCCGTCGGCGCGTTGGCCCTGGGCCGTGATGCGTTGCGCGGCGCCCAAGGGCATGAAGCCGGGGCGCTGCCAGGCTTGGGCCTCTTGTGTTTGGGGGGCTTGCAGATTGGCCAAGGTGGCCTTGTGCCAGCCTTGCAGCACCGCCTGCGCGTCGGCACCAGGCGCAAGGGCTGCGGTCATCACGGCCAACATGGCGTCGCCCGACTCGCAGCCCACCACCGTCAGCGGCACCGACACGCCGCCCAAGGGCACCTCGCGGGTGGTGCGGTCTGGTTTACAGGGCAGCTGCACTTTGAGCCGTGTGCCGTCCACCGTGACCTGGCGCCAATTCTGATTTGGGCTGCAAGCGGCCAGCATGGCCACAAGGGCCAGCAAGAAGAGGTTTCGCATCGCCTCATTGTAGATAGCCAACCCGGCCGACAATGCACGCACTGATCGCTTGCAGGGCAAGCTTTCTGGATTTTTTGACGACAATCACCCCATGAATGCTCTTGATGGAATCCGCATCCTCGACCTCTCCCGCGTGCTGGCCGGGCCTTGGTGTACCCAAAACCTGGCCGACCTGGGCGCCGACGTGATCAAGATTGAACGCCCCGGTACGGGCGACGACACGCGCGCCTGGGGTCCTCCCTTCCTCAAGGATGCCGATGGCCACGACACACAAGAGGCCGCCTATTACCTGGGCACCAACCGCAACAAACGCTCGCTGACGTGTGACATCGCGCAGCCCGAAGGCCAGCAACTGATTCGCGAACTGGTCAAGCATTGCGATGTGTTCATCGAGAACTTCAAGGTCGGTGACATGGCACGCTATGGGTTGGACTACGCCAGCCTGTCGGCCATCAACCCCAAGCTGGTGTATTGCAGCGTGACCGGCTTTGGCCAGACCGGCCCCTACAAGGACCGCGCCGGATACGACTACGCCATTCAGGGCATGGGCGGGCTGATGAGCGTGACCGGCGAGCGCGATGACCTGGGCGGTGGTCCGCAAAAAGTGGGGGTGGCGGTGACCGACCTGTTCACCGGCATGTACGCCACGGTGGGCATTTTGGCGGCGCTGCGCCATGCCGAACGCACGGACCAGGGCCAGCACCTGGACATGGCGCTGTTGGATGTGCAGGTGGCCATGCTGGCCAACCTGGGCGCCAATTACCTGGTGAGCGGCAAGGCGCCAGGGCGGGCAGGCAACGCGCACCAGAACATCGTGCCGTACCAGGTGTTTGAGGTGAAGCCCCCCGAGGGCAGTGCCAGCGGCGCGCGCGACCACATCATTTTGGCGGTCGGCAACGATGGTCAGTTTGCCAAGTTTTGCGCTGTGGCCGGTGTACCTGAACTGGCGCAGGACGCGCGTTATGCACAAAACGCCAACCGCGTGCGCCATCGCGCCGAGCTGGTGCCGCAGCTGGAAGTGATTTTGAAGACGCGCACCAAGGCGGACTGGCTGGCCGCACTCGAAGCCGCCAAGGTACCGTGCGGTGCCATCAACAACCTGGCCGAGGTGTTTGCCGACCCGCATGTGCACGCGCGCGAGATGGTGCGCACCTGGCAGCATCCCGTCAAGCCAGATTTGCGCCTGGTGGCCAGCCCGATCAAGATGAGCGCGACCCCTGTGCGTGAAGATCTGCCGCCGCCCCTGCTGGGACAGCACACCACCGATGTGCTCTCGGACATGCTCGGCTACAGCCCCGAACAACAACGGACTCTGCGTGACAAGGGTGTGATCTGAGAAAATACGGCACATGAAACGCCTGTCCTTCTTTGCCGCGCTTCTGGCCGCAGCCCTCGTCCTGTCGGGCTGCGGGCAAGATCGCGCACCAGAGTCTTCCTTTGTTTTGCTCGACGGCAGCCGGATCACCAGTACGCAGTTGCAAGGCAAGGTGACGCTGGTGAATTTCTGGGCCACCAGCTGCACCACCTGCGTGGCTGAAATGCCTGACCTGGTCGCCACCCACAACAAGTTCAAGGACAAGGATTACGACACGCTCGCCGTGGCCATGAGCTACGACCCGCCAGCTTATGTGGTCAACTTTGCCGAAACACGCAAGCTGCCGTTCAAGGTGGCGCTTGACAACACGGGCGCCAACGCCAAGGCATGGGGCGATGTAAAGCTCACGCCGACCACTTTTTTGGTCAACAAGCGTGGCACGATCGTCAAGCGCTATGTCGGCACGCCAGACTTTGCCGAGCTGCACCGCCTGATCGAGAGGCTGCTGGCCGAGGCCTGAGCGCCGCACAGAGCTGCGGCGCCAAATGGGTTTGCAGGAGCCCTGCCCTGTCGGCCTGATTGCCCGGTCAATCTTTGCGGAAGTTGTCGTGACAGGCCTTGCAGGTCTGCGCGGCCGGGCCGAATGCGCTCTTGAGGTTGTCCAGATTGCCGGTCTTGGCCGCAGCCACCAGCTTGGCAATTTCGGCCTGATTCTTGTCAGCCGCTTCTTTGTACTTGGCGGCTTCTTTCCAAATTTCAGGTTTGGCGCGGGTCTCCCCCTTGTCGGTGCCTTCACCAAACGCTGTCCATGGCAGCTTGGCCACGGTGGCCAGCACATCGGCGTTATCGGTGGCGGCCTTGGCGTCAAACGGCACCTTGCCTTGCGCCATGGCCCCCAGGCGCCCAAAATGCGCGGCCATGACGGTGAAGCCCGCCTTGCGGTACTTGATGGCGTCTTCGGGTTTGGCGAACTGTGCATGCGCAGGCAGCAGGGCGGTCAGGCTGCCCAGCAGGCCAATGAGGACAAGTTTTTTTCGCATTCTGTTCTCCTTTGAGGATGTGAAGTATCTGCAGTCTCGCATGTTTTGACTTTTTTGCGCAAGAATGTCCGCCATGCTCAACATTCGCATCTGGGATCTGCCCACCCGTCTTTTTCACTGGCTGCTGGCCGCTTGTGTCATCGCCCTGATCATCACGGGGCAGATGGGCGGCGGCGCTATGGTGTGGCATTTCCGCCTGGGTTACGTGGTCTTGATCTTGATCCTGTTCCGTTTGCTCTGGGGCTTTGTGGGTGGCCATTGGTCACGCTGGTCGCAGCTGGTGCTGTCGCCTGTGCAGGTGCTTGCCTATCTGCGCGGACGCTCGGTGCAGCGCTGGCTGGGGCACAACCCTTTGGGCTCATGGTCGGTGCTGTTGATGCTGGCCTGGCTGCTGCTGCAGGTGGGCACCGGGCTGGTGAGCGACGACGAGATTGCCAATGCCGGCCCCTTGACCGCACTCGTTTCGGGTACAACCGTCAGCCTGGCCACGGCTTGGCACAAAGGGCTTGGCAAGCTGCTGCTGATCGTTTTGGTGTTGACCCATGTCGGTGCGATTGCCTGGTACAGCCTGCGCCGATCGCAGTCTTTGGTGGTGGCCATGTTGCACGGCAATAAGACCTTGCCCGCTGCACCCTCAGGCGATCGGTCGGACGATGTGCCCTCCCGCGACAACGCTTTCCAGCGGGTGATGGCTCTGGTGCTGCTGCTTTTGTGCGCGTTGGCGGTACGGTGGCTGATCGGGCTGGGTGGGTAAGCACGGCTGCCCAGGACATCTGCGGCCCGCTACACTGTTGCATCGCCACTTTCGATACGCACCTTGGACACGCCAAAGATTGAACTGAACACCCCTGCAAATACCGATGACATGAACGGCGTGCGGGAGATCTTCAAGGAATATGCCGGCACCTTGAGTGTGGATCTGTGTTTTCAGGACTTTGATGCCGAATTGGCTGCCCTGCCTGGCGACTATGCATCACCCCGTGGCGCCTTGCTGCTGGCGCGGGTGGATGGTGAGATAGCGGGCTGCTGCGCGCTGCGCCCCATGGACAGCAGCGACTACACCAACGCCGCTGAAATGAAGCGACTGTATGTGCGCAAGGCATTTCGGGGCTTTGGCCTGGGCCGCCAGCTGGCCGAGGCCATCCTCGACGAAGCACGTCGCGCCGGTTACGGCTGCGTGCTGCTGGACACGCTCGACGAGATGGAGGCAGCGCGGGCGCTCTACGAAGATTTAGGTTTCGCAGAAATCCCGCCCTACTACCACAACCCCCATGCGGGGGCGCATTACCTCAAGGTCGAGCTGAACTGAATCAGCCTTTGGCCTGGGCCAGCATGGTGTCTGCGTCGCTCACTTCGAATTTGCCTGGGCCTTCGATGTTGAGCGCTGTCACCTTGCCGTTTTTGACCAGCATGGAATAACGGTTGCTGCGCAGGCCCATGCCGCGTGCAGTCAGGTCCAGCGTCAGGCCCGTGGCCTTGGTGAAGTCGGCGCTGCCATCGGCCAGCATGCGCACTTTGGTGCCAGTCTTCTGGTCACGCGCCCACGCACCCATCACAAAGGCGTCATTCACGCTCACGCACCAGATTTCATCCACGCCCGCCGCGCGCAGGGCGTCGTATTGCGCCACATAGCCAGGCACATGCTTGGCCGAGCAGGTGGGCGTGAAAGCGCCGGGCAGGGCAAACAGGGCAATCGTCTTGCCTGCCGTGGCCTTGCTCACATCCACAGGATTGGGGCCGATGCTGCAACCATTGCCTTCGACTTCAGAATATTCCATCAGGGTGGCGGCAGGGAGTTGGTCTCCGACTTTGATCATGTTGTTCTCCAGTTAAAAAGAGGGACGAAAAAAAACGACCCACAATTGTGGGTCGTTTTGGCGAAGCTTGCAGGGCTCAGGCTTTTGGGATTAAACCACTGCAGCTTTTTCGACCAGACGGGTGGCAACCCAGTTCTTGGTCTTGGAGATCGGCTTGGATTCCGTGATCTCGATGATGTCGCCCAGGTGGAATTCACCCTTTTCGTCGTGCGCGTGGTACTTGCTCGACTTGGCCACGATCTTGCCGTAGAGGGCGTGCTTCACACGACGCTCCACGAGCACGGTCACGGTCTTGGCGCGCTTGTCGCTGACCACCTTGCCAATCAAGGTGCGCTTGAGGGATGTTTTGGCTTCCGTCATGGTCACTCCTTATTTGGCAGCTTGCTTTTCAGCAAGAATGGTCTTGGCACGAGCGATGGCACGGCGGGTTTCACCCATCGTACCGGTGTTGCCGAGTTGTAGCGTGGCTTTTTGCATGCGCAGACCGAAGTGGGCTTTTTGCAGCTCCTTGATCTCGGC
>JACCDH010935021.1_pt1 | contig 16939 bp, 21 predicted proteins | sample 7442481 | NCBI WGS metagenome assembly JACCDH01 (sample SAMN15323433, study PRJNA562643) | freshwater metagenome | isolation source: river surface water | place: USA:Blue River Watershed | collected 2017-08-15
AGCAACAGATGGATTGCTACTGGAGTACGTCATAGCGCCAGAACTTTGAGTGTTGGTAGTCAAGACTGGCGCAGCACCACCCATCACCACACTGGTATTGCTCAAGGTAGCGGTCCATGGATTGGCAGTGGGATAAACCACCATCAGAACAACGCTCGAAGAGGCAGCACCTTGTGAAGCAAACAAGATGCTACTTCCCATATCAAGAAGGGTAACTTCCCCGGTAGAGCTAATTCTTGCAACACTTGGGTTAGAAGAGCTATATGAAACCGATTCGCCACTAGATGATGGAGGCGGCATAATCAGGGTCCTATTGTCGCCAAGCAGTACCGACATCACTCCACCGAACGGAGCTCCATTCGCCAAGCGAGCCGCGTTATCCCCCGTTAGCTCATGAAAACGCTCAACACTGAGATCTAAAACTGCGACACTTGCATAAGCCGATGAAATAGTTTTTATATGCGTAACACTCAAAATTAATAAGGCAATTAAAATTCGAGCCAGTAGGCGATCATTTAGTTTGTTCATGTGCGTAATACTGAAAATTTAATTCTGTATCTTTCGCCTGTACTGCCAGATACATCAAACTGATATACATCCTTATCTCGTACAGGCACCGGAATATCTCGCATGCGAATAGTAAATGTGCCGCCAGATACACGGGCAAAATTACCGGCAGCACTATCGACCACCTCGTTTTTTACTACCGACTGAATGCTAGTTGCAGCGCCAGCAGCCACAGAGATGGAAACCTCAATATCGCCCTCGCTATTGAATTTGGCCATTTGAGGTAAATCTTGCTTATTAATTCTGATTAGCGACTTAACTGCAGTTGGATCGACCTTAGCTATGAAAGTTTGTGGCAATTGCACTGGGCGCTCTATAGCATCACGCAATATATATTTACCATCACCAACCAATTCCGGGCGAGTCAAGGCTCCAATAGGCGCAAACTTTTCTTTTCCATCCAATGGAATGCTATACGACACCGTCAACCCTTGATTTCCTGCAATGCCGTTAATACCCTGATTTTTATAGCCAGTAACTTGCCATCGACGGTATGCAGCAGAAACCATCATGTTATTCAATGCGGCGCCCATCTTATAACCCGCTTGCAAAGCTAATTCAGGAGTGGGGCTGAACTGAACTATGTAGTCTTGGTATATGCGCCTATTAATCTCCTGAGAACCATCGCTATATGGGTACTTAATGCCTTCGTAACCCGCAGACACTTTAGCAATCAACTGATTTGTAAAGCCCATCTGAATATCTGCCGCACTACCCCGTAGTGTTCCCACCGCCAATTTACGAGTATCTTTAGTAAGTTCAATATACGAAGTGGTGTCTGTGACACCATAGACTGGATCAGGGTTGTTGGTTTGCTTAGCACTACTACTCCATGTAGATAGGCCAATACTGTGTAAGTAATCGCTATCTTTTTTAGGTACAACGTATTGCATCGATAGATAATGACCAATCTGACTTAAATTTGAAGTAGCCGTTCCGCTATAGAAATTAAAATCTTGCCGCCCAACCATATATGAGGCCGAAAGCTTGGTCTTTAAATTCCAATCTTTTGGCATCCAGGAGATGTTAAGACCCACCTCCTTGAGATTTTTATTTAACCTAAGGTTGGTACCACCCGCAATAGTTTTGCCAAATAAATGAGAGCCATCAACCTTGATTCCAAAACCGTAAACTGACCCAGGAGCAAGATAATCCACTCCAACGCGCCCCAAAGAATTTGAAGACTCAAAATTAATGTTGGTTGAAGTCGGCGTTACATTGGCGCCAACTGCCTCGTTACCCAATTGAACTGCAGGCGCATTATTTTGAGGGGATGTATCTTTTGCACCAAAAAGCTTATTCAAATTATCGCTTACAGCCCCTGGATTACTCGCGTCCAATGGCGAACGAGAGGATGACGCATGCAATTTATGCCAAGCATCTTCTTGGGGCTTTTTATCTTGCAAACCAGAATTTTCATCTTCGCCATTTAAATCTGGTAACAAAATTTTGGCCGAACCTTCATCCCCACTATTAGGAGGATCGACCTTCTGAATCGCAGAGCCAAAAGAGGGGGGTAGCAAGGGGGTGGTATTTACCTCGGGAGTAGAATTTGCTTGAAGATTTTGCGCCTCCTGAGAGTTTATTGAGAGGGTAGGCGAGATGGGGGCGCCATGAGCCCCGCTCATCTTCAGCGGAACATTCGTTGGCGTCGCATTTGCGCCTATGGCCAAAAAATAGCTGCCAAACATAATTGGCAGCGAAAGTGCGATTGCGGGAATTTGAACCATAACTTCAATAAAAATTAGAACTCCGAATTATTGAAGTCATGCTGTGTAATGAGTACCCCGTAAATAGGGGGTAAATGAATGCTGAATAAGTTTTAAAACTTATATCTCATCTCCATGGCGCAAGTGCCATCCGCGCCTAAAGAAAAGCGCCTAACAACAAGTCGCTTAAATTCAATGCCAGGTTTTCACCCCTCCCCCAGCGCTCCATAAAACACGAATATTAATAACCAGCAAAAACCATCTGCCATTGATGGCACTAAAAATCAAACAGCGCTAATTGACAGAGCTTTTGAGATCAAAATAGTATCGATTCTCCGGGCACTTATAGCCTCTGGCATCGTCAATGGCAAAGCCCCAGATAGTGGAGCTATGATTAAAAAGGCTTATTGATATTGGGCATTATCTGCATACAAATTGATGTGCCCAGATGAACAAGGAGCCAAGCCGGGGCTTTTAATCTAGCCACCCTTACGTAAAATTGGCTTTTTTATTTGGCCACACCTTCACTTTCATCGGGCATATTGAACAAGGCACACCTCAATATAAGCCTGGCAAATTTAACCTATGCCAGGTTGCAGTAACCCAAATAATTTGATGGGGAGGGGCTACCGCCCCCAATTGATACATGCCTACTGTGAACTGCTGGAAATTTCTTACCGTTAGATTTTTGATCAATGTATATGCTAGTGAACATAATATTGAATGCCTCACTCTTTTCTAGTATGTGGACTTTGAGCATTCCCTGTTCATTCTCCCAGGCTATTAATGAAACATCTTCCTGGCCAGCATTACCAATAACCTTTCCTGTTTTAGATGAGAAATCTATCTGATCAAAAACTACCCTACCAATCTTTGAGGCGGAGGAAGAATATCCATTCTGCCCATCGAAATTTTTAGTCGCCCCATATTCAAAATCGCAAACAAACTTATGCTTACCACCCTCGGATGCCAATGAGGCACTAGAAACTAGGGCAATAAATAAGGAAAACGTTAGACCCTTTGCAATACACATCTCAAAATATATGCTTATTAAATAAACCTAAAGCATGGCCCTTGAGTGCATATTTAAATACCCCATGATCAAGGGGGTGGTCAACACTGAGGCGTCTGCCCAGACCGATTCGGTCATGCAACCTAAAGCACAGAAGGATGTTGCTCTACCTATCCAAGCCATGAGCAACTTCCCTGAAAATTAATCAAGAACCAATTTTTGCTTAATCACCACCTCTTTATATACGTTGTACTCAGCTTTAATTTGTTTTGAAAATTCATCAGGGCCATTTACATTGATGACAGATCCGGTCTCTTCAATACGCTTTCGAACCGCTGGATCCGTAGCCACCTTTTGCAAGGCCGTGTTGAATTTTTCTACAATATCTTTTGGCATTCCAGATGGCCCTAAAAGACCGTAATAAGCCATTCTATTTACTGGTGATAGACCGACTTCGGCAAATGTTGGAACATTAGGAAGTTGCGCCAGACGCTTTGGTGCAGCTACAGCTATTGGAATCAGCTTGCCGTCTTTAATAAATTGTATTGATGATGGCAAGTTATCAAAAATCATAGAAACTTGGCCGCCAACAGTATCTGCTAAAGCAGGTCCAGCACCACGGTATGGGATATGCAGAATATATACGCTGGTCAGGCTTTTAAATAACTCAGTCTGAAGGTGTCCAATGCCGCCAGTTCCTGAGCTGGAGTACGTATATTTTCCTGGGTTTGAATTTAGAACAGCAAGAAATGATTTAAAGTCCTTCGCCGGGAATGATGGGTTAACAGCTATAACGTTTGGGGTTGACGCTATATTGCTAATTGGCGTGAAATCAGAGATTGGGTCATAACCAATCTTATTGTTAATCGCTGGATTAGAGGCAGTTGTAGAAACGGTGGCCATACCAATTGTGTAGCCATCCTTAGGGGCCCGCATTAATTCCAGCGCCCCAATAGACCCGCCACCGCCTGATTTATTGTCAATGATCACCGGCTGACCCATTTGGCGACCTAACGCATCTCCTACAGCCCTTGCAATGATGTCAGTGCTTCCACCAGGAGCAAATGGAACAATTATTCGTATTGGCTTATTTGGAAAATTTTGAGCAAAAGCAATTTGCGTAAAACATATTGATACACCAAAACATAAATGACGTAACGTGCAAGCGATCATTGTGCAATCCCTCTTTTTTAAAAAAGTAAATTGCAAAATAATTCTTATTGCACTGTTAATTAACCACATAAATATGGGGTATTGCAATGCCGGCCCCCATAAGACATTCACTGCGGGGAATTTGACTTAATTCTTATGAGATAAATCGGTGGCATATATCAGCACCCGACATCCGGAATAACTTCCATCTTTTTAAGTCCATGTATTTGGGGTTGCTTAAATAGGCTAGCCATCTACAGTCTATAAGCAGTCTGCATTACAAAGGAAAAATCTCCAAAACGATTTACCCTTAAAGCCCTAGATCAGCGGATCGGGCAAGATTCGAACTCGCGCCCAACGTATTAAAGCTTGTTAAGCCCCCCGAGCCACATAACAAGCCAAATTGTTGCGGTCCGGACTCACTTACGCCCGCTATCGCACCCAAAATTTTTGTTGTGCCCTGAGATTATCTGGACAATTCGATCTCTTTCTTTTGCGCGAAACATGAAATGCAGCCACCCCATTCCGGGATGCCTAAAGCACATTACAGTTCTTCCAGAAAAATGATCGAAGCTTATTCTATATGCGGGATCAATGATTGGCTTGGCCACATTTGCCACCGGAAATTCAATTGGAATTTCCGGTAACCTACTTTTCCTAATATCTGAAACTCTATTTACCAGAATTTCCAATTGATAGTTAGAAAGAGATTTAATTTCTTTTAGTAATTTATCCATAATAAAAAAGCCCCCGCCTTTTGGGCGAGGGGAAAGTCAGTGGAACACACAACGAGGATCAAGTTGCAAGGAAAGTTTAGCTACTTTTAACTTATTACATAGCCCATGATTAGGGGATAGCAAACGAATGGGCAATACAGCTCAAATCAGGCATGGAAATGCACCTAACGAGCAATTCGCATCAGATATGGTTAATTTGCTTGGCGATAGCTGCCCAGATAGCGGAACTGCGGCGGGAGTTGGATTACCGGCTCTATTGGTTGGGGCTTTTGGAAGTGTTGCAGCTGATGTAATGATGGTAGTGTTGGCAGCTATTGCAGGCTGCTATGTTTCACTATCCTCGGTAAAGATTGAAAGTAGTTTAATCGATTAGGATTTGCGCTCTATTTAGTCTATTGCACATCACAACCAAGGCATTTGACTTTTAAAGCACCAAACCAAAAACACCCTACCCTACTGTTAGTAGAGCCTCTAGCGCCTCAACTACGGTTTCTTTGTGCCGATAATCAACTTGCATGCCGTGCAAATCAAGATTTTCTATAACGCCACTTCTCTCGAGGATGGTCTTGTAGTTCAATCCATGGGCTGCGCATACTTCTTTTAGCGCCTCAAAGTGAGCGGCTAGCTGCTGCCTTACTTTATTAATAGCCTGTCTTTGCTCATCAGTCTTTTGATTGTTACTCTTAGCCTCTGCATCAATCATCCGCGCAGAATGAGCGGCAAATAAAAATTGCAGGCGCCAATAATCACCTGTCCATAAGTGCCCAAGAGTAAAGATGCGATCTAATGTCTCAGTAAATTGAGCATCTAACATGGTGTATGTTTTACGAGGTATGGCCGCCTTAATACGCATCCTCTCTAATTCATTGTCAGCATGAGCGTAAGCAGCGGCTGCCAACTCCCTAGTATTCATTCCTTCGTAAGCAGCCTCTAAAGACTTCTTATTCATTTTTTTACCTTTCTTATCTTGTTAATTTGCTCAATCACCTCGATCCTGTGCTGCAATTCACAGGTCTCATGGGATTTGCGCACCATATCTAGAACATAAGCCAAGCGGGTGCCATCTTGGGTTGGTATGCGACCCGTCCTCATATCTCTATATACCCGCGCCATTTCCATGCGAATAGTCTCAGCATCATTAAGTCGTATTTTTCCCGCTTGCATGGGGGCGGGGTCCAATACTTCCCCATCTACTAATTGGGTTTGCGGGCATTCATCCATCCCAATTTGATAATCAGCATCAATCTGTGGCTTGGTCATTTTCTGCGCTCATCTTAGCCTTGAATTGAGACAGATCAGGCAGCAAATTAGCCGCCTTACACAATAGGTCCAGGTGCAACGCCACAAGGTGAGGCACTTTGTTATCCATTGACCACTTGGTATAGGCGTTCTTACTCATGCCAAGGTAGCGTACAAACTCAGTACGCTTCATCCCTAGGCTTTTAACCTTTTGGCTGAACTCTTGATAATCCATAAGCCACCCCTTTTTTAAGCAATGCGATACCTCGCATTGTATTATATTTACTCTTAAAGAGTGCTTTTTATGTTAAATAACATTTTTATTTTACATAACGCCAGTTCTGCGCAGACAATAATCGCCCACTAACCCATATAGAATATAGGTTTGTCAGATTAGAGCATAGTTATTTGATGCTTTAAATAATTATTCGCACTCTTTTAGAGTGTTTTATTGTTGTATGAGTACAACGGAAATGGGGAATATAAAACCCGCATAGGGCGGGTGGGTGTGAGAGGTAAAATACATAAAACCCATAATTAAGCTAACTGATATGGATAGGTCTAAAGAGTTATTGGGCGGTAGTAGTAGCAAAAGATTGATGTATTCGCACTCAGGACAAAGAAAAAAGTAAAAAATGCCAAAGAATGATAGTTGCTTAAGCATTCATATGGACGGCCTACATTCGGACGGCGGGAATATTCGCCTTGGAGTTTTTACAAACAAGTTGGATGAATTTAAATCTCTTTATGATGAAGCGACTGAATTAGTCGGTCAAAATACGGGTATAAAAAAAGATGATTTGCTTATTGTGAGTTTGTCTCACAATAGTCCTGCGTGCGCCACACTTGCATCCTCTAACGCTTATGGTGTGGATGCAATGCACCTCATTGAAGAGTCTTTAGTCAAGATAAATAATGGCACATTTGATTTGCAAGAAAAGCACCTTGCTTTATTTGAGAAATTAAAAGATTTTTGCAAAACGAATTTTTCTAAATTTGGTGCGTTATGGCTCAGCAGAGACGGTGCGCTTGTGACCTCCATCACTAGAGAAACAATTCAGGCCATAGAACTACTGTCCCAACCTGATTTTACTAGCTTTGGCTCTGCAAAAGGGCTGGTACAAACATACAACAGCCACAGCAGAGACAAATATTTTCACCTGTATGGAATGTTTGGGGAAAAAATTAAATGTTTCTTTGACGAGGATTTAAGAGACCAAGCGAGAGATAGTGTTGATAAAAGCGTAGTTGTTCATGGCATTTTGAAATATCACACCGGACACATTACCCCTTATGAGATTGATGTTCAGCAAATTGAAGTGTACGCCAGCAACGAGAAAATGAGCTCCATTACAAGCTTATTTGGAGTAACCGCTCACGATATTGATTTAATTGAGGAATTAAGAAGGGCAAGAAATGAATGGCGCTAATAAGTTTACCTACTGGGATACCTCGATATTTTTGGCATACCTTAATAATGAAGCAAGTCATAGGCCTGGAGAAATGTCTTGGGTACGCGAGAAAATTCAAGAGTTTGAAATAGGGAGTTTAAATATTACAACTTCAGTAATTGCAATTACTGAAATTATGGAAATATCGCGGCTAAACCATGAGCAGAGAAATACGCTGACAAATTGGTTTAATCGGTCAAATTTTAGATTTATTGATGCCAATAGAACCATATGCGATATGGCATCAAATATCCGAAGCGCATTTAAAGCTAATCCAATTCAAAAAAATGGCAAGTCGTATCACCCATTTACGCCAGACGCTATTCATGTTGCTTCAGCTATTTACGTCAGAAGGCTCACTCAAGATCTAGACCTTGCCCTTATTACACTAGACTCTAAAAATAAATCAACCACGGGTGAATTGGCAATGACGGAAATGTCATCCTATACGGAAAAAAATTATGGGCTTAAGGTAATTACCCCTCCTCTGCGAAATGACCTGCTTACGATCCTGGAGGAGTGAGCGTAATGAAAGGAAAGTACCCCCTGATTGGGGCTCACTAATGCCTCACCGCCCTCACCCTAAAGTACCCACAGCGGCACTTTTATCTAGCTACTGATCTCTATCTCCTCGACAAGAGCAAGCAGCAGAAATTATTAGGAAGCTAGGCCCACTATTTGTTCCAGCTACAGATATGAACGGGTATAAGGATGTAAATTTTTAAATAAAGCGCAATAAAATTGCGCATAAAAATTATTTAACCATTTTTTAAGTCATTTAATATTTCTCTCGAATCAACAATTTTTACCCATGAAATTCCAAAGAATAAAATCTGCATAAAAATGCTTATCACAGCAACTATCAAGGCAAATATATTATCGTCGTCAAAAAAAAGAAAAGCCATTGCTGTAATTGTTAAAAGCGGAAATACGCATGCCCATAAAACTGTATATAAAAATCCAAAATCAATTTTTTTAGGCATGCCAACAGCTATTTGCATGGCAACAAGAGACGACCTTATGCTTAACATTATTACCATAATTACCGCAGAACTTACTGGGAATGGAAAAAATGATAACCAAACATAATTTTTACTAATCACTCCATATTTTTTGTCTATTGATTGCGTAAGCATTTTTACTGATAAGCAATATTTATACCAAACAAAAAGTGGTATACAAAAAATTAGGAGTGTGAATGCGGTTGATAGAAAGTGCCAAAAAGTAAAATCGCTCATGTTTAGTAAAATATAAATATCAAACAAACCACTCTAGTCTTCATCTAAACATTAGAGATCCCCAAGATCATGGGGTAATAAGTAAAACCTCAAATCAAGATACTTCCGTAGCCGTAATTTTGCGGTCATATATATGGAGTATTCATGTTTCGTATCAAGTATTTAGCAGCTGCATTAACTATTTGTAGTAGCTCAGCAATGGCAGCGGCTGATTTCGAAGGTTTTTATGGTCAATTGGGTGTTGGGTATGAAAGTAATTCACCAAGCACATCTATATCAGGATCGATGAATAGAAATCCAGCGACTTTTAGTGTTTCTGAAAGTTCATCAAATAGCTTTACCGGGAATGTTGGTATTGGATATGTGGCAAAGATTGCAGATAAATTTTTGTTAGGTTTTGGTGGTGATTATTCACCAATAAAAAGCGGAAATATGGAAGCAACTGGTATGGCAAGCTGGAGAGAAAATGGAGTTCCAAAGTCTTCTAGCGGTGCAATTGATATAAAAAAGAGCATTCATATAATTTGTTTGTAATGCCAGCCACTCCAATAGGAGAAAGTGGTCTTTTGTATGGAAAAGTTGGTTTTTCTGGAGCAGAATTTTCCAGTGATGGTGACAAAGAAACTATGCATGGCTAGCTATTGGGGCTTGGAGTAAAGCAGCAAATTAGCGGCGGTCTTTACGGGTTTGTAGAAGGAAATTACGTAAAATATAAAAATAAATCTTTTTCGGGTCATTATTCCTTTGAAAATGGCGATAAATTTGCTGGCACCGCAACTTATGGCGGCAGCTCCTACAACTTAATGGCAGGTATTGGCTATAAGTTTTAACAATCAAACCACCTTCGGGTGGTTTTTATTTCTAAAAAATTTAGGTATTTATAAAAAAAATTACGGACAAAAAATACTTGATGAAAACCCAATCCATGACCAAACAATTTATCAAACAGCATTTAATAAATTTAGTGATGCCGTCTTTATACGAGCATCTCAAAAATAATTCCCTATGAAACTTAGAATATTTACTCTTGTTTTTGCTGCGCTTCTTTCATTTAGCGTTTTTGCACAATCATTACCAGTAAAAATGAGCAAAACTGGAATTTGTCATGCTCCAGGCTCAACTTACTACAACCAGACAAAGAATTTTACGCCATTTAATACGCTACAAGAATGCTTAAATGCTGGCGGCAGATTGCCAAAAAGGTGATTTATGAAAAAGATTATATGTATTTTTCTTATGCTTTCTGCTGCCGTATCTACATGCAAAGAAGTTAAATGAAAATCCCACTGCTTCTAATAGCATCTCTTTTAGTGAATATTTGGTTTTCATTCGTCATCATACGACTAGAAAGATTTCACTACTCAACACAAGTAGATTTTTGTAGTGAATCGAAAATTGAAGATTCAAAGGTCATTTGGAAATATGATCCAAACACAATGAATAAATGTTTAAGTGAAAAACAACCAAGAACATCTGACTGGTGGAATCTTTTGTATGGGTTGAATATTTTATGAAGAAAATTTTATCCCTTGTAGCCATTACACTACTTCTCAGTAGCTGTGGATTGTCAGACGACAACGATGTCCCAGTCTACGGAAAGGATAGTGGCTTACCACTTAATTGCAGAGCTTTTGTCCAATTCGCTATTGATGAATATAGAGCTGGCAAATATACAGCCGATGCAACTATAAGCACCCTTGAGCGCAACTGTGGTGCAAACGGATGGTCATGGAAAAATAAAAGATAAACATGAAGCAAAGAATACTTAGGACACCTCTTTTAACTGGCGGTCTTATAGGCTCGCTAGCAGCACTTCTATTAATACTCAACCCAATCCTCAACCTAATCCTAAAATCTGCGGCGCCTGTATCAATGCCTCACCGCTTTGACCCTAAACCTCTCACAACGGTGTTTTTTATCCAACCACTGACTATCTATCCAAGCTACCCATTTGCCGTATTTAACCACCTCTTTACACGAATTTGAGGGGGTTAGATTAGAGCACTCTAGGCAGCTATGGCGATCATCTAAAAACCTATCTTTTTGGATGGCCTGCTGCTTGAGGTAATCGACTATCTCAGGCTTACTTTCACGAATGATTTTGAGGTAGTCATCAAATAGCGGACTTTTGCCTTGAACGCTGATTTTTCCCTCGGCATTTAGGGCAATTTCTAGGCCATCTTCTTTGGCAGTTTTAAGGAGAATTTCAGGGGGGATTTTCATATCTCCTCCGCCCTAAATCTGTCCCAAGATTCGCCTAATTCTCGCTTGGTAAGAATGGCTCCATTAGAAGGGTTTTGGGCTAAATTATCCCCTGCTTGCTCACTGTCAAAATGGTGAGCAAGGTGAGCAACCTGCTTATTTTCAGAAATTTGAGCAAGCTGAGAGCCTTTATTTATATGAGGTTGTTCAGGTTGCTCAGGTTGTTCACCTTCAGAAGAGTGAGCAACCTGACCCCTATCGGTTGAGCAACCTGAATAAGCTAGCTGCATTGCCTCTTTTTCGGTTGAGTTCCTTAGGCTCCAAACGTACTTACCAAGGGTGATGGATTTGTACTTTTTAACCCCTAATTCTTCGGACGCTCTGCGTAGAGTTGCCGCTGAAATATCAGCATCTTTTGCCTCGCTTTTAACCTCGTTACCGATGCGATCCTGCGAACCCAAAATGTCGGTTAAAAATTGCTTAGCAAAGTCTCTAGCGGTTTCCGTTCCGCAACCATCTTCACCATCCTCATCAATACTTTCAGCATCGCTCAAAATATCATGTGCATAGCCTTCTACTGCATCCTTCCACATAACGATTGATGTATGAATGCCGTCAATTTCTTTTTGCTCGATTGAGTAGGTAAAGCCGCCATCTTTTGGACTGATATTGGTCTTAGCTCTCACCAAAACGCGATCCCCAGTCTCTTTGTTGGTTACGGTTACCCAAACCATCCTAGGAAGTGCCGTAAATGCCTGAGAGCCTAATAAACGCTCTGCGGGGTCCTTTCCTTGCGATCCCTTACCAAGGTGGGAGATTCCGATAATGGCGCACTGCTGGTCTTGGGCGAACTCCACCAATGGATCAAGGGATTGCCTGACCTCGTTGGCATTATTCATATTGCCCTTGACCATTCCCACGATTGGATCAATGATGATTAAGGCTACGCCTCCAATTTCATCAATGGCCTGCTTCAGTACTTCAATGTCAGCAACGGGATCAAAACCTCTACGCTTACCGTCCTCAGTACTACCCGCCAAAATATAGATTCGGGCTCTATCGGCACCCATTGCCATTAGCCTTGGCATCAGGACATCCTCAGGATCATCCTCGCTTGACCAGATCAATACGTTGGACTTTCCGCAATACCTTGAATGGTCGGGGAATATTCCACCCGTTGTAATAGTTGAGGCCAAACCTAGGGCTAGAGTTGTTTTGCCTGTGCCACCAGCACCGCCCAACATGGTGAGTTTGCCACTGGGAAGCCACATATTCCATAACCAAGTAATGGGGCGTATTTTGATGTCCGCACCGTTAATCAGATTTACTTTGATTTCAGGCTGGGGCTTTTTAGCAATGGCATTGATTGGCTTGGGCTCCGCCACCTCAACTGTTGCAACCGTTGCCAACGGCAATCCCAAGACCGCATCCTTAGCGACCTTCAATACTTCTGCTGAGGGCTTCTTAAAGATTCCCTCATGGTGAGCCTTGAGCCAGTCGTAAGCATCGCCCTTTAATGGCAGCTCAAGCGCATCAATGTCGATCAGGTGTGTAGTACACCCCAAACCATTGAGAAGGCTTCTGACGGCCTCCATGTGCTTTTTACCCGCTTCGTCAAAGTCTGGCCAGAGATATACCTTCTTACCCGCCAATGGCGCAAAGTCTAGGCTGTCATGACTACTTGCCCCAGTAGTGGCTACCGTTGCAATACCAACCTTATTTAACCAGTCGGCTTTGTATTCGCCTTCGACTAAATAGATGGTGTCGGCATCTTTGATCTTGCCAAGGCCATAGAGAGGCTTCTTACCGTCATGGGCGGGTTCTTTAAGCTCGAAGGCTTCACCATTCCAACTAATAGGAAAAATCTTTTTATCGCCATTGGTTGCATGACGAAGCCGTGATCTCCAATAAAGAAGATTTCCCTCAGCATCAGTATAGGTATGCAACGCCTCAGGCTGATAGTCCTTGTTTATGTAGCCCTGCATGAGAGCGCGAATACCGCTCTTAATCTCATCGCTTGTTAATTCGTTAATTGGTTTCAATCCATGCTCCCAATTCTTTAGCTGCCTGAACAAAATTCAAGCCAGCACGTTTCATATGTAGGTCTAAGGTGCTTGAGCCGTGCTCGCCACAAACCATGCAGCGATAAGCTCCTGAATCAGCACGCACTCTTAGGCTTGGCTTGGTGTCATCATGAAATGGACAAACTGCATCCCTCCATGCACCAGAGCCTTTGAGGTTTAAGCCATGAGCATTGAAATACTCAACACCACTAGGCAAATTCTCACGTCTAAATTTAGAGTTCTTCATAGATTGGCCTCAGCGCTTTCCGCTTGATTGAGCAGGCCAATGGCATGGCAAATCAGGCCAGCATTGAAAGCACCTTTAAGGGATTGAGTGAGGCGGGCTCGACGTTGTAAGCTGTCATCAGTCTGTTTTTTGTTTTGCCTTAAGCCCAGCGGCAAACTGGGCTTTTGCGTTTTAAAGGTCATCTCATTGACCCCCCACTGAATATCCAGCGGGATTGCTTAGCCACTTGTGCAATTCCTGATTGTCGTAAAAGGTGCAGCGTGAGCCCAAACGTTCTGCTCGTGGCGCTTTACCTTGTTTACTGAGGGTTAGGAAAGTTCCCAAGCTGACTGGGGAAAACCTCTTAAATCCTGACCAGCGGGATTTTCCTGTTAGGGGCAATACTTCGGGTGTTGGTGCTTCTGCTACTTTTGATTTTTTGGGCATCTAAATAAATCTCCATCATTAAGACCGCTTGTCGTATGACGTTGCGTAATGATGAGGACTTTAGATTTTTAAATTACAACTGGAAACCATTGAGCTTGCTGGAATATAGGCCTTCTAGCTAACTTATAGAGCAGCTAGCTAACCAGCAACTTCTCCCATTCATCTACCCAATTTCTTATGCCTGATACGTCTTTGATGATTGGATGCTTAGCACCCATATTCCTGGCAAACTCCGATTTCCAGCCATAGGTCTTTTTTCCCTTGGGAATCTTTTCCCACTCGCCCTTGATTGCCATCTTTGCAGATTGCTTAGCTTTTGAAATTGGATCCTTTTCTAGTCTCATGAGAGCATGTCTCGCCCGCTCTGCCGATATATCCTGTTTAATCATCTCGCTCGATTTATTCCAGCCATCACTAAATTGTGCCAATGCCTCCATATCAAAGAACTCAAAAATCTCATCAAGCAACTCATGTTTAGACATTGATCCAGCTCTCTCATCAATATCTGCTAACGCATTAATTGAATAAATATTAAAAACCAAATCAGTTAATTCAGCATCGGTATTACATTCAGCAAAGGAGAGTCTCAACCTCTTAGCTATTTCATTTGAGTGCACATGATCATAAAATGCGTAGGCTTTTGATTTATAGTCCCTCCACCAATACTCCTCGGTTGTAAATTGACGCGTATAGTCATTGTCTAGCAAGACCCCTGCTTCAATAGATAATTTCCACCAATTTCTAGATCTTAGAGCTGCAATCTCATACTCATTAGCTACTTTTCTTGAGCCTTCCTCGATGTTGCATTTAGCTAAAAGATCAACCCTCCTTTGAATGTAAACATCTCCAAATCTCCCCTTTATGTACTTGAGTTTTTCTGGTGTTTTTAGGGTCTGTGATTTTTGCTTAGCATAAACTTCTGCTATGGCAAGAGTCAGGGAATCGGATGAGATCCTATTGCAAAGATCAAAATCGAGTCTCTCGATTTCACCTTTAACTTGATCTTCAATCTTATGGCCCATGATCCGCTTTCATGTCCGCATGGTTAGACCTCAGGCAGGGCACTGCGGTAGTGCTGTTCGCTCCGTCGAGCTATGCCTGTGTACTTATATTTTAGATGGCTAGATTGCCTATCGCAAGATAGTAAAAACTGTCTATAGCACCCGCTACAAAAGGCTTGGGAATGCCATGAAAAAGGTGATTATTAGAAATTTCTAACCCCTTTAATTATGGGGAAGCGTATTTGATTTATTTTGATTGTTTTCAAAAGTGCGCTTGATTTATCTTGATTGTTTTCAAGTTAGATAGTCTTAACTTTAAATGGCACTACATCAGCACCCGCTTTTAATCCATCTAGGTAGTTAGCCCACAACTGGATTGCCTCTCGCCTCTGGTCTACAAACTTAGTACGGTTGTATGCACCCTTTAGCGGATCACCCTTGATCTTGTGGCTAAGCTGCGCCTCTAGGTGCTTATCGTCAATACCTAAGACCTCTGCTGCAATGGTTCGTCCGCTTGCCCTAAACCCATGGAATGACTGCTCATCTATGAACTTGATAGAGATTAGGGCGTATCGAATAGCACCCACACTAAATGGCTTAGTCCTATCGCCTTGGTTGGGGAATACATACTCACCACCGCCAGTAATAGGCTTCATCTTTTCCAGCAATTCAATGACTTGTAACGGCAGCGGTACCAAGTGATCGCTACCTGAGAGCTTTTCCTGTTCCTCGCGCTTTAGGTCGGCGCTACGAATAGTCCATAACCTATTGTCTAGGTCGATTTCACGCCAGCGCATAGTGCGGACATTCTTAGGTCTTTGGAAAAGGATTGGTGCAATTTGTAGTGCCGTCTTAATCTCTGGTGAGCCGCCGTATCCATCTATCGCTCTGAGTAAATCACCGAACCGCTTAGGCTCAACAATAGCGAGATAGTTACCTTTGATAGCTTTGGGAAGCCTTGCCTTAATGCCAATGGTTGCGTCTGGTATTCCATCCAGGGCCACGGTTTCATAAACCCTACTTATGACTGCTAATGTTTTATGCGCCGACTGGATAGCACCCCTTTTAATCATCCGATCAATGCAAGCCAGTATCTCGGTACCTTTAACTTCCTTGATGGGACGCTTACCAATATAGGGGAGTACGTTACCGCCTAGCTGGGAGTTGATTTGCTTAAGTCTGTCAGCGCTCCATTCGGGATGGGTGGCGATGTAATTCTTTACGCAATCGGCGAAGGTTTCATAGGACTTGGCATTAATTAACTTCTTAGTACGCTTTTCGGTATTGGGGTCTACACCTTGCGCAGCTAGAGCCTTAATCCTGTCTCGCTCAATCCTAGCCTCACTTAAGGTAAACGCTTCGTAGGTGCCAATACGGTAGGTGTCACGTTTACCATTGCAAAAGTATTTTGCTGCCCAGTACCGACCGCCTGATTTTCTGACCTCAAGAAAGGCACCGCGCCCAATTGGTAAACGATCAAAATTTTTATCGGGTGGGCAAGTAAAAGCAGCGCATTGGGTTGCCTTAATTGCCTCACCCCTTACCTCTACTTCTTTTCCGCTAATAACTTTTTTCACCATGGCATGCTCTCAAAAATACTGCATAAGTAAACATCTTAAATGGGTCTAAAAAAGTACCCCACTTTGTACCCCACTTTTTGAGTCATTGAAGCGTTTTTCAACGTTACTCAAGATTCATCAATCGCCCTACACACTATATATAACAAGGCTTCAAATAATCAACGCTGAACATCGTTAAAACTAACTGGTAGGTATAATCGATAAATGCTAGAGAATCTCACCGACCGCCTATCTCGTGTTGTTAAAACAATGCGAGGGCAAGCTCGCCTTACTGAAGCTAACACAGCAGAAATGCTGCGGGAGATCCGCCTGGCC
>JACCDH010514582.1_pt1 | contig 16938 bp, 16 predicted proteins | sample 7442481 | NCBI WGS metagenome assembly JACCDH01 (sample SAMN15323433, study PRJNA562643) | freshwater metagenome | isolation source: river surface water | place: USA:Blue River Watershed | collected 2017-08-15
GCCTATGTCTGCCGGTATCTGTTCTACTTTAAGTTTTTCACCAGCAGCAACCTTGTATTGTTTGCCACCGGTTTTTATGACCGCGTACATGGGAACCTCATTGATTGATCTATCGGGATACAGCCGCGGCGCCTGTGCAGACGCCCTTTCTTGCCCGGCGTGACGAAAAGCCGTTGCCAATTCGGGAAAACCCCAAATTATACATGGACTTAGCATGCCGGTCAAAGTGCAATTGCGGCCCATTTGGGCGGGTTCTACCATCCTGCTCCGGGCAATAGCGGTAGCGAGAACACCCGGGCGCCGGCGTATAATCGCGCACTTTCACTGATTCCCAGTCCATTTATCGTGTCCGCACCCCAAACTGCGCCCCAGAACCAGCCCTTGAGTGTTATCGCGGCGGACATGCAGGCGGTCGATGCCGCCATCCGCGCCCAACTGCATTCTGATGTGCCCTTGGTCAGCCAGATCGCCGACTACATCATCAGCGCCGGGGGCAAACGGATCAGGCCGGCGCTGGTCCTGCTGATGGCCAATGCCTGGGGTTACCGGGGCGATGCCCACTTCAAGCTAGCCGCCGTCATTGAATTCATCCATACCGCGACCCTGCTGCATGATGATGTGGTCGATGAGTCCGACCTCCGGCGTGGACGCCAGACCGCCAATGCCTTGTTTGGCAACGCCGCTTCGGTGCTCGTTGGCGATTTCGTCTATTCCCGTGCATTCCAGATGATGGTCTCGGTTCAGAACATGCGGGTCATGCAAATTCTGGCGGATGCGACCAATGTCATCGCCGAAGGGGAAGTCCTGCAGCTGATGAACATGCACGATCCTGACGTGACCGAGGATCGCTATCTGCAAGTCATACGCTCCAAAACGGCCAAACTTTTTGAAGCAGCCACCGAGCTGGGCAGCCTGCTCGCCGGCGCTACCGAAGACCAGATCGCTGCAGCCGCAGAATACGGGCGTTCGCTGGGTACGGCTTTTCAGCTAATTGACGACGTGCTTGATTATTCAGGCAATGAGAGTGACATCGGCAAAAATGTCGGCGACGACCTGCGCGAAGGCAAGCCAACCCTGCCTCTGATTTACCTGATGCAGCATGGCAGCGAAGAACAACGCGAACTCGTACGGCAGTGCATTTCGCAAGGTGACGAAGCGCATTTTGATGAAATACTGGCCGCCATCACCAGCTCAGGCGCGCTTGAGTACACGCGACAGCAGGCCGAAAGTGCTGCCCAGCGCGCAAAAGACTCGATAAAGGGACTACCCGAAGGCCAATACAAAGCAGCCCTGTTCGCACTGGCCAGCTTTGCCGTCGAACGCAATCACTGAACCATCGCCTCGCCAGAATCAAGCGCCCTTGCTGACGATTTTTGCCTTAAGCTCCCATTTTTGTTCCTCATAATCGGCATCACTGATAAGGCCAGTTTTGAAAAGTTTTTTGCTTTTTCAAAAAGAAAATTTTTGTGGCGATCCGCTTACTGGCCTAGCTGCCGATCTCGTGAAGACACAACCCCTCACAGCCTTGAAAGGCCACTACCCCAACGGCAAAATCTTGTGCTGCGGTGTACGCACGAACTGATTCGGGTTTAGCTTAGACTGGCAGAGCGCTACGTTCGGGACGTAGAGGCCGGAGGGTGGATTTCGAAATCATACGCAACCGAGCAGAGACAACGGCCGGCCAACCTGTACCGGCTATGAATTCGAGGAAGTCAATCGATACTTACAACAGCGGATTCATGGGCGCGCATAGCGGCTGCACTGGAAGAAAAATTAATTCCTGGGCCACACAAAAGAGTAATCAAATCCTTCAACTGCTCTGTCAAATGACCTATGCCAGGCTTTGGACATGGAAGCTTCAGCATAATCCTTGAAACAAGGCGTACCCAAAGTGTAATGAATCAACTTGGCTTGTTTGTTTTCCGGATACTCAATCGCGAGCCAGTTCCATTCTTTAGGCAGATCGCCTATCAAATCGTCGCTCAGCCAGGAAAATCTGTGTAGATACGAGCCAAGTTGTCTCTGAACAAATTCCGGCGTAAGAATTTTATTTGCGGGATGTGCACAGTTCCAGAGGATCAAACTAGACCAATTCTTCCTTGGGTAGTTTTCGTTTTTATTACCAAGATATTTCACATCTGCCTTGGTCTGGTAATCGTGCTTGACTACTAGCACGGCCTTAGACTCGTCCCTTAAAGCCCACAATTCACCGATATCCGCCTGACAAACCATATCGCCATCTGCGAAGATAGCCCATCCATCAAAATCACATAAAAACGATGTCAAAAATCTCGCGTAAATGAATTTATTACTGCCATCCGTGTGGGTCTCTTCGTAGAAGGATAGGTTGTTTTGGGCAAGAGGTATGAACTGAACCGGCAGGGACGCATTATCAATGACACTTTGACAGAAGGTATGGTATGCGACCGCTTCAGCTTGATCAAATCCAACCACTAAAGAAATTTTCTGACTCAAACCTTGCTTTCCAAATATCTTTTCAGCTCGCTTAAAGGCTGGGACCAGTCACCTTGCCGGCGCTGCTTGAAAACTGTGATTGAGGGATACCACAGGCTTTTGCCATCGACATCTTTCCAATACCAAAATTTCCCAATCGAATAGGGCAATAATAACAAAGTTTCTTTGCCGATAGCCCCGGCCAAATGTGCGACGCTATTGCTGGTAGTGACGACGAAATCACAGCAATGAAGTGCAGAAATAAGCCCGTCGATATCATTATACAAATCAAGATCAGCAATCGTTTGTATTCCAATGCCAGTCTTTATTTCAGCAGACTCAATTTCTTTCGAAACATTGCCATGCTGAAGATTGATGAAATTAAAATTTTCTAATTGAAGCGATTCAGCCAATTTAATTAAGGAAATATTTTTATGAATTCCAATTTTTTTTAAGCTATTCCATGCAAGACCACACGTCAATTTTCCTGTCAAATGAGTAGGCACAGTTATCCGACATGGCTGCTCAGAATTTTCAAGTAAATATTTTTTTATATCCCTTTGAAAATCTCTCTGGCTAGTCCTGAAAAATTGACCAATACTACCGAGGGCAATTTGCTCGTCATAATTGTCTTCGCTCAAATTTTCATCTCGGGCAATAAAATGAAATTTCGGAAAAGAGCGTCGAAACACAGGCAAAAGCTTTTTTTCTATGGAAATATGTATTGACTGAGGAAACTCTTCCAACTCTCTAAACATCGAAGCGTAGAGTATCTGATCGCCAATACCCTGCTCTGCCCAAATAAAAAGGCGATTATTTTTGGGTTGACCGTCCCAGGTGGGCTTCGATGTATCCAACTTGGGCGACTGTGTATCTCTTACAAGAAATCGCCACTCATATTTACCCCATCCTTTTTCAAATTGAAGTCGACTCAAGTAAAAATGTGCAAGATTGTGGTGCGCGTCAGCCATATACGGCTTGCATTCAATCGCTTTCCAGTAATTCGCCTCGGCCTCCTGGTCACGCTGAAGTTGATCTAGGGAAAATGCCTTATTGAAGAATGCTTCCGCCGATTGAGAATTGATATTAAGGACTTTATCGTACTGTAAGAGTGCATCTTCGTACCGGTGCATTTCACTCAAACAAGCCCCTTTATTTAGCATTGCTTCAGCATTGGCGGGTTCGAGTTGCAATGCTTTTTCAAAATAGGCTATTGCCTGCTCCAGACAATTCTTGTTTTTTTCGACTAATCCTAAATTCAGCCACGCAGAGCTATTGGATTTATCGATCTGTAACGCACTTTGCGCTGATGCTCTTGCCAAATCAAATTTTTTTAACTTGACTTGTGCCGCAGACAAATTAGTTAATGTTGATGCTCTGCCCGGAACCAACTCCAGAGAAGACAAGAATTTTTCTTCCGCATGTATAAATTGCTCATTTTTAAGGTGTTCTAATCCTTCAAAGAACAGAGCTTTGGCTTTTTCAAAATTTTCCATAACTTTTTTATATTGTTTCAGCGACAATCTTGACTTGGGATATGAGCAAGCAATAACGGTAATTGATTGTGGTTATTTTAAGAATTTTACCCCGCGGCAGAGAATTTACCCCGTATGTGCTGACTATTGTTTTTAATCGGCACTCCCAAGAATATCCGAGCCAGGGCAAACCTATACAGGCTGTGAATTCGAGGGCGTCTCCAGCACACCTTCAGGAAGCGCGGCGGATAGCACCGAGTATCCTGATTTCAAGTGTGCATTCAAGATCAAAGGCAATACGCTGAGCTACAGCGCTAGCCGGCAGATTTGCAGCGGCTTCGATGATTTGCCTGAATTCTTACAGCGGGTCGATCAGCGCAAAACCCCTTAATCGTGACGATGCGTACCCGATTTGCGCTTGCTCTGCAGCAGGCCTATATTCATTTCCGCTGTCAGATTAGAGGCATAAAACTCTTCGATCATTTGCACAGACGTCCGCGCATTGCGCGCCAATGTGAGTAAGTCGATGCCTTTGCCGTACAACAGGCGAAACATGATGGCCGTGTGCCGCAGGCTATACAAGCTGCGGGCTTGGCCGAGTTCGCCTTGCTTGAGTCCTGTGGCAGTGAGGATTTTATTGAAATGCATAGACAGCACGACGCAGGCTGAATCTCGGTCTGCAACCTTGGGTAAAAACAAATAATCATCCGGGTCTGCATAACCACTGGCTTGCGCATGCCGACGCAAAGCCTCGTAGATACGAACAGCTGGCCTAAGCGTCACGATTTGCGCCTTGTGCCTTTTAGTCTCCGGTAAAGTCAGTCGCAAATACAAATTCTCACCGCGCACGATTTCCACGTGCTTGTGCTGGATGAATTTCAGATCTGTCGGCCTCAAAAAACTATTCACCATAAAACCAATCACCCAAAACAATTCTTTGGGAACGTATTCAGTGCGGGTAAAAATACCGCCAGCACGACTACGGTGCGTGACCGGCTTTTCATCCGTCGGCAGCTTGGCCATCCGACGCGCTGTTCGCAGCAACTTCAGATATTCAGACAATGTGAAACCACCGCGAGGCTGGGAATTGAGACGTATTTTGGGAAAAGGCGGTGTTTTGTCGATCCACTGATTGATCAACGCAAACTTGAACACCAACCGTATCGACTGAAGATACTGAGAAATCGTAATCGACGAGACTTTTCTTTTAACCAGAGCATCGACAAACTGCGACAAATGCTCATGCTTCAACTGACGGATGTCATGTTGCCCCAGCGCCGGATAAATCTGCAGATTCATTCGGTTACGCAAAGCCTTGAATGACTGTAAAGACACCTCACCACGCAACATGCGCCCGCGCTCACCCTCCAGCGCCTTATCTGCCACATATTGAAAACGATGCTGCGCTGCAGGTTCGCGTTCTTGCGCCCGGTTGAGCCTGTCGAGCTCACTATCACCCTGCCGATTAAATCTCAACAAAAGTTCTTCATAAAACTGCTTTGCTGCTTCCGTCGCCTTAAGTTTCTCTGCAGTACGCGTACTACGCACATACATTTTGCCGCCCATGTAGCAACGCACCTGCCAGAAACGGCTGCCCCGAATCCGATAGATCTTCAGCTTGCTCGGATAACCGCGTATAGCCGACATCGATGACAACACGGGCAAAGACCGGGCATGTCGGATCGCATAGGACTCGTCGTTGGCGGGCGATGGCGTTTGCATTCGGGTGTCTGTACCAAAGTCGAGAATTGCTTATGGAATTAATTTCGATCTCAAATGCCTGAGAATGCTTTGTAGCACAGACTTTTACTCTAAAGAAACTAAGTCTTATGTATCAAAGTCTTTGCAGAACAGCTTTTTTGCGCAGGCTAGCAGAAATGCCGCTGCTACCAACGGGAATACCTCCAAAGATTTGCGTTATTTCAAATCTTTGGAGATTACTCAATGAAAAAGACTCAAGTTGCTCTGGCCGCTCTGGCTCTGGTGGCATCGACCGCAGCTTTGGCTGACGGCGTATCTGCTTACGGTACCGTTGACGTTGGCGCGATCGCCGCCGACACCGGCCGAGTGCAAATGGCTGGCGCGGGTAACAACTCGGCTACCCTGATCGGTTTCCGTGGCACCGAAGACCTCGGTAACGGCCTGAAAGCTTCGTTCAACTACGAAGCTGGTATCAATGCAAGAAACGGCAGCCTGGGTAACGGCGGTCCTATCGCCAGCTCCACAATTTTCAACCGTGTCGCAACCGTTGGCCTGAGCACTGAAACTTACGGCATTACCCTTGGCACACAATTGTCACCCTTTATCGGCGGTGAACTGACTGGCGCAACTGCAGTAGGTGGTAACGGTGCTTTCGTTCCAGGTCTGTATGTGCTGAACGGTGGCAACCTGTCTGGCATCACCACGGCAGCGACTGGCGCAACCAACGGCTTCTTCGTCCCTGAAGCAGTCAACGTAAACGCCACCATTTCTGGTGTCGCACTGAACGTGATGACCCGCATGGGTGGCGGCGGCTCGGCAGAGAGCAACTACAACGCAGCATCTGCAGGAACGACGCTGGCGGATATCAATGTTAATTACGCGTACCAGAAAATATCCACAGACGGTACCATCAGAACCAACAACGTTATTTCGGCGAACTACCAGTTCGGCGATATCCGTTTAAACGGCGCATATTCATCAAATTCGATCACTGGTGTTGATAACAAGGGTTCGCTCATTGGCGCATCTATGCCTTTGAACGCCGCTGTTTCAGTTGGCTTCACTTACGCAAGAAACAGCCTGTCTACAATTGATAATGTTCGCGTTGCCTCATTGGAGTACAAGATGAGCAAGCGCACTTATACCTACATCAACTATGCGATGTTTGGTAACTCTGCCATGGGCGTTTACGGTAACGACCAAGGCCGTTTGGCAGCGTCCTCGACAGAGTCTCTGCTGATGGTTGGTCTGTCGCACTCGTTCTAACTCAAAAGTTGCAGGCGACGGAGCTGGATTTTAAGCGGCTCCTAGCACCTTAGGTAGTTTGAACCATAAAACCCCCTTGTCTTCGGACACGGGGGTTTTATTTTGGGCCGCGTTATTCGCTTTTTTGCGACGGACTTCACACCGGCCCGTACTGCATCTCCCCATTCCCAAACGACCAATTCTCTTTATTCACTTCAACGAGACTGATGAACACATCCTGCTTGCGCATCCCAAGCTCGGCGACAAGATCATCTGCAATACGCTGATAGAATTTTTTCTTCAGCTCAGTTGTACGTCCCTGATTCAAGGTGATTTGTATGAACACAATGCGGTCGGAGTAATCGATACCCAGATAACTCTTGGGAATATTGATTTCATCGGCTTGATGCTGACTGATGATCTGGAATTTGTCATCGGCCGGCACCGATATCTCGCTGAGCATGGCGCGATAAACAATCTCACCGACAGCACGACCAAAACCAGCCGCATGGCCGGGACCGATATCTATTCTGACGAGTGGCATGTGACTCCTTGTTAGATTACTCTGCAGTTGAATAGCCGTGAGAATAACCGAAGTCCTCGCCGCCGATCTGATTTTCAATGGTAGTCGCGACTGGGTCTATAATGATTTTTCACTCAGCACAGCAAGGGGAGCACGTCATGGCCCAAACCCGCCAGATACTCGTCGCCACGCTCTGCGCGCTTGCCCTGTTGGCATCTGCGCAGGCGGCCGACAAAGAACAAAAATCCGAGTCCGCGCAACCCGCCGAGGCAGCGCCAGTATCCAAGCCAACCGCGATGGCCGATATACCTTTTTTGAAAGAAGAAGCCAAACGGCTGGCGGCGCTCATGGAGCGACTGCAGAAAGAAACCGATCCTGCGGAGCGTCGGAAAATCATGGCTGAAACAAGCTGCGCTCAGTGAGATGCGCGAGCGCTGAGCGCATCCGCATGCCGTGGATCATCAGCGCCTCAAGGCACTGCAAGGATTTGGGGGGGCAGCGAATAAATTCGCCTTGCATGGTTGTGACTTGCATGACGGCTCTTCAGTGAGCGTTCAATACGGCGTCGTCACTTAGCATTGATTTACAGGCTCTAAAAGCCTGACGTCATATTTGTTACCGCGTCACTTCTCGCACACCTTCCTGAAGCCCCCTTTGCCTCCGGGGTTCTTGGATACCGATTGCCATTCTCCAGGTGTTTCCACAGTACCCATCTTCGCGCCGGTGGCCATCTTGCCTTTGAAAACCACATAGCCCAGCATGCGTGCAGACTCTTCCTTGCAATCGTATTCTTTGTGGATCTTCATGGAGAGCATGCCTTCTGATGAGGGCGTGCGGTAAGTTTGAATTTCCCAGACCTTGCGAAAACGCCCGCTGCCACCCATCGTATCTGTATCGATGTACACCTCGGTGCCACGAATATTTTCAAAGACCTTCACCAGTTCCGCCTGCACCAACGGCGTAGTACAGAGCAGGGACACCGTAAGCAGCAAAGCGTGCTTCATTGATTGTTCTCCAAAAATGAATTTTGATTCAGGGTGCACCGGCGAGTATCCAGCGGGCGATTAAGGCAGCGTCGGCCGGATCAAGCGCAGCATTCGAAGGATGGGCCATATCACCCCAGCGACCTTCGCTGCCCTCAATGATACGTTTAGCTACTTCAGCGCTCACTTTTTTACCCTTGTAACGAGCCGCGATTTCCTTCAGCGAAGGGCCAACGAGCCGCGTGGATGCATCGTGACAGTTGGCGCTACCATTGGCGGCAAATGCGGACTGCGCTGCAGTAATGTCAGCAGGCTTCATTTGTGCCTGTACCAGGGTCGCGGCCATCAAGACCATCAATCCCGTTGCCATTTTGAGCATTGTCTTCATCTTTGCCTCCCTTGTGATCCAGCGGTTGAGATAGACCTCATCTTCCCGCCGGACTCGTCAGGATTCCTGTACGCAGATCAAGTTTTGCTCGAATTCATCGTGTTTCACCAAAATCAAGGGGCACGATGAACGCCGCCTGATGCCAACGATCTGAGGCGCGCAGAAACGCAGGGGAAAATGAACCAAGCCATTATGCAAGAGTAAAGATGGCCGCAGAGACCAGAACCGCCAACACGATTGACAAGGACACCGCCGGCGCAGGCTCGCCAGCAGTGTCGTCAGGTACTGGAGCCGTCAAGCCTAAATCAGTTTCGTGGCTTGCGTGCCGTATAGTTGGTGGGTGGCGCAGCCTTGACTTCTGCAGGCGCCTCAACAACGGCAGGCACCTCCAGAACAGGCTCAGATATGGCGGCCACCGGCGGAGGGACGGGCGCGAAATTCTGCGGCTGCTGCCCCACCTTGTTGATCGACCCTTGCAGGGATCCACCCTTCTTGATCTCCAGCTCCGCGTAGGTAATAGAGCCAGCAATCAGGCCAGAGGATTCGATGACCAGCGTTTTGTTGGCAATCGTCGTGTCGGTCAAAGCCCCCGCCACTTTCACATGACTGGCCGTCGTGCGACCATTCATGGATCCATTGGTCTGAATGTGGACCGTATCGGCAGTGAGCTCGCCTTCGAGCTTGCCGTCGATGGTGGCCAAACCCGGCACACGCATCGAACCTTTCATGAAAACACCTTCACCTACGAGCAGGGAACCCGGCGTATTTGTGTCGGCCATATTGTTTTCGTGTCTCTGTTGGATTTGATGGAAACTGCTACGTACGCAGTTTTGTTTACTACAACGGCATGATACAAGTTTTTCTGTCAGCAACCTACACTGCTATTTTGAAAACATCTCGATGATGAACCCGCCTCGACTCATTCTTTTCGCTGGCCACGCTGGCACCGGCAAGACCACGCTCGCCAAACAGGCTCTGCCCTTGCTTGCTGCCCGTTCAGGACGGGACTTCTTCTTTCTGGACAAGGACACCGCCTACGGTGCGTTCAGCTCGCACATCATGGGTCTGCTCACCGGCGATCCGGCTGACCGCGACAGCCCAACCTATCTGCAGCACCTGCGCGATCGAGAATATGGAGGCCTGCTCGATATCACCCGCGAAAACCTGGCGCTCGGCCTTCAGGTCATGCTGGTAGGGCCCTTCACTCGCGAAATTATGAGCGGCAAATTTTTCAGACCGCAAGAGCTCGGCTTGCCCGCCAACACGATATGCCGCATCGCCTGGATCGATTTACCGAGCGATGAAGCGCACCGCCGCATTGAGCGGCGCGCCGATGCGCGTGATGCCTGGAAGCTGGCTCACTGGGACAGCTACCTGCAACGTCGAGTAGAGCCGCCAGAGCATCCGGGAATAATGCGATTTGATAATTCAGCGTTTAATCCAGCGGCGTTCGACAAACTGGTCGCACATCTACTGGACTAAGCGCCTAGAGGAATCAATCCAGCGCCTGATATACCAGCGTCTTGATCATCCGACGATATTGCTGCCGCACCGCGCCCGGGGTCTGGGCCATCAAAATGCCGATCAGCTGCTCTTTGGGATCCACCCAAAAGAAAGTACCGCCGAGACCACCCCAGGCAAAATCACCTTCGGATCCATGGACGCCCGCAATGCCCGGTCCCTGGCGCACCATGAAACCCAGACCGAAGGTGTAGCCCTGCACACCCATCAAGACTTCACCTGGCTGCACCGGTGTTGCGACTTTGGGGCCGAGGTGATCCGCGGTCATCAGCGCCACCGTTGTACGTGACAGATAACGCTTGCCATCCAGAGTGCCTCCGTTGAGCAGCATCTGGCAGAAGCGCAAATAATCATCAGCCGTCGTTGAAATACCTGCGCCACCTGAATCATTGCCCGTTGCGCGCGTAACATCCAGCATCACCATCATGGGTCCGCCGGTAGTCGGATCTATTTTCAAAGGTTCGGCAAGACGCGCTACTTTCGACGCAGGCACCACAAAGCTGGTGTCTTTCATGCCCAAGGGTTGGATCAGCCGCTCGTCCAACAACACACTCAGCGGCTTGTTGCTCACCGCCTCAAGCACGCGACCCAACAGGTCGGTAGAGAGACTGTATTCCCAGGTGCTACCAGGCTGCGAGAGCAGCGGCGTTTTGGAAAACGCCTCGATCTGCTGCTGTGGCGTGAGCGTGATCCATTTAGATGGCACTTCAGTCGAGAACAATCCCGCTTCCTGATACGCAGCTTTCACTGCAGGATGACGGGTGAACTCCGCATAAGTCAGACCCGAGGTGTGACGCAGCAAATCATGTACCGTGATCGGTCGCGCCGCAGGCACGCGCGCGCTGTTGGCTTCGGCGGGATTGGTCATTACCTCCATCTTTGCCATCGCCGGAAAAAATTTAGACACCGGATCATTCAGCTGCAAGCGACCTTCTTCAACCAGCATCATCGCTACCACCGATACCAGCGGCTTGGTCATTGAGTACGCACGGAAAATGGCATCACGCTTGAGTGGCTTTCCTGCGCCCTTGTCCTGAAACCCCACGATGTCCGAATGCACAATCGCGCCTTTACGCGCAACGAGAATCACGGCACCGGGCATGCGGTCAGCATCGATTTCCGATTGAACTACATCACGGATGCGCGCCAGACGGGTCGATGAGAAGCCCTGTGATTGGGGTGAGGCGCTCGGCAGATCAGCGGCTACTACCGGCAAACTGAGCGCCAGTGCTAGCGCGGCGATGATGCATGTTTTGTGGAATGTACCCATGAATTTTCCCCTCCTATTAGTTTTATTTTTTGATGCCAGCCAGCCGCATTAGCCTAGCCAGACATTTCGAAGATTTAACGCCCCTTCAACCACCCACGCTGCAATCGAAGCGCCGCAACAGGTTTCTCCTTCAACACCAATCCAAACTGCGGCGCAGACTCTGCACGCAAAACTACATCAAAAGTCAATAACTCATCCCGCCGAAACGCATGCACACAGACCTTGTCACCTGCGCGATAGCGCTGCAACAAAGTGTCAAGATTCGACGCGCTGGCTCGTAAGCCATCCATCGCGACCAGCGCATCACCCGCCGAGAGCCCCGCTGCATGCGCCGCACCGCCCTCATACACATTCGCCAGCTGGCAATCACCACCCACTTTTTTCGTGCGCACATCCAGCGATGGCTTGCCGCTCTTGGCTTTGTCAGATATCTCCACCGCAAACGCTGCCAGCACATCCTGCAAAGGTAAATCACGGGTGCCTCGAACCGCAACATCAAACAGCGGCTTGAGCTTCAAGCCAGTGACCTCATCAAACAAAGCCTCGACTTCGGCTTCTGTCACACCACGACCACCGCCCTCGGCATAGAACTGACGTCCATACCGTCGCCACAATGCTCGCATCACATCATCCAGTGATTTACGGCCGCGCGTATCGCGACGTATCGTCAGATCGAACAACAGAGCAACCAGCGAACCCTTGGTGTAATAGCTGACGATGGCATTCGGGGCATTCTCATCCTGACGATAATACTTGGTCCATGCATCAAAGCTTGATTCGGCAACACTTTGCTTCAAGCGACCGCTGCCACGCAGCACGCCGTTAATCGTCTTGGCTAGCAAACCCAAATAAGCCGGCGCATCAATCAGACCGGTGCGCAACAGCGTCAGATCGTCGTAATAACTGGTAAAGCCTTCGAACAACCATAACAACGGCGTGTAATTTTCCTGCCGCAGATCATAGGGTGCGAACACGGCTGGCTTGATGCGTTTCACGTTCCAGGTATGGAAATACTCGTGACTGCACAAGCCCAAAAAGGTGCGATAACCCTCGGTCATTGCTGACTGACCCAGCACTGGCAAATCCGCGCGTGCGCAAATCAGTGCAGTTGATGCGCGATGCTCCAGCCCACCATAGCCATCACCCACCGCGAGCGTGAGGAAGACGTAGCGGTCCATCGGTGCATTTTTTGTATTGGGCTCGAAAAATGCGATCTGCGATTCGCAGATTTTTGTCAGATCAGCGGCGAGTCTGATCTTGTCTAGATTCGGTACACGACCTGTGACCGCCATTTCATGCGGCACGCCATGGGCCTCGAAACGAATCAGCTCAAAGTCACCGATTTCGACCGGATGATCGACTAGTTCGTCATAATCCTGCGCGACATAGGTACCGAAACGATGACGACGGGCTTTGAGCTCAGGCAGCGATGTCGCTACGCGCCATTGCGCATAGGCTTCACCCTCAGGCGGCTGGATATCCACAACGTGTCGCACACTCTCCTGCCCATGCACTTGCAGGAACACACTCGTGCCATTAAAAAATCCGTGGGTCTGATCCAGATGAGCGGCACGCACCGACAAATCCCATGCATAAACTTGGTAGTTCAGCACCAGCGGGCCATCACAACGCGCAGCCCGCCAGCTGTGTTTGTCGAGCTTGGTGAGACGCACTTTGCGACCACCGGCTTCGGCGCGCAGCTGAACGATATTGCGCGCAAACTCCCGCACCATGTAACTACCGGGGATCCATGCGGGTAGCGACACGATCTGCCCGTCAGCTGCGGGTGATGCAATCGTGAGCGTTACCTCAAACAGATGCAGCGCCGGATCCACCGGCACGATACGGTAGTGAATTGCTTGACGACGCGATGCCATCTCAGGCCTTGACGTTCACGACGAGTCGACCACGCACCTCACCGGCGAGAATTTTCGGAGCCCAGGCCAGTGCCTCAGCGAGCGAAATCTCTTGAGTTATTTTTGCGAGCATATCGTCCTTGATTTCGCTGGCCAGGTTCGACCAGGCAGCAATGCGACGTGCCTGTGGTGCCATGACGCTATCAACACCAACCAGCTTCACGCCGCGCAAAATAAATGGCGCGACCGAACCGGGGAAATCCATGCCCTGCGCCAAACCGCAAGCAGTGACGGTACCGCCGTAACGCGTTTGCGCCACTGCATTGACGAGCGTGTGCGAACCCACTGAATCGACCACGCCTGCCCAGCGTTCTTTTTGCAAAGGCTTGCCAGCCGCTGACAAGGCAGCACGATCAATAACTTCCGCTGCACCGAGCGAGGTCAGATAATCGGCCTCCGCCATTTTGCCGGTCGACGCTACCACTTTGTATCCACGCGCAGCGAGAATCGCGACCGCAAAACTGCCCACACCACCGGAAGCACCCGTGACCAAGATTTCACCATCACCAGGTTTCACACCTTGCTCAGCGAGTGCCATCACGCAAAGCATCGCGGTATAACCGGCGGTGCCAATTGCCATCGCGGTACGCGAGGACATACCCTGCGGCATGGGGATCAACCAGTCGCCTTTGAGCTTTGCGCGGCCTGACAAACAACCCATGTGATTCTCGCCCACACCCCAGCCGTTCAGGATGAAAGCATCACCGGCTTTCCAGGATGCGTGCGATGAAGCGATGACGGTACCCGCACCATCAATTCCCGGCACCATCGGCCATTTGCGAACTACCGGTGATTTGCCGGTAATGGCGAGACCGTCTTTGTAGTTGATGGTGGAGTAGTCAACGGCGACGGTGACGTCACCGTCTTCAGGTAACTGAGCATCATCGAGTTGCGTGATTTCTGCTTTGGTGCTGCCGTCTTCGTTTTTATTGAGCAGAATTGCGTTGAACATTGCGTCTCCTTTTTTAAAACATTATTTGGATGTGCAAACTGGGGGTTTGCAAAATTGAGGGGCTGACGGGCTTTTTAGTCTTATTTTCAAAGTTAGCTGATGCACGACGGACGACACTGGATCCCGGCTTTCGCCGGGATGACGAGCGAAGGGTGGTTGGCCTCAAAATCGTCATCACTTGCATGTGATGACCGCTGCGTGGGCGGATCGCATGCGATCCGAATTCCCCACTCGCTCCCGGCGCAGGGTGTCGCGTGGGTTTCATGCAGTAAGCTGCATGCACGCGAAACGGCACTGCCTTGCAAGCCAGTGCGCGCCCTGCAAGGGGGGATCCAGCGGCGTTCGTTGAATACCTAAAAAACTTGACCGCCCAACAAAACCAATCACTACTTAATCGAAGCCAATTTAGCCTCAAGCTTTTTAGCCTCAAGCGCACCAGGTACCCGCGTACCATCAGTAAAAAATACCGTCGGCGTGCCTGACACACCCAGCTTGCGACCGATTTCAACCACCTTGTCATTCGCTGCAGCAGAGCATGAGCTTGGCGCGGCAGCAGGTGCCTTCGCGTTCAACATCCAGTCATCCCAGGCCTTCGCACGGTCAGCAGAACACCAAATGTTTTTCACTTTGGTTTTCGAGTCTTCACCCAGAATCGGGTACATGAAGGTATAGACCGTGACGTCATTGATTTCGGCCAGCGTCTTGCGGAAACGCTTGCAGTAGCCGCAGTTGGGATCTTCAAACACTGCAATCACGCGCTTGCCATTGCCTTTGACCGTCTTGGCAGCCAAATCAAGCGGCAGGTCTGCGAATTTTATTTTATTCACTTCCTCCAACCGCGCCTCAGTCAGATCTTTGGAGGTTTCCGCTTCAACGACGCGACCGATAAAAATATATTTACCCTCAGAGTCGGTGTAAACGATCTCGGCGCCTATCTTGACTTCGTACAGACCACTGTAGGGTGTCTTGGTGACTGTCTCAACGGGCGTACCTGCACCCAGATGTTTTTGCAGCGTCTTTTTGATATTGGCTTCTACCGAATCGGCACAGGCAGTCAGGCTCAAAGTCACACTCAACAAAGCGCCGGCCAGTGAGGCCAATAATTGAATTTTCTTCATCTTCAGGAATCCGTGTGTATGGAAAGGGATGGCCCCAGCGCATGCGTCATCAACCGGCGCTTGAGGAAGGGGAGTTTATTGACCAGCCCCATGCCGGCATTGCGCAGCAATTTGACTGGTGGGAGTTCGGAGGCGAACAGGCGTTGCAGACCGTCGGTTGCAATGTGCATCAGCAGAACCTCTTCTTTGCGCGCGCGAGCGTAGCGCCCCAAGGTACGAGCATCGCCGCAATCCGTCGGCTGATCGCGCTTCGCGATCGCGTCTAGTAGCGACTGAATATCCGCAAAACCCAGATTCATGCCCTGACCGGCGAGCGGATGCACCACATGGGCCGCATCACCGACCAAGGCCACGCGGTCTGCTATCAGGGAATGAGAACGAATCAGGCGCAAGGGGAAAGATTTGGGCGAGTCCGGTGGCAGCATGCGCAGCTGACCCAGTGTTTGGCCAGGTAAAGACATAAAGCGCTGTGCCAACTGCTCGGCAGACTCTCCAAGCAGGGTTCTCGCGAAAGCATCAGGTGCTGACCAGACCAACGAAACACGATGCCCCGGTAACGGCAGCAAGGCCACGATGCCATCCGCGCCAAGAAACCACTGACTGGCGATGCCATGATGAGCGTGCTCGGATTCAAAATTCGCGACTACGGCCTGCTGGTAATACGAACGGTAGTCCAGGCCGATATCAGCTTGCGTACGTACCCAGGAATGCGCACCATCAGCACCCAGTACGAGCTTGGATGAAATCAGGTCACCGTTATCAAGCCTAATCTGCGCTGCATTAGCGGTGCGCTCCAAGGCAGTAGCAGCACCGTGAACGATTTTCAGCCCGGACGCGAAACGCAATGCCGCATCCAGCGCGTGGTTAAGGTTGCTGTCCTCGACAATCCACGCCAAGGCACCCACCCGCGCGCCATAGGCATCGAAACTCAGCAATCCAGACTGATCTGGCACATCACCCTGCACCGCCATGCGATCTACGGGCGCAATACGTTCTGCGGCCATCGCATCCCAGACCTTGAGAGAGGTCAGCAGCGAGCGGGCAACGTGATTAAGCGCATAGACGCGATGATCCCAGTGATCTGTGTCTGACAACGCTTTGGCAGACGGCGCGGCAGCCGACGGCGCTGAAGGTGCGACCAGCACCACATCGAGCCCTGCCTGCGCCAACGCCAGAGCGCTGGCCTTACCGATCGCGCCGTTGCCGATCACGCAGATGTCGCAGGAGGTTTTCATGAGTGAGGGAGCGCTTTCAGAGAAGTGGCCATTATATAGCGGCAAAAGGACTTCGCTTTTCAGGGAGGGAATGTTTTGCTATACTCCCGCCTCTTGGCCTGGTAGCTCAGTCGGTAGAGCAGAGGATTGAAAATCCTTGTGTCGGTGGTTCGATTCC
>JACCDH011711820.1_pt1 | contig 16935 bp, 4 predicted proteins | sample 7442481 | NCBI WGS metagenome assembly JACCDH01 (sample SAMN15323433, study PRJNA562643) | freshwater metagenome | isolation source: river surface water | place: USA:Blue River Watershed | collected 2017-08-15
GGCAAAGCTGAGTTTCTGAACCTCGATCGCACCCGTCATATCAGGCTTCTGCAGATAAGCCCGCGTCGGGTCTCGCTCGACCGGCAGGCTCATCAGGTTGTTCAGCCCACTCATTGCGGCCTTCGCGGTCTGCCAGCGCGTCGCCAGTCCGACGAACTGTCCGACGGGCGCGATCGCCCTGCCGGCAAACATCAGGCTGCCGACCAGCGCGCCGGTCGTGATGTCGCCGGAGTGGATCAGGTACACGCCCCAGACCAGCATGATGATGTTCTGCGCCTGCTGGATCATGTTGAAGAAGGTCATCACGATATTCGACAGGATGCGGAAACGCATGCCGGAATACGCGGTAGCGGCGTTCAGTTCTTCATAGCGGCGCGTCATCAGTCCGGCTGCGCCCGTCACACGCAAGGTCTCGATACCTTCGATGGACTCGATCAGCACGCCCATCATCTGCGCCTGATCGCGGTAGGTCTGCATCATGTAGTGATGCAGCGGGTACTGAATGAACAGCGCGGTGAGGATGGAGATCGTGATCGCTGCGGCCGGCACAACGGCCAGCGGCCCTGCGACCGTAAAGATCATGAAGATGAACAGGATCGCAAACGGCAGGTCGGTAATCACCGCCAGCGTGGCGGAGGTACCGAAATCCCGCACCGTTTCGAACTGCCGCACCTGATGCGCGAAAGCACCCGATGACGGCGGGGTGTGCTCGAGTCGCAGCCCCAGCGCCTGCCGGAACAGCGCGGAGGACAGCGTCAGGTCGGCCTTTCTGGCGGCGAGATCCATCAGGTAGTCACGCACCTGACGGGTGGCCGCTTCAAACAGGATGGCGATCACGACGCCCGTGACCAGCGCCCACAGCGTGGAATAGGCTTTCAGCGGAATGACGCGGTCGTACACATGGATCGCGAACAGGCCGATCAGCGTGGACAGCACGTTGATCAGGATGGCCGCAACGACGCTGTCATAGTAATAACGCCGGTAGCGCCAGACGACTTTCCACAGCCATTTGGAACCGGTCTTGACTTCTTCTTCGTCCTCGCCGCCGGCAGCGCCCGGCTTGGGCAGCTGCTTGATCAGCAAGCAATGGCCACCGTACTTCGCGTCCAGCTCGGCGTCATTCAGGAATTGGGTAGTGCCGGCCGGGCCGGCTTCATAGACTTCGTAACGAACCATGCCACCCGAGCGGGTGACATTCAGCAGCACATAGGCCGTGCCGTCGCGGTTGAGAAGGACCGCGGGGAGCAATTCATTCGGCAGAGAACCGGCGTCACGCTTGGCGAGCTTAACGGAAAAACCGGCTGCCTGCATTGCACGGATTCCGTGCTCCACAGACAACCGGTCCATGCTGGGCATCCCAGCGAGAAACGAGGCAGGGGACTTCTCTACTCCGTTCCTGCTGCAGACCCAGAGCAGGGTCTGCAGCAGGCTATCGGTCTCTGCCGGGCTCGCTTCAAACCGAGCGCCGCCAGGGTGATTCATGAACGTTTCCTTTAGACAATGATTGTATGAATCTTATCATTGACCAACAGTTGTGCGTTCTGATTCACGTACACCATGTAAGTCTCTGCTCCGTCGGTGGTGGTACCCGCGAGGCTCCATCCGCCGGCACCAGCCAGCTGGACAGTGTCTCCGGCATCACCCGTGACCGTGACTGACGAGGTACCGCTGAGGATGTCCGCCTCGCCCACCGCCAGCACATCGGACAGGGTCACCTTCAGGGTGTCTGCCGTCGTGTTGGCGAGGTTGATGCTGGATCCACCCGCAGCCTGCGCCACCGCTGCCAGATCGAACACCTTGCCACCGGTGGAATCGGTCTGGAACCAGACGTCGCCCATGGTATGCGTAGAGCCATCTGCCTTGGTGTAGCTACCCATCAGGCCGATCAGGTTGCCGTTGTTGACTTCGGTCGATGCGGTCGAGGACAGCGACAGCGAGGTGATACCCAGGCTGTTCAGGCTGACGATCTCGCCGGCATCGGTGAGGCCATCGCCATCAGCATCCGCCCAGACCGACAGCTGACCGAAGGCTGCATCGTTGGCATCGAGGATGCCATCGAGGTTGCTGTCGAGGGCACGCATTGCTGCGTAACCGTCGGCTGCCTTCGAACCATCTGCCAGCACCGTACCGGAACCGAACAGTTCGCCACCGTTGTTGATCACGCCGTCACCGTTGAGGTCACGTACCAGCAGACCATCACCGCGCGCCACCCAGCCGGTCTTCTCGACCGTGCCGTTGTTGTCGATGTCGAAGGTCACGCCATTCTGGACGCTCAGCGTCTGGATTCCGTTGCCGTCGAGGTCGAGGACCATCGGGGTGACCAGACCCAGCGTGGTCTGCTGCGCCGAGGTCAGTGTGGCCAGCTGCGTGGTCAGCAGGGTCATCAGCGTCGACGTGCTCAGAGTCTCGAAGGACTTGCCCAGCGTCGCTACTGAGACACTGGTCAGCGCCGTCAGCTGCGAGGCGGTGATGCCGCCAAAGTCCTGCGTCTCGATCGCGGCCAGCTGTGCGGTGCCGAGGGCGCCGAACTGGACCGAAGACATCGCGCCGATCTGTGCGGTCGTCATCGCCGTGATATCGCTGGCCGACAGGCCGCCGAGGTCACCGCTCTCGATCGCGGCGATCTGGGCGGTACCCAGACCCACGATCTGCGCCGTGGAGAATCCGCCGATCTGCGTGCTGGTCATTGCAGCGATGTTCGCCGACGTGATCAGTGCGAGGTCACGCGTCTCGATGGCGCCGATCTGCGCGGTCGACAGCGCTCCCAGACCAACGCTGGTGACCGCAGTGATCTGGGCGGTCGTCAGCGCGACGATCTGATCGGTCGTGAAGCTGGCGATTTGTGCACTACCCAACGCAGCGACATTGGCCGAGGTCAGCGCAGCGACGTCAACGGTCTCGATCGCGGCGATGTTGGCCGTGCCCAGAGCACCCAGCTGCGTGGAAGTGATCGCTGCTACTTGAGCGGTCAGCAGGCCAGCAATCTGTGCAGTGGTCATTGCCGCAAAGTCACCGCTTTCGATTGCCACGATCTGCGCGCTGGTCAGTGCTGCGACCTGGGTGGTCGTAATCGCAGCAACTTGGACACTGGACAGTGCAGCCACGTTGGCAGACGTCAGGTTGACGAGATCACGCGTTTCGATCGCAGAGATCTGTGCCGTGCTCAAACCGCCGAGCGTCGCGCTGGTGATTGCGCCCATCTGCGCAGTGGTCAGTGCAGCGATCTGATCGGTCGTCAGCGCACCACCCTGCGCACTGGTCAGCACGGCCACGTTAGCAGAGGTCAGTGCTGCGATGTCGCGGGTCTCGATCGCGGCGATGCTGGCCGTGCCCAGCGCACCCAGCTGGGTGGAGGTAATGGCAGCCACCTGCGCGGTGGTCAGCGCAACGATCTGATCCGTCGTCAGCGCAGCCACGTCAGCACTTTCGATGGCGACGACTTGCGCGCTGGTCAGTGCAGCGATCTGAGTCGTCGTGATGCCTGCTGCCTGAACGCTCGACAGTGCCGCGACATTGGCGGAGGTCAGGTTCACGAGGTCACGCGTCTCGATCGCACCGATCTGAGCGGTGGTCAGGCCGGCCAGTGCGCTGCTGGAGACAGCACCGACCTGCTCGGTGGTCAGACCAACGATCTGATCCGTCGTCAGCGATCCGATCTGGGCGCTGGTGAGGACCGCGATGTTCGCCGAGGTGAATGCCGCGACGTCACGGGTCTCCATCACTGCCAGGTTGGCGGTAGTGATCGAGCCGACCTGCGTCGAGGTCAGGACGGACACCTGAGCGGTGGTCAGTGCCTGGATCTGATCGGTCGTGAACACCGCCACCTGTGCGCTGGTCAGGCTGGTGACCTGGGCGCTACCGAAGGCTGCGATCTGAGCGATCGCCAGTGTTGCCAGATCGGCCGTGGCAATCGCCTGGACCTGCGCCGAGGTCAGCTGCACCAGCTGCGCGGTACGGATCGCCGTCACCTGAGCCGTGGTCAGGGCTTGCAGCTGTGCGCTGGTGATTGCCGACACGTCATCCGTCGTGATCGCCGACAGCTGATCGGTTGTCAGCTGGGCGACCTGAGTGACGGTCAGCGCAGCAATCTGTGCCGAGCCAAGCGCTGCGATACCGGCAGTTGCCAGAACGCGCAGATCGTTCGTCTCGATTACAGCCAGCTGAGCCGAGGTCAGGGCGGCGATCTGTGCGGTCTTCAGCACGCTGGCCTGCTCGGTGGTGATGGCCGTGATGTTCGCGCTGGAGATTGCTGCGACATCCGCGCTATCCAGGGCCATGACCTGCGCGGTGTTCAGCGCGGCCAGCTGGTCGGTTGTCATTGCTGCGACCTGAGCAGAGCTGAGCACTGCAACCTGAGCCGTGCTCAGTGCCGTGACGTCAGCGGTCTCGATTGCCGCGACCTGAACGGAGCTGAGCGCCGACACCTGCACGGTGCCGAAGGCAGCAAATTGCGCTGTGGTCAGTGCCGCGATGTCGTCAGTGGACAGGCCAGCCAGGTCAGCCGACTCGATGGCCGCGATCTGCGCGGTGGTCAGGCCGCTGATGTCGTCGGTCGCGATCGCACCCACCTGAGCAGAACTCAGGGAGGCAATCTGAGCCGTCTTCAGGCCGGACAGCTGTGCCGTCGTCATGGCGACCAGCTGCGCCGTGGTCACGCCGGCGATATCCGACGTCTCGATCGCTGCGAGCTGGGTGGCGCTCATGCCGCCGATCTGATCGGTGGTAATCACGCCAACCTGTACAGAGCTCAGCGCCACGATCTGAGCGGTCGTCAGCGAGCCGACGTCAGCCGTTTCGATGGCCGCGATCTGCACCGAGGTCAGGGCGCTCACCTGCAGCGTACCCATCGCAGCAAACTGCGAGGCAGTTAGCGCAGCGATATCGTCGGTAGACAGGCCAGCCAGGTCACCCGACTGGATCGCGCCCACCTGGGCCGTGGTCAGGCCAGAGATGTCATCCGTCGCGATCGCGCCGACTTGTGCGGAGCTCAGTGCCACGATCTGCGCGGTGGTCAGCGAGGCGAGCTGGGTCGTGGTCATGGCGATCAGCTGAGCTGTCGTGACGCCAGCAATATCTGCTGTCTCGATCGCTACGAGCTGGGTTGCGCTCATGCCGCCGATCTGGTCGGTGGTAATCACGCCAACCTGTACCGAGCTCAGCGCCACGATCTGGGCGGTCGTCAGCGAGCCGACGTCAGCCGTTTCGATGGCCGCGATCTGCACCGAGGTCAGGGCGCTCACCTGCAGCGTACCCATCGCAGCAAACTGCGAGGCAGTCAGCGCGGCGATGTCGTCGGTCGCAAAGCCAGCCAGGTCACCCGACTGGATCGCGCCCACCTGTGCCGTGGTCAGGCCAGAGAGGTCGTCCGTCGCGATCGCGCCGACTTGTGCAGAGCTCAGTGCCACGATCTGCGCGGTGGTCAGCGATGAGAGCTGCGCGGTGCCCAAGGCCACCAGCTGCGCCGTGGTCACGCCAGCAATATCGGCGGTCTCGATAGCGGCGAGCTGAGTCGCTTTCATGGAGCTGATCTGGTCGGTCGTGATCACGCCGATCTGTGCGGAGCTCATCGACACGATCTGGGCCGTGGTCATGGCCGCGAGATCGGTCGCCTCGACCGCAGCAACCTGCGTGGAGCTCAGCGCGCCGACCTGAATTGTGGTCAGTGCAGCGACCTGTGCGGTCGACAGACCCACGATCTGTGCGGTTGTCAGAGCAGCAACATCGGCACTGTCCATCGCCATGACCTGCGCGGTCGTCAGCTTGGAGATGTTGTCAGCAGAGATGGCGGCCACTTGTGCGGAGCTCAGCGCCTTGACTTGTGCGGTCGCCAGATTCGACAGCTGTGCGGTGGTCAGGGACACGATCTGCGCGGTGGTGATACCGGCCAGATCGGCCGTCTCGATCGCCGCGACCTGAGCCGCGTTCAGCGATGCAACCTGCGACGTCACGAGGACGCCCACCTGAACCGACGACATCGAGACGATCTGCGAGGTGCTCAGAGCACTCACATCATCGTCTTCGATGGCGGCCACCTGGGTCGAGCTCAGCGCGCCGATCTGCGTGGTGCTCAGTGAGAGCAGCTGGGCAGTCGTCAGCGCGACGATACGATCGGTGCTGAGAGCAGCGAGGTCACCCGACTCGATGGCCACAGCCTGTGCCGTGGTCAGACCGGAAATGTCGGTCGCCTCGATCGCAGCCACCTGTGCCGAGCTCAGCGCCTTGATCTGGGCCGTGGTGAACGAGGCCAGTTGTGCAGCAGTCATCGCAACCACTTGTGCGGTGGTCAGGCCGCCAACATCCGCGGTCTGGATAGACGACAGCTGCAGTGTCTTCAGGCCGGCGATCTGGTCGGTGGTCAGGCCACCGATCTGGGCCGAGGTCAGGGCAACGATCTGTGCAGTCGTCAGCGATGCGGCATCCGCCGTTTCCAGCGTAGCCACCTGTGCCGAGGTCAGCGCACCGATCTGAACCGTGCTCAGCGAAGCGACTTGCGCAGTGCTCAGGGCCACTAGCTGATCGGTGGTCAGACCGGCGATATCCGCCGAATCCAGCACGGTGATCTGCGCGGTGGTCAGGCCGGAGATGTCGGCCGTCTCGATCGCCGCGACCTGTGCCGAGCTCAGCGCCTTGATCTGTGCCGTCGTGAACGAGGCCAGCTGCGCAGCGCTCATCGCAATGATCTGCGCCGTGGTCAGGCCAGCCAGGTCAGCGGTCTGGATAGACGACAACTGCAGCGTCTTCAGCGAAGTGATCTGGTCGGTGGTCAGGCCGCCGACTTGGGCGGAACTCAGCGAGACGATCTGTGCCGTCGTGAGCGCAGAGAGGTCGCCGGTCGCCAGTGCACCGAATTGTGCAGAGGTCAGCGCCGCAAACTGCGTGGTGCTCAGGGAAGCGACCTGCGCGGTGGTCAGTGCAATCAGCTGGTCGGTGGTCAGGCCAGCCACATCAGCCGAATCGAGCGCGAGGATCTGGGCGGTGGTCAGGCCAGAAACATCGCCCGTCTCGATCGCTGCCACCTGAGCCGAGCTCAGTGCCTTGATCTGGGCGGTCGTGAACGAGGCCAGCTGGGCGGCGCTCATTGCGATGATCTGCGCCGTGGTCAGGCCGGCCAAGTCAGCGGTCTGGATGGACGATAGCTGCAGCGTCTTCAAACCAACGATCTGGTCAGTGGTGATGCCGCCAATCTGTGCGGAGGTCAGTGCAACGATCTGAGCTGTGTTCAGCGACGCTGCATCAGCGGTTTCGAGCGTGCCCACTTGTGCAGAGGTCAGCGCACCGATCTGAACCGTGGACAGCGAAGCAACCTGCGCGGTGCTCAGCGCAACCAGCTGGTCGGTCGTCAACGCAGCGACATCGGCCGAATCCAGCACGGTGACCTGCGCGGTGGTCAGACCGGAGATATCGGACGTCTCGATCGCAGCGACCTGCGCCGAGCTCAGTGCCTTGATCTGAGCGGTCGTGAACGAAGCCAGTTGCGCAGCGCTCATCGCAACGATTTGTGCGGTGGTCAGGCCAGCGAGGTCAGCGGTCTGGATGGACGACAGCTGCAGGGTTTTCAGGCCAACGATCTGCGTGGTGGACAGACCACCGACTTGCGAAGAGGTCAGCGCAACGATTTGTGCGGTGGTCAGCGAAGCGGCGTCAGCCGTCTCCAGCGTGCCCACTTGTGCAGAGGTCAGCGCGCCAATTTGTGCCGTGGTGAGCGAAGCGACTTGCGCGGTGCTTAGCGCCACCACCTGATCTGTGGTCAGACCGGCAATGTCTGCCGAATCAAGCACCGTGATCTGTGCCGTGGTCAGACCCGAGACATCGGAGGTCTCGATTGCAGCGACCTGGGCGGAGCTGAGCGCCTTGATCTGCGCAGTCGTGAACGACGCCAGCTGGGATGCGCTCAGTGCAATCACGTCGTCCGTGCTGAGACCAGCAAGATCTGCGGTCTGGATCGACGACAGCTGCAAGGTCTTGAGTGCAACGATCTGGTCGGTGGTCATGCCACCCACTTGAGCGGAGCTGAGTGCCACGATCTGGGCGGTGGTCAGAGCGCCAATGTCGGCAGTCTCGATGACACCCACTTGCGCAGAAGTCAGCGCGCCGATCTGTGCGGTCGTGAACGAGGCGAGCTGCAAGGTGTTCAGTGCGACGATCTGTGTGGTTGCCAGCGCAGCCACATCTGCCGATTCGAGTGCAGAGATCTGCAGCGTGGTCAGGCCGCTGAGGTCATCGGTAGCGATGCCGTTCAGCTGCGCAGACGACAATGCCTTGATCTGAGCCGTGGTGAATCCGCCGATCTGCGAAGCAGACAACTGCTCCAGCTGAGCGGTGGTGATGCCGGCCACATCGACTGTTTGGATGGCAGCAAGTTGCAGCGTCGAGAGCGCGGCGAACTGATCCGTGCCCATCGCGCCGACCTGAACCGAGGACAGAGCAACGATTTGGTTAGTCTTGAGGCCGCTGAGGTCTGCTTTGTCGAAGGCCGACACTTGTGTCGAGCTCAGACCAGCCAATTGCTGAGTGGTGATCGCGCCGATCTGCGCGGCGGTCAGGTTGGCGATCTGTTCGGTCGAGAAGCCGACCACATTGCCGGACGCCAGTGCGCTGAGCGCGGCGGTGGAGATCAGCGAAACATAGTTGGTCGGCAGTGCAGAGATTTGTGCCGAGCCGAGCGCCTTGATCTGGGCAGTCGAGAACGCGCCGATCTGCACGGTGCCGAGCGCCGACACCTGTGCGGTGCCCATGGCGGCGATATCAACGGTATCAATGGCCGAGATGGAAGCCGTTTTCAGGAAACCAATCTGATCGGTCGTCAGTGCGGCAACCTGCACCGAGGACAGCGCCTTGATTTGTGCGGTGGAGAACGCTGCGACATCGGTCGTGTCGAAATTGGCGACCTGCACCGAGGTCAGCGCTGCGATCTGTGCGGTACGAACCGCTGCGACCTGAGCCGTCGTCAGGGCACTGATTTCGTCTGTGGTGATGCCGGCGAGGTCATTGGTCTCGATGGCAGAGACCTGTGCTGTCGTCAGAGAAGCCAGCTGGGCGGTCGACAGCGCGTTGACTTGCGCGGAACCCATTGCAACGATTTGCGCAGTAGTCATCGCGGCCAGATCGGCGTTCGCGATTGCGGCGACGTTTGCGGTGCCGAGTGCGGCGACCTGCGCAGTGGAGAGCGAGGCGATCTGCGTGGCCGTGATCGCAACGATCTGGTCGGTCGTGATGCCGGCGAGGTCATTCGTCTCGACAGCGCGAATCTGCGCCGTAGTCAGTGCGGCAAAGTCTGCCGTTTCGATCGCGCCAATCTGAGCCGAAGTCAGCGCAGCGATCTGGTTCGTGCGCAGCGATGCTGCCTGCAGCGTTGTCAGTGCGACGATCTGATCCGTCGTTACCGAAGCGAGATCAGCGGTCTCAAGGCCCGGCAGCTGGGCGGTGCCCAGCGAAGCGAACTGAGCGGTGCTGATAACAGCGACCTGCGTTCCCGAGAACGCGGCGATCTGCGCTGTCGCCAGGCCTGCCAGTGCAGCATTCGGGATGCCGACGACCTGATCGGTGGTCAGCGCAGCGATCTGCGCGGTACCCAGTGCCCGAACCTGCGCGGTAGTGATCACGGCGAGCTGCTCGGTGGTCAGGCCAACGAGGTCAGAAGTCGGGAGGCCGGCGATCAGGGTGGTCGAGAGTGCGGCCACGGTCGCGTTGGCAAGGCTGCCCACCTGCGCCGAAGTCATTGCACCGATCTGCGCGGTGCTGAAGGCATTCATTGCCGCCGTGGTCAGCACGCGAATCTGGTCGGTGGTGAGGCCGTTGATATCGGCGGTTTCGAGGCCGGCGATCTGTACGGTAGCGACGGACGGCAGTTGCAGCGTAGTGAGTGCTGCGACCTGCGTTGCGCTCAGTGAGCGCACTTGCGCAGTGACCAGAGCCGCTACATCTGCAGCCTCGAGCGAGGCGATTTGCGCGGTACCCAAACCAGCGACCTGCGCGGTCTGCAGCGACGAAACTTGCAGGGTGTTGAGCGCAGCGACCTGCGCGGTGGTGAGTGCAGCAACGTCAGATGTCGGCAGCGCGCGGACCTGGGCGGTCGTCATTCCCGCGAGGTCAGTGTTATCGATGGCAGCGACCTGATCCGTGCCCAGCGCGGCGACCTGAGCGGTGCCGAAGGTGGCGATTTGCGAAGCAGACAGCGCAGCCACCTGATCGGTGGTCAGCTTAGCCACATCACGAGTTTCCAGCGCAAGGATTTGCGAGGTTTTCAGTGCTGCGACCTGGTTTGTGGCGAGCGCCGGCACCTGGGTCACGCTCAGGGAAACAACCTGTGCGGTGCTCAGAGCAGCAATAGCGGCAGTGGTCAGAACCGGCAGCTGGGCAGTTCCGAGGCCAGCGACTTGCGCCGTGGTCATCGCAGAGGCCTGGGCGGTGCTCACCACCGGTAGCTGGTCAGCCGACAGCGCGGCGAGGCTTGCCGTAGAGAGCGATGCAAACTGAGCTGTGTTCAGCGCGGCGATGGCATTGGTGTACAGAGCCGACAGCTGAGCCGTACCAAGCGCACGCGCCTGCGCCGTAGTCAGACCGGCGATCGCCGACACCGAGAACAACTGAATACCCTCTGCCGAAGCGGCCGCGATCGTCGCGGTCGGAATGGCAGCCACCTGAGTTGCGCTGAGCTTGGGGATGGCGTCATTGCTGATCGAAAGAACCTGAGTCTGAGTCAGGCCCGCAATTTGTGCGGTGGTCAGCGCAGCGACCTGTGCCGTTGACATGGCAGAAATTACTGCCGTCGACAAACCATCGATGTCCGCGGTCTCGATGGTTTGTACCGACGTGGCAGAAATGCCGCCGATCTGGTCAGCAGTAATTGCACTGACCTGGGTCTGGCTCAGGGCAGCGAAATTCAGACTACCAATATCCGACTGCTCAATGGCGGCCACCTGAGTGCCACTCAAATACCCCACCTGCACAGCGCTAAATTGCGACACCTGCTGTGCCGTCAGGTCTTGTATGTCCGTCGCGGACAGTGCCGTGATCTGGGATTGAGTAAGGTTAGAAATCTGCGCGGTGGTTGTCGCCATTTTTTTCTCGCTTTGGTTAATTCGTTCGAGTTGCGGACTGGTTATCTCAGTAAATCAGTAATTCAAAATTCGAATGCGTACAAATGCCAATGAGGCTATTTTCACCAATTCTCACTATAACAAGAGTAAATCCGTGATGCAACTTTTCTTTTAGTCGCCGTGTGTAAATTTTCATTTTTAAAGCATTTTCTCAAGAATAATCGATAATTATTCTTAAAATGAAAATTTAATCGGGCCGATTTATTTTCTAATTAATATGCAATTATTGTTTTGTAAATTTTCATACAATATAATCGACATTCCGGCGCGGGAATTTAGAATGTGGGCTGAACTGCGCTGCCCCTGGGTTGCATAAAAAGAAAATTTATTATTCAAGTTATATGTCTCTTGTTCAATTACGCAATGTCGAAGTCAGCACCGAAATGCCGGTGTTCATATGCGACCTGTCACCGGTTCAGCCAATACTGGATCTGGCCAAAGAGGCCATTTACGACCTGGAGCAATCACATCCTCAGTCGCCTGAGTCGAATGTGAAGGCCAAGTACATGAGCCCGTGGCACAGCCATCTGCTGACCAACAAATTCAAACCACTGACGGATTCGGCAATTAACATCGCCAAGGAAGTCAGCAAAACCCATCTCTCTGCAAACCTGCAGGCCCTGAATATCGATCTGGTGGTCACGGATTGCTGGGGGGTGATTTACGAGCAATCCGATTACACGCAAAAACACAATCATTTCCCGTCGGACTTCAGCTGCGTGGTCTACCTGGAAGCCGATGAATCAAGTGCGCCGATTATTTTTGGCGGCAAGCTCGCAGTAAAACCAAAACCCGGCATGCTGGTGATGTTCCCGGGCATTCTGGTCCACGAGGTGCCGCAAACCGATGGCCGGCGACTCATCGTTGCCATGAACATCAACAAGCGTGCCATGTTCAATAACACCGGTACATGACCAGCGCGTTACGAGACTGACGTTTCGCGCCAATGTCTGCCTGTTCAGGCTGCCGGCATTGTTGACACCAGCCTGCCGGCGACCTGACGAGACGAACGATTATTCCTCCGTCATCGCCCCCGCCACCCGCTTGATCAGCGGGTGCAGCAAATACGTCAGCAATGAACGTTCCCCGGTTTTCACCAGCACCTCGGCATTCATGCCGGGCTGGAGCCTGTGTTCCCCTAATTGCTGTAATCCTTCCGGGGTAACCTGCACGCGTGCGGTGTAATAAGCGACATTACCCATCGCCGTAGTCTCGGTGACTGCATCTTTTGAAATGGATTTGATCAGCCCGTTAATCACCAGCTGCGGTGAATGGGCAAAAGATGAAAATCTGAGATCAGCATGATCGCCGGGACGTACGCGATCGACCATCTGCGGCGGAATCTTTGCGTCAAGCAACACGCCTTCGCTGTCCGGCACGATGTCCATCAGTTTTTGCCCGGGAGTAACAACACCGCCGACGGACGCGATGCTGATGCCGACGACTTGTCCATCTACGGGCGCGGTGATTTTGATGCGGGCAAGCTCATCGCCGGAGGCTTCGAGTTTCTCGCGGCCGGACTGCACTTCCCTGCGCACGTCGGCGAGCTGGGCGGCGGATTCTTTCAGCGCCTCCTGCTTGCGCTGCGCTTCGCGCATGCCCATCTCGGCGATCGCGCGTTGTGTCTTCATCCGGCTGGCTGTCAGGTCGGCGAGCATCGCGCGCAATTCGGCCTGGGATTGCTCCATCTGCAGTACCGTATTTTTTGGCGCGTAGCCTTCATTGGCGAGCTCGCGTATGTTTTTCAGTTGCTCAGCCTGCTTGTCGGCCTGCAGCTTGCGGCTTTGCAGTTGCTGATCGATGCCGGCCAGCTGCGCATTCAGCGAGGCGATGTTCTCTTTGAACGCACTCAGTTCACTCATCAGCGCGGCGCGGCGCGCTTCAAACAGCTGGGTCTGGGTGACGATGTGCTGGTGGATGACGGGATCTTTTTCAGCGACCTTGAGATCGGCATGAAACTCGATCTTTGCGCGCCCTGACACCTCAGCCAGCAAGCGGCTCTCGGCGGCGCGCTGGGCCATGTAGTTCTGACGGATGGTCTCAAAGTTGGCGCGTGTGCTGCCCTCGTTCAGCTCAACAAGCAGATCGCCGGCCCTGACTTGCTGGCCTTCGCGCACGATCACTTTCTCGACGATACCGCCATTTAAATGCTGGATGGTTTTGCGCTTGGTCTCGATCGCCACCACAGCGGAGACGGGCACGCCTTCGTCCAGCGGCGCGAAAGCCGCCCACAGCAGGAACGCCCCAAAACCCACGATCAGGGTCGCGATACCCAGCCGGATCACGGATCGGGTATCGGCCTGCAGCGCGACGCTGAAGTCCTGATCGTCGCCGGTGCTGCCCGTGGATGGTGCGCCGGCACGGGTGCCGATGCTGATGCCGTGCGCATCGAGCACGCTGAGCGAAGGTTTTTTTCGGACGATGGACTGGTTCATGATGCGCTCTGGTTGGCCTTGTCTGTTCAATGGACCGTCGGGGGGACGGTGCTGGCGTCGGCGGCTGACGCGGGGGCAGCGGGTGTCATCTCGATTTTTCCGTAGGTGGTAATGCGGCCGTCGGCCATCACGAGCACACGGTCGGCCAGCGCCAGCAGGCTGCGCTGATGCAGCACCATGAAGACGGTCTTTCGCAGCGCCTTGAGTGAACGTATCGCCTGTGCGAGCGCCTGTTCGCCGGCGTCATCGAGGTTGGCATTGGGTTCGTCGAGCACGACGATGTCGGGCGTGCCGTACAGCGCGCGCGCGAGTGCGAGCCGTTGCCGCTGGCCGGCGGAGAGCATCTGTCCGGCAATGCCAATGGGCGTGTCATAGCCCTGCGGCAGTCGCAAAATCATCTGATGAATATCGGCCCGCTTCGCGGCCTCGACAATCGCTTCGGAATCGAGCGCGCCGTCTTTCAGGCGGAAACGACAGAGGTTCTCGGCGATGCTGCCCTCAAAGAGCTCGATATCCTGCGGCAGGTAGCCCACGCGCGTGCCCAGCGATTCGCGCGGCCAGTGGTTCAGATCGATGCCATCGAGCGTCACGCGGCCCCTGGTATCTGGCCAGAGGCCGAGCAGGCAGCGCAGCAACGTGGACTTGCCGGCGCCCGAGGGGCCGACGATGGCAATCACTTCACCGGCATTGAACTCGATGTCGAGCGCATTCAGGATGGCGTCGTCGCTCTTTCCGCCGGGACCATAGGGGCGATACGCGCTGAACGCGTGCAGGCTGAGCCGGCCTTCGATGCGTTCGGGGATCCCTTTGGTGGTGGCGTCTGTGGTGGGCGCATCTGCGGTGAGCGTGTCTGTTCCGGCCTGCAGCGCAGTATCGGTGTTCGCAGGTGCTCGCGCTGATGCATTGCTCGGGTAGCGATCAAGCACTTGCCCGATCTGTCGCGCCGCATGCCGCGCATGCACGAATTCTTTCCAGGTCTTGAGCAGCGATCCCAGGGGCTTTAACGCATTGCCCATCAACAGATTGGACGCCACCATCGCGCCGATGCCGAGCTCGCCACGAATGACGAGCCACGCACCCAGCGACAGGATCAGTGCCTGCTGCGCATACTGCGCGAACTTGGCGATGCCAGCAGTCAGGGTCTGGCGTTGCTGTGCGAGCGCTTGTGCGGCAATCAGGGAATGGCTGATCTCGCGCCACTGGCGGCGCAGGTTGGGCAGCATGCCCATCGCCTCGACAACTTCTGCATTACGCAGCTTGCCGGACAACCAGCCATGGGACTGGTTCTCGCGTTCAGTGGCGCGATCGATGCAGTCGGTGCTGATGTGATGATTGAACCAGGCGAGCGCACCCAGCAGCACGGTAAACGCCAGCGCGGCCCAGCCGAGCAAAGGGTGCATGATGAACAGCACGCCAACGTAAATCATCGACCATGGCAGATCGAACAGCGCGATCATGCTGCTGCCAGTGACGAACTGGCGCAGCCGCGTCAGCTCGGAAAAGGTCTGCGCATTGTGCGGGCCGGGGTTGGCCAGCTGAGCGTCGAAGCCCGCAACGAACAGGGTCGGGCTGATCATTTCATCAAAGCGCATGCCCGCCCGCACAAGCAGGCGTGAGCGAATGAATTCGGCGAATGCCATCGCCGCCAGAAAGACCACGAGGATCAGGCTGAGGGCGATGAGCGTGTATTCGTTCTGGCTCAGCATCACGCGATCAAAGACCTGCAGCATGTAGAGCGTGGGTGCCAGCGTCAGCAGGTTGGCGATCAGGCTGAAGATCGCGACCCAGACGATCTCGGTGCGGAACTGGCGCGCGCAGCTTCGCAGGGTGAACGGTGCGCTGGCCATGATGCCGGGCATTTTGATGGTGGCGGCGGTACTCATGCGGCCCCCGCAATCATGGAATTGGTGCCGCCCGATGCACTGGTCTCGGTGCCGGCGGGTGTCTGGGGTGCATGTCGTGAAGCTTCCTGTGGTGCGTTCGGTGATGCGCTCACTGCCGGACGAAGTTCGTCACGCGGCGCTTCGAGCTGCAGCAGCACCTCATCACGACTGCCGAACAGTCGCACCATGCCATCGCGCAGGATCAGGATATGGTCCATCGCGGGCAGGATGCTGGTGCGATGGGAAATGACAATGATCGTGCAGGCGCGCGCCTTGAGTTCGGCCAGTGTGGCGAGCAAGGCTTGTTCACCGGCCTCGTCGAGGCTGGCGTTGGGTTCATCGAGCACGATGAGGCGCGGGTTGCCGTAAATCGCGCGGGCGATGCCGATCCGCTGGCGCTGGCCACCGGACAGGAACGCGCCTTCTTCTCCGATACGTGTGTGAATGCCTTGCGGCTGTTTGGCGATGAAGTCGGTCAGGCCGCACAGGGCGATTGCTTCGTCGACTTGCTGAGTGTCGATGTCGCCGAAGCGGGCGATGTTCTCGGCGATCGTGCCATCGAAGAGTTCGACGTTTTGCGGCAGGTAGCCGATGTGCGGGCCCAGTTCGCGCTTGTCCCAGGCATGCAGGTCGGCGCCATCAAGACGCACTTTACCGCTGCTGGCCGCACGCGCGCCCACGAGCAGTCTGGCCAGTGTAGTCTTGCCGGCGGCTGAGGGGCCGGCGATCAGCAGGGCCTCGCCGGGCATGGCCGCGAAACTGACATTGCGCAGGATGAAGGTGTCACTGCCCGGCGCATGCGCATGCAGGCCTTCGACGGTGAGCACGCCGTCGGGCGCGGGCAAGGACATGGCGGTGGTGGCCGGCATGTCGGCGCCGAGGAAATCGTCGAGCCGATGATAAGCCTCACGCGCCTGTATGACTTGTCGCCACAGGCTGATGAGGGTGATCAGCGGCGCGAGCACGCGACCGCCGAGCATGGACGCGACGATCATCATCGCGCCGCCGCCGGGCAGCGTGCCTTTCAGGGTCAGCCAGCAGGACAGCCCGAGCAGCAGAGAACCTTGCAGGGTCTGGATGAATTTGGCGCTCGCGCTGTTGGTGCCGGCCACATCGGACGCCTGCGCCTGCCGTAGCAGGAAGCGGCGCTGCAGCTGCATCCAGCGGCTGAAGAGCACGGTCTTCATGCCCATGGCGGTGATCACCTGTGCATTGCGCAGGATGCCGGACAGATTCATTTGCGCATGCATCTGGGCGCGGCTGGCCTCGGTGAGTAGGGGCAGGGTTTTTTTCTCGGTGCGGATGCCGATCAGGCTCTGGACGGCGGCGATGGCCAGTGAGGTGATGCCGAGCCAGGGATTGAGCAGGAAGATCGCGACCAGAAACACGAGCGATGCGGGACTGTCGAGCAGCGCGCCCACGGCGGGGGAGCTGATGAATTCGCGCAGCGTGCGCAGGTCGGACAGGGGTTGGGTGCCGGTGGTTTGCTGGCGCAGACTGGCGTGAAAAGCCTGGTCA
>JACCDH010639016.1_pt1 | contig 16930 bp, 16 predicted proteins | sample 7442481 | NCBI WGS metagenome assembly JACCDH01 (sample SAMN15323433, study PRJNA562643) | freshwater metagenome | isolation source: river surface water | place: USA:Blue River Watershed | collected 2017-08-15
CTGCAAAAGCTGGAGGAAGAGGCACAACTATTTCGAATGCTCAATTATGGGATAAATGTGAAAGAGCTGTATTAGGTAGTAAGTTAAATGCAATAGCGACCGGACCAGAAATTCAAGCGGGTTCTGTTATCTTTACATTTATTTTAGAATAAGTGAATTATCAAGAAACACTAGATTATTTATATGCACAGTTACCCATGTTCCAAAGAGTGGGTGCACAAGCTTACAAACCAAGCTTAGAGAATACTTTAAAATTATCAGAGGCATTAGGCAATCCGCATAAGCAATTCAAAAGCATACACATTGCAGGTACGAATGGAAAAGGTTCTACATCGCATATGATGGCATCCATTTGTCAAGCTGCAGGTTATAAGACAGGCTTATACACTTCGCCTCATCTTGTAGATTTCAGAGAACGAATACGTATCGATGCAGAAATGATCCCGCAAGAAAATGTAGTGACATTTGTAGAAAAAAATAAAAAAATGATTGAAGAAATTCAACCTTCGTTTTTTGAAATGTGTGTGGTGATGGCTTTCGATTATTTTGCAAAAGAAAAAGTAGATATAGCAGTTATTGAAGTAGGTATGGGCGGAAGATTAGACTCTACCAATATCATAAATCCTCTGATTAGCATAATAACAAATATTAGTTATGATCATATGCAATTTTTAGGTGATACCTTACCAAAAATTGCAAAAGAGAAAGCAGGTATCATCAAAGAACATACTCCTATAATCATTAGCCAGAAGCAAGTTGAATGCGCTGATGTATTTGTAGAAATTGCAGATGAAAAAAATGCTGAATTAATATTTGCATCTGATCATATAATTGTAAATGACTTAATAGATTCAGATCTAAATATTTTATCGATGGATGTAAAATCAGATTCGAATAAATACCATTTAGAAACTACCCTCACTGGAAAATATCAACTAAAAAACATTGTTGGGGTTGTAGCCGCATATGAAAAATTAAATAACCTTGGCATCCAGATAACACCTGAAGCACTAGCAGAGGGTGTGCTAAAAGTAAAAGAGAATACAGGTTTACGCGGACGTTGGGAGATTCTATCTAATGAACCATTAACTATAGCAGACACAGGACATAATGAAGATGGTATACAACAGATCATCAATCAAATATCAAATATTGAATACGACAGATTACATTGGGTTTGGGGTATGGTAAATGATAAAGATCCTGCGAAAGTTTTTAAACTATTACCTAAGCATGCTAATTACTATTTCTGCTCACCTAATATCCCAAGAGGTCTAGATGCTGAAAGCTGTAAAGCAAAAGCTGCAGATTATGAAATATTTGGTGAAGCCTACCCTTCCGTTATACAAGCTTATGAAGCTGCTCAATCTAATGCCCGCTCAAATGATTTAATATTAATAGGCGGCAGCACATTTGTGGTAGCAGAAGTTCTCTAGATGTCTATATTTTAGTAATTTTATCTAAAATCATTTGGCATTGAAAAACAAGAAGATATTAATACTCGACGATGAAGAAGACATCTGTTTTCTATTGAGTAACTTTTTGAAAAATCAATTTAAAGAAGTTAACTGCGCAAATACTATCTCAGAGTTCAAATCTTATGATATAAACTCAATTGATATATTGATTATTGACAATAATTTACCCGATGGTTATGGTTTTGATATTATACCATCAATTAAAGCTTCCAAATCTGATATAAAGATAATTGCGATAAGTGCATTCGATGCTAATAATGAAAGAAAATACGCTATGGAGAATGGAGCAGATTTGTTTCTAGGCAAACCATTTAAATTTGATGATATTCTTCAGAAAATAGAATTACTAAAATGAAAAAAGAAAAAGGATTTTTGTATTGGCTGATTATCAAAGAAACTTTTTCAGAGTTTGATAAAGATAATGCAACTAAGTTAAGTGCTGCCCTAGCCTATTATACAATATTCTCTATTGCACCCATGCTAGTAGTTATCATTTCATTATGTGGTATCTTCTTAGGTCAACAAGCAGTAAGTGGAGAATTATTTGAACAAATTAGAACTTATGTAGGTGATGCTGCTGCATTACAAATACAAAGTATGATTGGCAGTATAGCATTTAATAAAGGAAGTGTTATAGCAAGTATTATTGGTATAATAACTATGTTAATTGGTGCTACCGGAGTTTTTACAGAAATACAAGACTCATTAAACTTAATGTGGGGTGTACGTGTAAAAAAAAGAATTGGAATTTTAAATGTGTTAATTAATAGATCATTAGCATTCGTAATTGTACTTGGAATGGGATTAGTATTATTGTTAAGTTTATTTATAAGTGGAATAATTACAAGCTTTGCTCATACAATTCAAAGAATACTTCCATGGTTTCCATTGAATTTGGTTGACATCGCCAATACAAGTATCATCATTACAATTTTAACTGCGCTATTTATTGTAATTTATAAAGTACTTCCTGATGCAAAAATAAGTTTTCGTGATTCATTAGTCGGATCCATTTTTACGACCTTATTATTTTTAATTGGCAAATGGGGAATTACTATGTACTTAAGCTGGCTAACTGTAAATTCAACTTATGGTGCTGCTGCATCTTTAGTAATAATTTTATTATGGGTATATTATTCAGCCATCATCTTTTATTTTGGAGCTGAATTTACTCATGTTTACGCTATACATGCAGGCTCAGGAGTCAAAGCCAAAGCACATGCTGTGCTTATTAAAGAGAAAGAATTAAATTAACACAAAATGCTCAACACAAATAAAATAAAAATATTAATCATCGATGATGATATAGATATGTGTTTTTTGCTCGATCGATTTCTTACAAAACACGATTATGAAGTAAAGACTATGCATAAAGGTGCTAATGCCTTAGAATATTTAGCACAAAATACAATAGACTTATGTATTTGTGATTTTAGATTAGGTGATATGGATGGAATAGAGTTATTGAAATCTATTAGAAACTTACAACCTAATTCTAAGATACTAATGATCACTGGCTATTCAGATATTAAAGTAGCTGTTCAAGTAATCAAAATGGGTGCATATGATTATATCACCAAACCTATTTTACCCGATGAATTATTAACTACCATTCAGAAAGCTTTAAATATTGAAAATAATACCCTCAACAATAATATAGAATCTAAAGATAAAAAAGACAATAAGAACAACACAAAATTCATTACAGGAAATAGTAAACAAGCTAAAGAATTATATTCACAAATTGATTTAGTTGCCCCTACCAATTACAGCGTAATTATTTATGGCGAAACTGGTACCGGTAAAGAATCAATCGCTAGAACAATACATGATAAAAGTAACCGTAAATCTAATGCATTTGTTGCTGTTGACTGTGGTGCGTTGTCGAGAGACTTAGCGGCCTCTGAGCTCTTCGGACATGAGAAAGGTGCTTTTACTGGAGCAATGCATGCTAAAACAGGTATGTTTGAATTAGCAAATGGTGGTACATTGTTTTTAGATGAAATTGCCAATCTACCCTACGATGTTCAAACCTTATTACTAAGGGCTGTTCAAGAACAAAAGATTAGAAAAGTTGGTGGCCTAAATGATATTTCTGTGGATGTTAGAATAATCGTAGCATCTAACGAAAATTTAATGGATGCTGTAAGATCAGGTAAATTTAGAGAAGATCTATATCATCGATTTAACCAATTCGATTTAAGTTTATCTGCGCTTAGAGAACGTGGAAAAGATATAATGTTATTTGCAGAATTCTTTTTAGAACAAGCAAACAAAGAATTAAATAAAAATATCATCGGATTTGAAGAAGAAGTTATAAATAGTTTTAACACCTATTCATGGCCAGGTAATCTACGAGAATTAAACAATGTAATTAAAAGGGCTTGCCTATTATGTGATAAAAGCTTTATTGAAACTAAAAATTTGCCTCAAGAAATTTCTAATAATATTCAATTATTTTTTAGTGATAGAAAACCAACAAAGCCGAATGATAAAAAACATGATTTAAAATCTGCTGCTGCAGAAGCTGAATTAGAAACCATATTAAATGTATTACGACAAGTACAATTCAATAAAACTAAAGCAGCTAAGCTATTAAACATAGATCGTAAAACTCTATACAATAAAATGAAACTTCTAAATTTAAATACTGAAGATTCAAATGATGAATAGATATTTTAAAAATTATTATAAAGGTGTAAGTATACCGATTTTTGTACTAACGATTCTCGTTTCGGCTACTCCATTTATCTCTCACCTATGGGGATTTGATATATATTTTAATGATAAAATTATAAATCTTAGCGATTTAGCTACACTTAACGAAATTGCAAATGATAGCAAATTAAACAGCCTATTAGCTGGTAAATATATACACACCCTAATCGTGGGCTTTTCAATTACCATAGCTTTTTTAACAGCTATATTATCGTTTGTAGATTACTTTATTAAGAAAAATGTAAGTACTCCCATCGTTGGTGTCGCACTCCTATGCGCAGCAATGCTTGATTTGGTACATATTCTTAGTGCTGACCAACTTGTATATTACGAGAAAATCAATAGTGATATAGCATCATTTACATGGCTATTTTCAAGAATATTTCATGCGTTAATTTTAATTCTTGGTGTTGGTATTTTTTTACTTCAGAAAAAAGAATCTCTACAATATGAGTATAAAAGTGAAAAATACTTCGTGTTATTCATTATAAGTATTTTCGTATTGCTAGCAGTCAATGCTATTTTAATAGTGACTGATCAAAGTTTGATTGTACCACAAATGATATTCCCAAATTCAATTATTTCACACCCTTATGATTTAATACCTTTATTACTATATATAATATCTGCACTACTTATATTCCCTAGGTTTTATAAGATGTATCCTAATACATTTTCACAAACTCTTATCCTTTCATTAATACCCTCTATCGCCGCACAAATTCACATGGCATTTGGTTCTAAAGAAATTTATGATTTTGATTTTTATGCAGCACAACTTCTAAAAACAATATCATACTTTGTTCCATTTATCGGATTAACAATTAACTATATCGAAACATATCTACATGAAAAAATTGTCGTAGAAAAACTAGATATAGAATTTCAAAAAAGATCTGAAGCTCAAACACTACTACAAGGTATACTTGATGTATCTCTAAGTGGTATCATGTCATACTCCGTTTTAAAAAATGACAAAGGTGAAGTAACAGACTTTGTATGGCAAACCATAAATCCAGCTGCCGAAAGATTATCAGTCGTCAATAAAGATGAGATCTTAGGCAAAACCTTACTAACTGCTCTTCCTAATACAGAAGATTTATTTGAGAGATACAAAAAAGTTTATGAAACAGGTATCTCTACTTCATTCGAAAGGTATGTTGCAAGAACTAATAAATATTTTCACATAATAGCTACTAAGTTAAATGATGGTATAGCTATAACTTTCGATGATATCACTGAGTTAAAACGCGGACAAGAAGCTATTTTGAATTCACAGAAAATTCAAGCAACACATAAGTTCGCCAGAGTAATTACTCATGAAATAAAAAATCCGCTAACTAATATCTCTCTAGCTGTAGAGCAATTAAGATTAGAAGAAAATTTTCCTGATAGCTTAAAAATGTATTTAGAAATACTATCTAGAAATTCAGGAAGAATCAATCAATTAATTACAGATGTAATGAATGCATCTAAAATGACTGATCTGCAATTAAGCACAGTTTCTAGTCAAGATTTAATAAACGATAGCATATTATTAATTCATGATAGAATACAACTAGAAAATATTAAAGTGAATTTCAATAAAATTGAAAGAGTTGACCTCAGACTAGATGTAGCTAAAATGAAAATTGCACTATTGAATATATTATTAAATGCAGTAGAAGCAATGAGTCAGAAAGCTGGAGTATTAACTATTAATGCCTATAAAAATTTCAATCAATACATTATAGAAATTTCTGATAATGGCATCGGCATGAGTGATGATCAGCTAAATAGCTTATTTGAACCTTTCTTTACCAGTAAATCAAAAGGCTTTGGAATTGGTTTAACGGCAAGTCAAACAATCATTTTTAACCATGGTGGTAATATCGACGTAAGATCTGAAACTAATATTGGTACAACATTCATTATAAATCTCCCTATTTAATTTGGCCCGATATATGCACATATTAATATGACCTTATATCTACCAAAGGAGTAAAAGACCTATCCAGTTGTACTGTATAGGTTTTTTTAATATATTCTATTAATATCCTCTTATTTCCTCGAGTATTCAATTCATCAAGTTGGGGAATTTATTACACATATAATTTACACACATATCCAAAGTATGTGCTTAAAACCCTAAAATCAATGAATTATGCAAAAAATGATAATTGGCCCGAAATTTTCTATGTAAACATTACATGACAAGAAACATTTTCATATTAATCGCAATTATGTTCATCACTGTATGGGCTTTTACATTCTATAAATATGAAATAGGAACATTATCTCATGTCTTGCTAATTTTTGCAAGCATTAGCTTATTAATAAGTGGGTTGTATAGTAAAAAACTATCATAATATCTTTCTACAGTTTAGTTTAGTTTAGTTTAGTTTATGCAGAGAGTGGGTAACTCTGCAACAGAAATAACCGGGGCGCCCGCCTCGGTTTTTCTTTTTTTTGACATAGGCTTGTTATATTTAAGAAAAAAATCAAAATGTCGATTTATACCCTTAAGCAACAAAGAAATATCATATTAATTATTATCATACTCTTAGGGATATTTCTAAGTTATATGCTTAAAGATATTTTCACTGCTGGCTTAGGCGCAATAGTACTTTATACATTATTACGCAATTATTTTATTCGATTAATTGATTATAGAAAATGGAAACGCCCTATAGCTGCTATGTTTATTATTATCATCTCTTTTTTGGTGATTATTTTACCATTTCTGGGACTCAGCTTGATGGTAGTAGATAAGATTAGCTATTACAGTGACAATGTTATTGAGATTCAAAATATAATCAACCACTTTGCTACAAATTTGAATATCGACATAGAACATTCAGAGACATTTGCCTCGATGATAAAAAAAATAGAATCGTGGGTGTTAGGTTCATTTCCGTCAGTGGTGAACGGACTTTTAAACGTATTTTTACTTATTTCTGTAATGTATTTTATTTTGTATTTCATGTTCACTGAATACGAAATATTTGAATCATCATTGATGAAATATTTACCCTTTAAAGAAAGTAATTCTTTGCTTTTGGCAGATGAGATGCAAAAGATTACACAGTCGAATGTAATCGGACAAGGAATAATTGCATTAGCGCAAGGTATTTGTGTGGGATTAGGTTTCTGGATATTTGGCATCAAAGATCCTTTTTTCTGGGGAGTATTAGCAACTTTATTAAGCTTCGTTCCAATAGTAGGCTCTGCTATGGTATTTATACCAGCTGGAATTATTGAAATTAGTTATGATAATCTTTATAGTGGTTTTGGAATAATTATATGGGGAGCTGTAATCGTTGCAAATATTGATAATGTTTTAAGATTAATCATCAATAAAAAAATTGCAAACATCCACCCTCTTATATCTATCATTGGAGTGATTATAGGAATACCAGTTTTTGGAATTTTAGGTTTGGTATTCGGTCCGATGTTGATTTCATTTTTCTTACTATTAATAAAAATCTATGAAAACAAAATGGGTGTAAGACCAGATTTAGAGACAGAGCTAGTTAATAAGGAAGATGAATTACCTGAAAATATTTAGTATATTATTATTAATCATATTTTCATCTGCCCTAGAATCTAAGGCAAGCAATACTTTTTTACAAGAAATTGATAGTGTAAAAAAGAAAAATCAAAAAGTTGATAGTGTACTAAAAAGATTTGCAGATAGTACAAAAGTGGGCTATTGGATATATAAAAATCTTTATGAACAACCAACAAGTGATGATGGAGAAATTGCAAGAACCTACTCTGGTAATAATAAAGATAACCTATATAGATTTCACGGAAAAATTATCAGAAATATTTATATCAAACAACTAGATCCCTTTGGAACTGATGTCAACGACACTCTGATTAAAAGATATGGAACTATAGAAAATGTTGGTAATAAAATAAACATTAGCTCAAGAGAAGGTAACATCCGAAATCAATTATTATTTAGGAGAGGTGACACACTAGATGTATTAACAGTTCGTGAGTCAGAACGTTTACTTCGTCGTCAAGAATATATTCGTGATTCAAGAATTATTGTACCTGCCTATACTAAACGGAACTCTGATTCAGTCGATATAATTGTCATTGTTCAAGATCGTTGGTCAATCAATGTTGGTGCAGGCTTGAGTACAACAGCAGGAGATTTTAGATTAACAGAGAGCAATTTCTTAGGTACTGGTACTCGTATAGTTCAAGGTGGAAATTATAATTTCGAAAAAATGAAATTCACCGATTGGTCGGGAGAATTGAAAGATATAAACATTAGTAATACATATATAGACGGTTCCATATTTTACAATATTCGTCCTGATATGCGTTGGCATGGTCTGAACTTCGAAAGAACATTTTACTCACCATTAACGAAATGGGCAGGTTCAGCAGGTATTACTCGCTTTGTTCAAAATTTAGAATATGATTTATTTAAAGATGGATCAATTATACCAGCAACTTTGAGTTATAATGTTGCTGACTTCTGGCTCGGACGAAGTTTAGCGATATCAAAAAGAAATATAGCAGGTAGAAGTACCTCATTTATTCTTGGATCGAGATATGTAAACACAAAATTTTTTGATAAACCTAGCTTAAATTTAGACACAAATAACTCTTACCTAAATAGACAAATGATTTTGTTCAACTTAGGTATTGCAACTCGTAGATATTATAAAGACAAAAAAATCTTTCGTTTTGGAAATACAGAAGACGTACCAGAAGGTAGAAACTTCACAGTTGTTGGGGGCTATTATAACGAAGGCTCTGAAGATTATATTTACAATGCATTGAAGTTTTCAGGCGGACAAAATATTGAAGGTTTTGGTTATTTATCTGGAGCAATACAATATGGTATATTTTTTAATGATTATGTAGCGACAAGAGGTGTGCTAAATTTTGATTTGAGTTATTTCTCAAATCTCTGGACACGTGGAAAATGGAATATGCGACAATTCGTATACCTGCAAGCTACTAACGGATTAAATCGTATAGCAGGTGAATATATCACGCTTAATGGTAGAAATAACGAAGGACTTTATGGTTTCAACAGTTTTGCTGTAATGGGACAAAATAAAAGCTTGCTAAAATTTGAATCAATTATATACACCCCTTTCAATTATGCGGGTATTCAAGTTGCAGCAGTTGTATTCGCCGGATTTGGTAAAATTGGTAGACCCAATCCGACTTATGCCTTCGTAAATGAAAAAACTATTTATCAAGCTTATGGCTTAGGATTCTTGATTCGTAAAGAAAACTTAGTGGTAAATACCATTCAAATTTCATTTGGCTATTATCCTAATTTACCGGATGGTACGGGCAATCAAATTAGATACAATCCGATCGGAATAAATAACTTAAATTTGAGAGACTTCGATATTTCGAAACCAGATTTTATTAATTATAGGTAATATGGAAGAGACCAAAAATGATATAAAAGCTCTAGCTCAAGAATTGAAAGAATATTTCAATCTGAGAACAAAATTAGCTGAATTGCAAATCAAAAAAATAGCAGCTGAACTCATCGCTAAAATAGCCACCAGCCTAATTACTGTTGTATTTTTAAGCATGGCATTTTTATTCGCTAGTCTAGCATTAGGTCTATATCTGTCAGAGCTGATGGGTAGCTACTCTATAGGCTTTATTATGGTTGCAGGTATATATATACTCTTAGCATTAATCTTTAGTTTATTTAAAAGATCTATCAAAGAAAAAATATCAAATGGCATAATCACAGAACTATTCAAAGAAAATGACCATGAATAAGATAAAAGATAAATTAAGTTTAGAGCTAGAGATCTCAAGACTTAAAATAGAAATAGATAAAAAAGAATTAGTTATAAATGAGCAGTTCGAAAAAATTTCAACTCAGTTAGAACCAGGTGCTTTAATGAAAAGTGGCATTACTTCAATGTTTAGCTCTAATACAGTCAATAAAACCATCGTTAGCACCGGACTTAGCTTACTCACCGGATTTCTAGTAGAAAGAATCATCCTCAGAAAATCAAACGTATTAGTGAAATATGGTATCGCTCAAATAGCGATGAGCCTTGTCAGTCAATTAGCAGAACAGAATTGGCAACCAGAGATTATGACGCGAATAAAGGCGGCGTTGAGTTCGGCGATAGAATCAGTGGAAACCGATTCTAGTGACTAGTTACTAGTTACGTATTTTCTTGTACAGTCTGATTGCTGCCAGCAATATCAACGTTATCACTACCAAACCTGCCATACCATACAACAATCCCAAAGTATTCTTCAGCACTACTATGAATACAATCGCAACTAAAAACAATGTTGCTAATTCATTCCATAATCTAAGTTGTGTGGATGTCCAGTTGAAAATATTTTTTCTGATTCTTTGAAAAATTGAGTGACAAATTAAATGATATATAAAAAGTGCAATTACAAAAGAGACTTTTAACCAAAACCAAAAGCTGTCGTAATAACCTGTAATGTATGCGAGGTATGTACCAGTAATAATAGTGATAACTGCAGAAGGCCAAGTAATGCCAAACCACAATCGCTTTTGCATTATTCTAAATTGATGTTGTAAAATATTACGCTCTACTTCTTCTTTCTCCTTTGCTTCCACATCGTAAATAAATAATCGAACGATGTAGAACAAACCTGCAAACCAAGTAACAACAAATATGATATGTAGTGCTTTCCAATATAACATAATTAATTTTTTAGTCCGATCGCACCTGTACTCACCACATTACTTCTATTCAAATCTTTATCTAAAATATAATAATCGAATCGTACAGTATCTGCAATCACCACACCTATATTGATTTTTACAGAGACTTCGGCTTTCGTCGGATTACCGACTCCGAATTCTTTGATTCTTGAATTGAAATTTAATGTATCAGTAGTACCTGGTATCAATATTTTAACAAATTCATTTCCCTGTTTTTCATAATAGGCAACCATCACATTCTTATCATATGGTGGCATTGTATCTCTTGTACTAAGTCCGACATTACCATCACCATCTGTATATGTAAATCTTAATACAAGCCCAGTGTCTAATCCGGCAAAATTCTTCTCTAGTTCGAAAGTACTTTCAGTAATAATCGGACGATCATCGTATTCTTCCAGCTTATTGCATGCACTTAGAAAGAGCATTAAAGCAATTGCTATGAGGCTAAAATTGTATATGTTTTTATTCTTTACCAATTCTGAAAAAATGAATGTAAATTTACATTATAATACTCAACGAACAAAGTATGCTTGAAATTACTCCTACAGAGGTATTTAATATTAGAAATTCAGAAGCATTTGAGAAAACTGCTCTTGAATTATTTCAATATCAAGCAGAAAATGTAAGTATCTACAAAGAATTCATAAAACACTTAGGTATATCGGTTGAGAATGTCGATAATATTTATGATATACCATTTCTGCCTATTGAATTCTTTAAACATAACATCATACTAGATCAAAATGTTCAAGATGATACCTTATGTTTTAGTTCAAGTGGCACAACTGGCATGAGTACCAGCAAACATTATGTTCCTAATCCTCTTGTTTATGAACATAGTTTTTTAAAAGCATTCAAAGCATTTTATGGCGAGCCTACAGATTATATATTCGTTGCGCTTCTACCCTCTTATCTAGAGCGCACAGGATCATCGTTGATCTACATGTGCGATCGATTAATAAAAGATTCATTCGATGAGCGCAGCGGATTTTATTTGAATGAATTTTCTACTATTAAAGAAATCATTGAAAATTCTAGCGACAAAAAAATATTCTTAATCGGTGTCACCTATGCCCTACTTGACTTTGCTGAGCAATTACCATTTGCCATGCAGAATACTATTGTAATGGAAACTGGTGGTATGAAAGGTAAGCGCAAAGAATTATTACGTACGGATGTTCACGAAATTTTAAAATCTGCATTTCATCTTACAGAAATACATTCAGAATATGGTATGACCGAATTACTATCACAAGCATATTCAAAAGGACATGGAATATTTGAATGTCCTAGCTGGATGAAGGTATTAATACGAGAAGTTCATGATCCGCTTTCTTACACACACAACCGCTCAGGAGGTATCAATGTAATTGACTTAGCAAATATACATTCATGCGCATTCATTTCTACACAAGACCTTGGCAGAAAAGTTTCAGAGAAAGAATTTGAGGTGTTGGGGCGGTTTGATAACTCAGACGTGCGAGGATGCAACCTACTAGTAAGTTAGTATGCTAGTATGCTAATATGCTAGTGCCAATAACTAGTTACTAGTTACTAGTTACAAGTTACAAGTGATTAGTTACTAGTGATTAGTCATTAGTGATAAAATATAATTATTTTAGGGTATGTTTAGAATTTTTGCGCTTTTATTGGTTATAGTGTTTTATGCAAATAATTTGTTCGGACAAATTTTTGCGAGTGGGTATTACAACAATTTTAGTTGGAATAAATCTCAAGGTGCTTGGAGAGTGAATGATAATGTTTATGAAGAATACGATGAAAATGGTAATCTATTAATTTATCGTAAGATTAGTAATCTTGGTGTTATCTTAAATGAAACAATTTACACTTACAATTCATCTAACCAAAAAACTACTGAATGTATCAAGACAATAACTAATGGTAACTTAATAAATTTTAGAAATTATATATACACCTATCATTCTAATGCTGAGTTAAGCTCCTTATTATCCCAAAATTGGGATACCTTGAGTAATCAATGGATAAATAATACTCTGGTTAGCATATCATTTAATGACAAGAATCTAAAAACTGAATACAAACTTGAAGCTTTTTCAAACACTTCAATGATACTACTAAGAAAAGAAGAATATATACACACTTACAACACGAATAATTTACTTTCTACTTATGTTTATCTAACTGATTTAATTGCAAGTAATACCTATAAATCAGATACTGCTCGAAAAACTATTTATAAATACGACGCAAATAATCGACTGATTGAAAAAATTGATGAGTACAAAAATAATGCTTCTGGCTCATGGTTAAAGCAAGAACGATATGAACTATTTTATCAGAACGATAAAGTATCAACAGCTATTTATTATTATGGTGATCAATTAGCAGACAAGTGGCAAGAATCCTTTAAGCTTGATAGTATTATATGGAAAACTTTCAATGGCGACTATTTCAACATTTCAAATATTCAAAAAAGTCATGTAAGGTATGAGTGGAGTAACACAGCAAATAAATTTGTGTTTGACGAAGAATATCACAGAGAATATTATTTCAACACTCCATCATTTGATGAATATTATTTAACCGATTCAGATAATGACAATATTAGAGACACTACAACTGTACATACTCAACTCTACGATGAAAACAACAACATTGTTTTAGATGCAGACTATAGTTATACTAAAGGTGGTACTAAGTATCCATTCTATGGAAATAGATTTATTTATGTCTACTCTCAAAATAAAAAGATCATTGATTTTGTTCTGCAAAGCTATTCACCTGCTATAAATAACTTTGAAAATTTAAATAGAAAATTATTAAAAACTGCAACTTTTATAAATAACGAAAACAACAAACTACCTGTTTTCAAAACTTACCCCAATCCGACTGAAGGCAAAATAACCATCGAACTCTTCGACACAAACCTCGAAGATGAAATTCTAATTATATATGATGTGAATGGAAAGAAAATTCAAGAACATTTAATCCCCGCCTTTACTAAAAACTTAACAATTGAAATCCTAGAAGAAGGAGTTTACATAATTCGAGTTGGAAACACGACCGCAAAAGTACTTATCATTAAAAAATAGTATGTTAGTATGCTAGTATGCTAATATGCTAGTGCCAGTTAATAGTTAATAGTTATTAGTTATTAGTTATTAGTTATTAGTTATTAGTTAATAGTTAGTAACTAGCACTAAATTACTAGCATACTAGCATATTAGCATACTAAAATTATTGCCTATTCTGCTAAGATTAGGTAATAATTTTTCTTCCCTTTTTGCGCTACTAAAAACTTCCCGTTAATCAATCTAGTTGAATCAACAGATTCCTCTACTGCATTAATTTTGGTTTTGTTCATCGAAACACCACCACCTGCAATCATTTTTTTCGCTTCTCCTTTTGATGGAAAAACACTTGTATGTTCTGCTAACAAGTCGATGATATTGATGCCTGCAGATAATGTAGATTTTGAAATACTAAATTGTGGTAAGCCTTCGAAAACTTCTAATACTTCTTCAGCGTTCAATGATTCTAAGAATTTCAAATCACCTGCACCAAATAAAAATTCGGATGTCTTAATAGCCATCTCTAATGCAGCTGCACTATGAACTCTTGTAGTAATATCGTTTGCGATTGCTTTTTGTAATATTCTTAAATGCGGTGCTTGCGCATGTTCTGCTTCTAATTTTTCAATTTCTTCTTTCGATAATAAAGTGAAAATTCGAATGAAGTTTTTCGCATCATCATCAGAGGTATTTAACCAGAATTGGTAGAATTTATACGGACTTGTTTTCTTCGCATCTAACCAAATATTACCACCTTCAGACTTGCCAAATTTAGTACCATCCGCCTTCTTAATTAATTGCGTTGTTAAAGCATAAGCAGTACCTGCATCTTTTCTACGAATAAATTCTGTACCTGTTACAATATTTCCCCACTGATCTGACCCACCCATCTGAATTAAACAATTATGATTTTTCCATAAGTAATAGAAATCATAACCTTGAACTAATTGGTAAGAGAATTCTGTGAACGACATACCCGTATCACCTTCTAATCTTTTCTTCACAGAATCTTTCGCCATCATGTAGTTTACTGTAATGTGTTTACCTACATCTCTGATGAAACCTAAGAATGAAAATGATTTAAACCAATCGTAATTATTTACCATCACTGCTGCATTTGCAGCATCTGAATTAAAATCTAAAAACTTAGAAAGTTGATCTTTCAAGCACTGTACATTGTGGTTCAACGAATCTTCAGAAAGTAAATTTCTCTCTTCTGATTTACCCGATGGGTCACCCACCATACCCGTCGCACCACCAACCAAAGCATATGGTTTATGTCCAGCCCTCTGAAAATGAATCAAGGTCATGATCTGCACCAAATGCCCCACATGTAATGAATCTGCGGTTGGATCAAAACCTATATACCCCGAAGTAATCTCTTTATTCAATTGATCTTCAGTACCGGGCATAATGTCGTGCAACATCCCTCTCCATTTCAGTTCTTCTACAAAATTCGTTTTCATGCTTGATTGATTGAGGGGTAAAGATAACATGATGATTTGAAAATTTAGAATGCAATTAAGTATTAAGTACAAAGTATTAAGTATTAAGATTGCAGAATAGTATTTTCAGAAAGCTATCTTTGTACTTAATACTTAATACTTTGTACTAATTTGAACTACCTATCCCACTTCTTCTTCGACGCCTCCAACAGCAACTCTGCCTACATTCTCGGTATAGCATTGCCTGATTTAGTTAAAAACCATAATCGAAGATGGAATTTACACCCGCATAAACACGAAGATTTATGGAAGAATTCTGAAGTGTTGAGTTCTATAAACTTAGGATGGCAAAGGCATTTGGCCGTCGATGATTTATTTCATAGCTCTGATTATTTCTTGAAATACTCCAGAAAAATTTCGGAAGATATTCGAAATCTGAAGCTTGATAATGTGCATTTGAAACCATTTATGGTGGGGCACATCGGACTCGAATTGATACTCGATACCTTGTTAATTAAAAATAAAAATGTTGATGCTCAATTGTTTTATAATCATCTAGAAGCTTGTCAAGTTGATGATATAGAGCAGTTTATACTTTTGAATGGGATTGCGAATGCGGCTGAATTCAGGACATTCTATCAACGATTTAAAGACGTTCAATATTTATTGAGTTATAAAAGTAATGAAAGCATCGTTTATGCGTTAAACAGAATACAATATAGGTTGAGTGGCTCTTTTTTAAATGAAAAAGATACTATTATATTGCAAGACGCTATTGCTGAATGCATGAACTATATTGAACTAGATTATCTAACTGTATTCGAAGAAATTGAATGGAGATTAAAAAATTAAAATTTACCTTACTTATTATATTTACTTCATTGCTTGCCATTAATGCTTCTGCTCAAACGGCAAAATATAGTAATGAATTTTTATCATTAGGTGTTGGCGCTAGAGCTTTCGGTATGTCGAATTCTGTAGTCGCGAGCACGAATGATGTGTATGCGGGGTATTGGAATCCGGCCGGACTTACACAAATGAATACCCAATATCAAGGATCTTTGATGCATTCTGAATACTTCGGAAGTATAGCGAAATATGATTATGGTGCTATAGCTTATAAAGTTGATGATCGTTCTAATATTGCTTTCTCAATCATTCGCTTCGGAGTAGATGATATACCCAATACCACTGAATTAATTGATGCTGGCGGAAATATTAATTACGATCGTATCAGTAGCTTCTCGGCGGTCGATTATGCATTTATCGGATCATATGCGCGTAAAATGAATGACCCTCGAATGAGTGTGGGAGCAAACGTAAAAGTAGTGCACCGTAAAATAGGTGATTTTGCTAAGTCATTTGGCTTCGGAATTGATTTTGGAATGCATACCAATTAGAACATTTTAAATTTGGTATTATGGCTCGTGATATTAGTACGACTTTTAATGCCTGGTCTTATAATATTGATGAAAATACCAAGAAAGTTTTTGAGAATACGGGCAATGAAATTCCTGAAAACGGATTAGAGATTACTGTACC
>JACCDH010298031.1_pt1 | contig 16928 bp, 12 predicted proteins | sample 7442481 | NCBI WGS metagenome assembly JACCDH01 (sample SAMN15323433, study PRJNA562643) | freshwater metagenome | isolation source: river surface water | place: USA:Blue River Watershed | collected 2017-08-15
CGAACGCTGCAGCGCCTGCTCGATGCCGATGGGACCAGCTTCAAGAAGCTGCTTAACGAGGCGCGCATGCAACTGGCCACGCAGTATCTCGCCAACCCGCGGATGCGGATCACCGACATCGCGGAAATTCTGGGCTATGGTTCGGTCGGGGCGTTCAGCCGCTGGCACGGGCGGGTCTTCGGTGCACCGCCGCGGACCAGACGCCGGTAGCCCAAGCTCTAGCGAGCCTTTGGCGCGTCTTTTGCCAGACGTCAGCGGACAGGAAAGTGGAGGTGAAGGGAATCGCAAAAGCACATCATATCATTGATATGATGATATAATATAGAATACGGTTTTTAAATGACCCCCGATGTGACCCCCAATGGCCACTGCTGCCCAGCTTGTGCTCTAGCGTCAGCACTTGTCTGCCATTTGGTTTCGTCCGACCGCGGCATCCTCCCGGGCTAAGTCCGACCTGACCCTAAGGCGGTCCCTTGCTCAACGTGCTGTGGATTTGAGGGGCGACGAAGGCTGCCGGGCGGGGGTATGGGACCAGCGGCATCATGCCCCCCGGGGAGCGCTCACTATAGCCTCACACCGCACCTGCCCCGTGGGAAAGCTGGGAAGTTCGGAGATTCACAAGAGCACTGCGCCATGGTATCATAATACCATGGCCTCCCCGGTTTGCTCCATCTGTCAACGTCCTGATCTCGCCGACATCGACGCAGTGCTGTCAGCTGGAGGGGCGCTCGTTCCCACTGCCGCGCAGTTTAGCGCCTCAAAGTCTAGCTTGGGCAGGCATCGCGCAAGATGCTTAGCACCGAAACTTGCAGCAGCATCGCGCATTGTCCAACCAATGCGGGAAAGCCGGGAACCTGTGGAGCGTGCTAAGGCCATAGCGGCAGGCGATGCCCCAACTGCCCAAGAAGTCCTCACGCTGACTGGTTTGTTGGACCGTTTGGTGCGGAGTCTGGACCGTCTGGAAGGTGCTGCGGACGGCGCGGCCAAGGACAATCTATACGCTGCGCTAGCCGCTGTGTCTGGGCAGTTACACAGAGGCATCGCCGACGCAGCCAAGTTACAGGGGTTGTATGCTGAGCCTGAAGCTCAGCAGCAAACGAAGTTCAGCGTCAATATCGTGCTGCCGGCGACCGCCATTCAATAGGGGAAACGGGCGAAGACTAATCTGCCCCCTTGGCCTGAAGGGGGTAGTTAGGGCAACAGGTAGCCATGCGCATCGTTGCCAATCTCGGGTCCGACAAGGTTGCAGATCATCTTACCGATGACTGCTGGGACATAGCAGCCGCCCGCCTTTCAGTTTTGGGTCTAGAACAGGTTCCGGGTACGGCAGGGCGGCTCCTATTAAATACTGGGCACCAGTGGCATGTTGCTCTGGCAGGCTCTGCATCGGAACGAGCAGCACGCAATCGCCTTAGACTGCGGGGAAGTGCGAGGCAGTTAGAGCGGCGCCTGGACAAGACGGAGATTCGTTCGGCTGGGGTTAGCCTCGGACAGTCGGTTATCGTGTCCACAAATCCTGACTCGCCAATCGCCTTCGCGGGTCAGTGCGCGCCTACACTGGCCGAGCTCGGTCTTGCGCCTCAAGAAGCATCCGGGTTTGTAATGTGTGCGGAGTCGGGCGAAGAGCGTACGCAGTTTGTGCGCTGGTTCGAAGAGCAGTGGCGGGTTGCCAGCAGCTCGGATGAAGCTGCGGAGTTCCTTGAAACCCTTAAGCGTTTCGCTGCACGGCAATCGGCCTCGGGTGTGTATAGCCATGTGCTATATCAGGTGTTCGCCGACATGGGCGAAGGTGCTGACGCTGACCGTATCATGGATGCGGGTACCGGCATTCGGGACACCGAAATCTGGCAGAAGCTCTATAGGTTCCAAACCGACGGTGTGATCGGTGCGATCGACAAGCTGATGCGCTTCGGTGGCTGCATTATCGCTGACAGCGTCGGCCTAGGCAAAACCTTCGAGGCACTTGCCGTCATAAAATACTTTGAGCTGCGCAACGAACGCGTGCTGGTGCTGGCCCCTAAGCGCCTGCGCGACAACTGGACCCTGTGGAAGCAGAACGACGTTCGCAATACATTAGCTGCCGACCGCTTCGCCTATGACGTGCTCAACCATACCGACCTCTCACGTGAACGCGGCTATTCAGGCGAGATAGATCTCGAGCACATCAACTGGGGCAATTACGGGCTCGTGGTGATCGACGAGTCGCATAATTTCAGAAACCGACCTGCTAACGCGACCGAAAAGGCGCTCAGCCGCTACGACCGCCTCATGGCGCAGGTCATCAAATCGGGGATCAAAACGCGGGTGCTGATGCTGTCAGCGACACCCGTCAACAACCGGCTGAACGATCTCAAGAACCAGATCGCATTTGCCACCGAAGGTCGGGACACAGCCCTCTCTGGCCACGGTCTGCCAAGCATCAGCGCTACCATTCGCATCGCGCAGAGCCAGTTCAACAAATGGCAGCAGCTACCTGACGTCGCTCGTTCGCCGCACAAGCTGCTCGACATGCTCGGGTTCGATTACTTCCGCCTGCTCGACTTGCTGACCATTGCCCGCTCGCGCAAGCACGTGGCCAAATACTACGGCACCGCTGAGACCGGTGTGTTCCCCGACAAGTTGCCACCATTGAATGTCAAGGCCGAGGTTGACCGGCAGGGTGCATACCCACCAATCGCCGAAGTGAACCGCGACATTCGTCGCCTGAACCTCGCGGCATACGCCCCTCTGCGATATGTGCTGGATCATCGGCGTAGCGCCTATGAAGACCGCTACAATCAGACCGTCAAGGACGGCCAAGGCGTATTTCGCCAGTTGGACCGTGAAGAGAGCCTTGTCGCCCTAATGCGAGTGAACCTGCTGAAGCGGATGGAAAGCTCGGTGCACGCGTTCGCGCTCACTATCGAGCGTCAGTTGGCAACAGTCGAGGAGCTGATCGACCGCATTGACCGGCACGACGAAAGCATCGAGGCCCCTGACATCTCTGACCTGTCGGACGATGACCCGCTGTTCGACGAGCTGGGTGTTGGCAGGCGCGTGAAGGTCTTGCTGCATGACGCGGACCTGCCGCGTTGGCGACAGGATTTGGCGCTCGACCGTGACCGGCTGAAAGCCCTCCTCACACAGGCGAAACCCATCACGCGTGAGCGTGACGCCAAGCTGGCCGAGCTAAGTTCCTTTATCCGCGCCAAAAGAGCCAACCCGATCAACCCCGACAACGGCAAGGTTCTTGTGTTCACCGCGTTCGCCGATACCGCCAGCTACCTCTACGAGGCACTGAAGGAAGAGCTCGAAGTGCCCATGGCGCTGATTACCGGTGCCGGGGCCAATAAGACTAATGTGCCCCGCCTTCGCACTGACCTTGGCAGCCTGCTCACCGCATTCGCCCCCAAGGCCCGCAATCGCCCGACCTCGCTGGCAAGTGAGGCAGAGTTGGAGCTTGTGATCGCCACCGATTGCATCAGCGAAGGCCAGAACCTTCAGGACTGCGACTGCGTGGTCAATTACGACATTCACTGGAACCCGGTGCGCATTGTGCAGCGCTTCGGGCGCGTTGACCGCCTCGGCTCGCAGAATGAGCGCATCCAACTGGTGAACTTCTGGCCCAACATGGAGCTGGATGCCTACATCGGCCTCGAACGGTCCGTGTCCGGCAAGATGATGCTGCTCGACGTTTCCGCGACGGGTGAGGAAAACCTGATCGAGACGGACGCGGGCGACCGCATGAACGATCTCGAATATCGGCGCAAGCAGCTCGAAGCATTGCAGCAACGCGTGGTCGACCTCGAAGATCTATCGTCGGGCGTATCCATTACCGACCTAACCTTGAACGACCTGCGGCTGGACCTTGCCCAACTGCCAGAGGATGCCCGCGCGGAGCTGGCGACCATGCCACCTGGCATCTATGCTCCCCTTGCCGCGTCTGAGGATTTCCCGGCGGGCGCCTTGTTCGTGCTGCAAGCAGCGACCCCGGCAGCTCTAGGCGCTATTGACCCGGCAGACCCCCTGCGCCCCTTCGCGCTCGTGTATGTCGACATGGATGGCGAGGTTGTGTTGCCTCCCAGCCAGCCCAAGCGTGCCTTGGATTTGTTGCGCCTCGCTTCCACCCTGCCACCGGAACAGCAGGATGCCGCATGGGGCCGCTTTGACCGGCAGACCGGCGGGGGCGACAAGATGGGCCGCTGGCATGACCTGCTAGGCCATGCCATCCGAGCAGTGACCGGCAAAGCTGAAGAACGCGCCATTGCCAGCCTGTTCTCCCCCGGTGGGACGCGCGGCACGGGTGCAGACCCGGGCATAGAAGATTGGGAGGTGGCGGCGTGGCTCGCCATCCTGCCACCTGAATGACGCCATCTGATTTCCGTGCAGCGATGCGCCTACCGGCCTCGGCGAATGTCGACCGCTGGGTGCCGAAAAACGCCTTCATGGAACAGATGAAGGGCGTGGCCGACCGCAAGCAGTTCGATCTGGCGGTGGAGCGGCTGGATTGGCTGGCCACCCTCTCGCCCGGCAGTGTGGGCGTGGCAACGGCGACAGTGGGCGAACGACAGGTGGAGGAGGTCCAGCTCTTCGCGCTGACAGCGCGCAGGGAGCCAACGCAGCGCATGTTGCAGATCATCCATCAGACCTTGCCCTATCCGCTGGTGTTGCTCACCCATTGGCCCGATGCGACGGCGGCGAGATTGTCCTTGTTGCCGTCCTACCGCCCGCAAGCCGATCTTTTGCGTGTGGACCTTTTGCCGGGTGAAGCCGAGGTGGCGCTTGGGCGCAGTGTTGCCTTGGATGGTTTGCCACGGGCCGATCTGGCGGTGCTTTATGATTCGCTGGTCGAGCGGGCACAGGCCTTGTGGGCCAGCCAGCTCTCCGACGGACCCTTTCGCCTGCCGGCCAACGCCGCGCAGGCGGCGGAGCGGGTGGCGGCGCTTGATGCCTATCTGCAAGCCGAGGCCAAATATCGCGCGCTCAAATCGGCGGCGGCCAAGGAAAAGCGACTGGCCCAAGCGGTTGAACTGGGCGGCAAGGCACGAGCCGCTAAGATAGCGCTGGACGCGGCGCGGCTGGCGCTGCTTTAAGCCTTTCAATTTGCGAGATGAGAAAGACGACTGACGTGACCGACACCAACAATCCGATCCCCGTTCTTACCCGTGATGATCCGGCTGCGCATAGCGGCGATGTGGTGGGGGAGAATGTGGCAGCGCTGAAGGCGCTTTTCCCGCAGATTGTGACCGACGGAAAGGTGGATTTCGAAGTGCTGCGCCAGTTGTTGGGCGATGCAGTCGAGGAGGGCGAGGAGCGCTACGGACTGAGCTGGAAGGGCAAAGCCAAGGCTCGCGCCCGCGCCCTGACGCCTACACTGGCCACCTTGCGCCCAGCCAAGGACGACAGCGTCGATTGGGATAGAACGAAAAATCTGGTGATCGAGGGCGACAACCTTGAGGTGCTGAAGTGCCTTCGCAAGGCCTACAGCAAGGCAGTACGATTGATTTATATCGATCCGCCCTACAACACCGGAACAAACATCATTTATAAGAATGATTATAGCTCTTCTCTAGAAGCATACCTTGCGATGACAGGGGAAAAGTCTGATGGATCATCCTTAACTTCAAACCCCAAAGGCGGGGGCCGGTTTCATACAAACTGGCTGAATATGATTCTACCCGTCATTCAGCTCGGTAAGGACCTGCTCCATGATGAGGGGGTTTTCATTCTAACGATTGATGAAAATGAACTGGCATCTGTTTTATTGGTCTTGAAGGAAATTTTTGGCGAAGGTGAGTATGCGCACTCATGCGTAAGCATCGTCCATAATCCACGAGGCCAACAAGGTAAAAACTTCTCATACATCAATGAATACGCGATCATCATCTATAGAGATGACGGTAAAAAATACCTTGCTGATGTTCCTAAGAAAGAGGTTGATGCTCGAACCCTGCGGGACAGCGGAACAGAATCAGATCGTACAGATGCTAGAAATTGTTTTTATCCGATTCTTGTGCGCGACAATGCGGTTATTGGGTTCGGTGACGTGCCCGAGGATGACTTTCACCCAGCCGCTGCCAATGTGACTCGCTCTGACGGCGTCGTGGAGGTTTGGCCGATCTCCGATACCGGCGATGAAAAAAAATGGCGGTATGCCAGACAAACTGTCGAAAATATTTGGGATAAGCTTACCCCTAAAATGGGAAGAAGCAGCATACAAATTATTTTTAACAAGGATGAAGGCACCGTAAGGAGCGTATGGCAAGATGCACGATTTGATGCCAGCGAGTACGGAACAAAGCTCTTAGACTCTCTATTCAAAGGGGCTAGCTTTACCTACCCCAAAAGCCTGCATGCCGTTCTCGAATGCATAAATATTGCGACGAAGCATCATAAAGATGCGATCGTACTCGATTATTTTGCCGGTTCAGGAACGACCGGCCACGCAGTCATGGCGCAAAATGCCCAAGATGGCGGGAGACGACGTTATATCCTTGTGCAGCTGCCCGTTCCACTCGATGCAGCCGACAAGGAGCAAGCGGACGCTGTCAAATTGCTCGATACGCTTGGGCGCCCTCGTAACATTGCCGAGCTTACCAAGGAACGACTGCGTCGTGCGGGTGCCAAGATCAAAGCGGAAGCCCCCCTTGCGGCGGTCGACACCGGTTTTCGTGTATACAAGCTGGACACCTCCAACCTGAAGCCTTGGCAGCCTGATGCTGACAATCTGGAGGCCAGCTTGCTGGATGCTGTCAGCAACATCGTGCATGGCCGTAGCGAGGAAGACCTGCTTGTCGAGCTGCTGCTCAAAACCGGCATTGACCTGACTACGCCCGAGGAGGTTCGACAAATCGCGGGCAAGACGGCGCACGCCTTGGGTGGCGGCACCCTGATCGTCTGCTTCGCCGACGTTGGCGACGCAGATGCCGAGACGCTGGGCCACGGCCTTGCCGATTGGCAGGCAGAACTTGATCCAGCAGGGCAGACTACCTTCTACTTCAAGGATGAGGGCTTTGCCTCCGCCTGCGCCAAGGCCAACCTTGCCGCCATCCTCCGCCAGCGGTTGGGCGACAAGATCGCCAAGCTGGCCTCCATCTGAGGCGGCGGCGATGCGTTTTATCTTCGAGCCTGACCTGTCGCACCAGACCGGCGCCATCGAGGCGGTGTGCGACCTGTTCAAAGGGGTTGAGCCGAGCCAGGGCGTGTTCACCGTCGCCCCGGCGGCAATACCGGGCCAGCTCGCGCTGGCCGAAAAGACGCTGGGCTATGGCAACCAGTGCCACCTGCTGGATGACGAGTTCCTTGCCAACTTGCGCGCGGTTCAGGAACGCGGAGGGCTGGAACCTGACGCTAAGCTGAAGTCGATGGACTTCACGGTGGAGATGGAGACCGGCACGGGCAAGACCTATGTCTACCTGCGCAGCATCTTCGAGCTGAACAAGCGGTATGGCTTCACCAAATTCGTGATCGTGGTGCCCTCGGTTGCCATCCGCGAGGGGGTGAAGAAGAGCATCGAGCAGACCCGCGACCACTTTCACGCCCTGTATGATGGCGCGGTGTTCGACAGCTTCGTTTACGACTCCAGCGACCTCTCGAAGGTGCGCGATTTCGCCAGCTCTTCGAGCATCAAGGTGATGATCGTCACCATCCAGTCGATCAACAGCGCCAACAATGTGTTCTACGACGGGCGCGAGCAGACGCAGGACATTCCTGCCGTGGAATGGGTGCGACAGACCAACCCGATCCTGATCGTGGACGAACCGCAATCGGTCGATGGTGGCTTGAGCGGCGCTGGGCGCGAGGCGCTGAAGAAGATGGGGCCGCTGGCAACCTTGCGCTATTCGGCTACGCATAAGGACCGATTCCACCCAATTTACCGGTTGGACGCCTTCGATGCCCACGAGCGGGGGCTGGTCAAATCCATCGAGGTCGATGGCGCCAAGATCGAGGATGCTGGCAACAACCCCTATGTGAAGCTGTTGAGGATCGAGGCCCGCAAAGGGCAGGTTCCCCGGGCCTATGTCGAGTTGGCTTATCAGTTGACCGGCAAGGTCGAGCGCAGGCCGGTCTGGGTGATGTCCGGTGACTCGCTTGTCGCCGCGTCGAACGGTCGCACAATCTACGACGGCTTCACCATTGGTGAGATCGATGCCCGTCGGGGTGGGTCAATGGAGCTGGAAATCCCCGGTGACGTTGTCACGCTGCGCACCAATGAGAGCTACGGCGACGTAAACGAAGCGGACTTGGCGCGTCAGATGATCCGCCAGACCATCGACCGCCATTTCAAAAAAGAGCTGCGCAACCGCCCGATGGGGATCAAGACCCTGTCGCTGTTCTTCTTGAACCGCGTGGCCGATTACCGCGTCTATGCCGAGGACGGCACAGCTGGCCCCGGTCCGCTGGCGACAATCTTCGAAGAGGAATACGCCCGGCTGGCAAGGCGAGGCGAATATGCCAGCCTGTTTGTGGGCAACCCTGCCGACGCCAGCACTGCGCATGACGGCTATTTCTCGATGGACAAGAAGCGCAAGTTTATTGAGCCCGACCTGAACGCAGGTGGCGATTTTTCCAACGCCGCCAGCCGTGACAACGCGGCCCGGGCCTTCGACCTTATCATGAAGGACAAGGAGCGGCTGCTGGACGAGAAGGAGCCTTTGCGCTTCATCTTCTCGCACTCGGCGCTGCGTGAGGGCTGGGATAATCCCAACGTATTCCAGATTTGCGTGTTGCGCGGCATGGGCACCGAGGTTCAGCGCCGCCAGTCGATCGGACGTGGGTTGCGCCTGGCCGTCGACAAGGACGGCAACCGTCGCCGCGACGAAGGATTGAACGTGCTGACCGTGGTGTCAGACGAGCCGTTCCGGCAGTTCGCCGATGGGCTGCAAAAGGAGATCGAGGACGATCTGGGCATCAAGCTGGGCGTGGTGGCCGATGGCTTGTTCGCCAACCTGACCTACACGACCGCCGACGGCAGCGTAGCAGCGCTGACCTTCCAAGAGAGCAAGGCCATTTTCGAAGGGCTAACGGCGGCTGGGATGATTGATCCCGGGGGCAAGGTCAACGACGCGCTGCGCAAGGCATTGGTAGAGGGCACGTTGCCGCTGCCTGCCGACCTGCCCGAAGCAGCCGCCGCAAGGGTTCGCCAGACGCTGACCCGACTGGCTCGCAAGCTAGCCATCCGCGACGCGAACGCGACGGGCAAGATCGCGCTTAATACCAGCGTTCTCGAAAGCCACGAATTCAAGGAGCTTTGGGGCAAGATCAGCGTCAAGACCACGTACCGCCTGAAGTTCGACGACGAGACCCTGATCGCGAACGCCGCGCAACGCATCCAGAACATGCCAGCTCCCGGTGTTGCCCGCGTTACCTTTGAGCGGGCCGACGTGATCGTGGAACGCGCAGGCGTCACGGCTGAATTGCAGCAGACCTCAGTACCGAGAAAGCTCGACACCGAGCGTCTGGCGGTGCCCGACCTGTTGGGTGAGTTGCAGAACCGGACAGACCTGCCCCGCAAGGTACTGGCCCAAATCCTGATCCGGTCGGCACGGTTACAAGAGGCACCGACCAACCCCGCCGCTTTCCTCGATGCGGTCACAAAGCACGTGCGCGACGCAAAGCGCGAGGTTCTGGTGAACGGCATTCAGTACAACAGGTTGCAGGGCGAGTGGTATTCGCAGTCCCTGTTCCAGCCGGAAGATGGGGTAGACGAAGGGCGCATGGAGGCTGTTAGCAAGTCGCCGCTCAGCCATGTCGTTCACGATTCCAACATCGAGCGCGAGTTGGCCAAGGCCCTGAACACCAGCGAGGCGGTTAAAGTATTCGCCAAGCTGCCCAAGGCCTTCAAGATCACCACCCCGCTCGGCACCTACAATCCTGACTGGGCCGTGGTGCGCGAGGACGAGGACGAGCTGAAGGTCTATCTGGTGACCGAGAGCAAGGGCAGCGACAACAACCTGCGGGATGAGGAAAAATCCCAGATCGCCTGCGGCAAGGCACACTTCAAAGCTTTGAATGTGCCGTTCGGGGTGGCCACAACACTGGATGGGGTGTTGGCGATCAAGGCTTAAACCGGACAGGCGTTCAACCAACCCTTTCCCAGAGTTCTGCGAGTGAGGCGGTTGTGATGTTGATGTTCGATGCCCCCGTGCCATAGCGGCTGCGCGAAATGGTAAATCCCTCCATCGCCGCGCCGACTATAAGTGCGCCTGTGCAGATCGGTTGCTTGCTCTTGTGTCCAATGTTCTGAGCGAGACTCCAGGCATGGGCCTTGCTGTTCATGCGGCTGGCCTTCTGCAGCCCGTGAAACAGTTTGCGCGACCTGCGAACCTGAGCGGCGAATTCGGGACTAGCCAACGCTGGTGGGGGCCAGTCCTGATCGTCAATTTCAGGCCCCAGACCCGAGGTCGTGAGGTCCGGGAAGATGCCCCGCAGCAAGCCCTCGGAGTATGCACCATCCGGGCGGCAATCGACCAGTTGGGCTGTAACTTGAAGGAGCGCGTGCTGCTCGGATGTCAGGGTGCAGTGTTCAAAAGCCATTGTTGTTCTCGTCGGTAAGTTCGGTCGGGGATGGGGCACAGGACAGGGCGACTAGGGCGGGTTTTTCCTTTTTTGCGGAAAGTCCCCCGTGAAAAGTCAGTAGGGAGAGTTTCCGCAATGTGGTGCCAAAGTCGCCCTACCCGCCCTGTGTTTCGCTGGAATCACAGCATGAGCTTCAGGCCGGAGTAGTAGCGCTTGCCGTTGCTGCGCGTGATGGCGTAGCCCCGTTCAGCCAGGCGCTGCGTGAAGGTCGTCTTCGTGCCGGTTTTGCTGCCTACCCCGTCGCACCAGTAGCGCCAGCGCCCGAATAGCTCCGCGTCCAGCACCCGACCTGCCGGGTCAGGGGCGGTGCAGTCGGTCAGGAACTCGCCGAGCATATCGCTTTCGGTCCTGTAGCGGCGCTGTTCCGCCAACATCGCCGGACTGAGGCTGAGCCCGTGCTTCAGGTACTTCTGCGCTCCTTCGACCATCCACCGCAGGATGCCGTCCCGCTCAGCCAGCAGCTTGGCTTCGAGGTGTGGATCGCGCCGTCGGCCCTCAAACTTTTGCTTGAAAGGCAGGATCACGATGCGCCGCCAGATGCCGTCGTCGTCGCCCTTGATGATGGGCTTGTGGTTGGTGCGCACCCACGCGGTGGCGCGCGGCTGGTAGCTGAAGAACTCGCCGTACAGGCGCCGGGCCGAGATGAGTTCGCGGCCTGCAATCTGCTTCACCATCTGTTCGTCAAGCAACATCCCTCCGGGCAGCTCGTTGATGGAGACGAGGCGGACGCCGTCCAGCATGGCCAAATCGTTACGAGGACCGTGATCGTCGACCCGCCGCGATGCGAGCAGGGAGGGCGGGGCCGTCTTCGCATATTCACCCATCACCGCGTTCACGACGTTGCCCAAGATCGACTTGCCGTTGGCGCCGAAGCCGACACAGAAGATCATGATCTCCTCGGTCGTCAGGCCCGTCAGCGTATAGCCAAGCAGCAACTGGACCGCGTCGATGGTGGCCTGATCGCTGCCGAAGACCTCGTGCAGAAACTGAAGGAAGCGCGGGCAGGTGGCGCCCTGGTCGAATTTGGCGTCGCAATGGCGGGTGATGTGCAGGCCGGGGCGGTTCGCCATCAACCGACCAGTCTTGAGGTCGACAACACCGTTAGCAACCCCGGTGAGGCAGGGATCGCTATCGAGGTCCGTCACCTTGACGGACATACCGGGCTCAGATTGGGCCAGTTCGAGAGCCGCTTTCAGGCGAGGCAGCCGGTAGGCGCCAGCGGTCTCCTTGATCCTGCGCTCGCCCTGTTCCGGGTTCGAGTTAAGACAGGCAGATGCTTCAGCCAGCATCGCCTGCACCGCTTCCTTGGCCTTCTCGATTTCCTCGCCCTGTTCACACCGCTGCCACCGGTCATCCTTCCAGATGAACCACTGCTTCAGGCCGTAAATGTAGAGCAGGGTGCCGGAGAACAGGGCAGCGAAGTAGCGGGCGTTGCGAACGTCGCCGTACAGCGACCAGTCCACCGTGGCGCGGGTGAGCGCGTTGAGGGATGTCGCGACAATACCCTGGCACGCGGACTGGATCGTGCGCTGGCAATAGTCGGCGCGGTTCCACTTCGGTCGGTGCGCCAGCGCAGACCGGTCGAACACGGCCTTGGTGGCCTGTTGAAGCACTGCGCCTGAAAGGCCATGTGCCGCCAGCTCCGGTGCAATACGTTTTGCAAGGGCGAGATCGGCTTCGCTCTGGCTTGGATAGGCAGCGCTGCCGTCATCGCGCTTCACGCGCGACCACCGTCCGAGCCAGAGATGGGGCGCGACCTGTGCCATACGTTCAGCGACCGTATCCACTAGATTGATCGGGACACTGGTGAGGTCATCGAGTTCCACGGCAGCGCAGTCGTTGGATGCCCGGAACTTGGGCTGCGCCTTCGGAAAGTGGCTAAGGATGCTGTCGGCGTTATGATACGGCCCATCAGCGATGACCGACACCACGGGGCAACCTTGCGAGGCCGGAGCCGATCTCATTCGTCATCCCCCTGATCGCGGTTTTTCATGTGCCGGAAACCCGGCAGGCGAAGCAGGCGAGACACGTCGATAGCGGCAGGATCGGCGCCCAGCTGGACCAATCCACGGTTCAGGGCCTCGGCGGTGTCCGCATCGATTTCCTCGCCCTCGGCGAGCAGCCAGTAGAAGTGCCGATTGTTAGGGCCACTGGACTGAACCTCGATGGTCGGCTGAAGCCGTTCCCTGATCGCGTCAAGGATGGCAGGTGCCACGCCGTCGAAGTCAGCGTGAATTCCCCGCACCCGTGCAAGGTTAGCCTTGCACCGCTGGCCGCTGTGCTCGTTTACCCCGACGAAGATGCCCGCCCCCCTCTCGTTGAGGTGGTGGAGCCTCGGCAACAAGGCCTCGATATCTGCGTGCGTCAGGTCCGGGTAGCGATTGCAGAGGAGGTCGGGTTTGGGCTTGTCGGCTCCCTTGGGCAAGTCGGTGTAGGTCTCGATACAGAACCGCGCGTTATCGCTTGGATCGAGCTTGACGAGGAAGGCGGATGCAGGGTGCATTACACGCCGTCCCGCCGAAGCCACTGGCGGATGTCTCCGACCCGCCAGCCGACCGCGTGAGCGGTTAGCTTGTGCTGCGCGGGAAACTCGCCCTTGGCGACAAGAGCGTAGATCGAGGAACGGCTCAGTCCGCTGACGGCCATAACCAGCGGGAGGCGGGCGTACGCCTCGGCGGGAAGATCATCGAAAGGAATCATCGGAACGCACCCGGTAGTTGTCGGATGCGTACTGACTTATACGGCAGGCGACGGCAGGGGGTGGGGGCTAAACCCCCGACTTGGCCTTGCTCGACATTTTTGCGCGCGTGGGCCCGGCTGGGCCCGTAGCCAATGTTCTAATTTCCGAGAGCGTTAAGTCTTCCAACTGAAGACGTTTTCTTGCGCGACGCACCTCTCGCTCGTCGATGATAGAATTGGCCTTGGACGCCACCCCTGACGAGTATTCGTCCAGAGCCTTGACGAGGCCAACCCCAGCCCGTTTCCTGTATTCGCCATAAATGGCGGCCCGTTCGGCGGGTGTGAAACCTTGCTCTGCTCTCCGACCGGGCTTGTCACCTCCGAACGCCTTATGGGCGGCCTCGCCGTTGTCGATCATCCTGTCGAGTGCGCTTTGCCATTTACGAAGAGCCCAATATGCCCCGTTTTGGCTAGCCTGACGCTGCGTGTCGGGTTCCTTCAACCAGTCCCGCACCATGTGAAGAGGTCGTGCGCTCCGAACGCGAAGGCCGCGCATTTTGTTATTGAAGGTAAGGCGAGGGTTCTTCGCGCGCAGCGCGTCCATAACAGCCGCCCGAACAAGATGCGTTACAGGCGGCCCTCCGTCGAGTGCTGCCCAGAGTTCAAACACGCCCTGCGGCAAGTGGGCGGTCATCCTGTGGCAGCCTGCTTGAAGTGCAGGACCTGCGCACCTCTCCGCAGTACGTCCAGATAGTCCGACCACCACTGCGCCATCGCCACACGTTCCGCCCAGTGCGCCGCCCGGTTATAAGCTGCCCTGATCTTGTCGCGCTCACCATGCGCCAGTGCGCGTTCGATCGCATCCGGGTTCCACTTGCCGGATTCGTTCAGGAGGGTGGACGCCATGGCCCTGAAGCCATGGGCTGTCATTTCATCATGGCCATACCCCAATCGCCTCAAGGCCGCGTTGAAGGTGTTTTCGCTTAGCGGCCTGCCCCCGCGAAGACCCGGAAACACCAGCTTGCTGCCTCCGGACAGCCGCTCCGCATCCCGCAAGATCCTCACCGCCTGCGCGCTGAGTGGCACTTGGTGCGATTTTCTCATTTTCGTCCTGGTGGCAGGGATCGTCCAAAGCGCGGCATCAAGATCGAACTCTTGCCACTCGGCATGGCGAAGCTCGCCGGGCCGAACGAAAACGTGAGGGGCCAGTCGCAACGCAAGATGGGTCGATGGCTGGCCCTCGTATCCTTCGATGGCGCGAAGCAGTTCGCCGACCTTCGAGGGCTCCACGATGGCAGCATGGTGTTTGACGGTTGGCGCGGTCAATGCGCCAATCAGGTCTGCCGCGATGTCACGCTTGCACCGCGTAGTGGCGACGCCGTAGCGAAACACGCGGCTGGCGAAGGAGCGAATTTGCCGGGCTGCCTCAAGGTTTCCTCGGGCTTCCAACTTCTTAAGCACCGCGAGCAGCTCGAAAGCCTCAATTTCGGCAATGGGGCGGGTGTGCAGCTTGCCCAGCCGATCTAGGTGCCAGCGGGACTTCGCCAATGTCGCCTCGGCACGGCCCTCACGTTTCTGCTTATCGATGAATTCCTCGGCCACGACTTTGAACGTGTTGCCTGCTCTGATCGAGGCAGCCACCGCCGCGCGTTTCTTTTCGGCACCGGGGTCTTTTCCCTCGGCCAGCAGATTGCGAGCCTCATTGAGCCGCTTGCGGGCGTCTTTAAGGCTTACCTCCGGGTAGGTGCCAAGGGAGAGTTGCTGCTCCTTGCCCTGATAGCGGTATTTGAAGCGCCACAGCTTGCCGCCGGTAGGGCGGATAATCGCGAACAAGCCCTTCTCGTCGTGCAGCTTGTACTGTTTCGCCTTGGGCTTGGCGTTCTTGATAGCGGAGTCTGACAGGGCCAAGTGGGGGTCACCTTATCTGAGAGGTTTCGAGTGACCCCCAATTTAACCCCCGAAATCCACTGGCTTTGCGTGGACGTATCTGGACGGCACTGGACAGGACAGTGCTCTATATAGACGGAAAATCGCCACTTTTCTAGACTTCAGCGGATGATTTCGGAGGGAGGGCTGGAGCGGGTGAAGGGAATCGAACCCTCGTATTCAGCTTGGGAAGCTGCTGCTCTACCATTGAGCTACACCCGCTCGGGCGCGAGGGGCCTTGCCACGGCGGTTGGTGTCGGTCAACTGGACTCAAACCAAATTGCGGGGCGAGAACATGGCTGAACAGGTGATCACAATCGAAAATCGCGGCGCGGTAGAGGTGGTCAGCCTTAACCGGGCGGACAAGCTCAACACCATGAATGAAGCGCTGATCCAGGCTCTGCTCGATTACTTCACCGGGCTGGTCCAGCGCACCGCGGTGCGGGTGGTGATCCTGCGGGCCGAAGGGCGTGCGTTCTGCGCCGGACTTGACCTTGGGGGCTGGTCGCCAGACCCCGATGCTGGTCCGATCCACCAATCCTGGCGGACCCAGCGGATGATCGCGGCCGTGATGCAGGCGATGCGCAAGTGCCCGCAGCCAATCATCGCCTGTGCCCAGGGGCCGGCCTGCGGCGGCGGCTTCTCGCTGCTGCTCTCGTCCGATGTGCGCTATGCCGCGCCGGACCTGCGGATGAACGCGGCCTATATCAAGATCGGGCTGGGCGGCTGCGACATGGGGGCCAGCTATTTCCTGCCGCGGCTGGTGGGCAGCTCGGTCGCCAGCGAATACCTGCTGACCGGCAAGTTCATGAGCGCGGAAAAGGCCGTGGCTTGCGGCCTGTTCAGCGAGATTGTCCCGCACGAAGAACTGCTCGACAAGGCGCTGTCGCTGGCCGGGGAAATGCTGCTGACCAGCCCGATGGGGCTGCGGCTGACCAAGGACGCGCTCAACCTCAACATCGATGCCGCCAGCATGGAGCATGCCTTCGCGCTGGAAGACCGCCAGCAGGTGATGCTGGGCCAGGCGGGTGACTTTACCGAGGCGAAGCAGGCGTTCTTTGAAAAGCGCTCGCCGAACTGGAGCGATCGCTAGTTAGCTTGCAAGCGGCCCCGGTCCATCACCGCGAGCCGCCGCGCTTCCACTTCATCGCCGCTGACCTGCGCGTTGCGGGCCGAAGAGGTGCTATGTTCCAGCGCCATGGCCTCGCCGAACGGTAGGGCATAGCCATCATCGATCAGCTTTTTGTAGGCCCCGATCATCGCCGGATCAGCACTGGCGATATCGGCGGCCAGCTTTTTGGCCGCAGGCAGCAGTTCGTCTGCGGCAACCACGCGATTGACCAGGCCCCAGGCGCAGGCTGTCTGCGCATCGAGGAAGTTGCCGGTAAGCGACAGTTCCTTCGCCCGGCTGATCCCGATCAGGCGCGAAAGCTTCTGCGACAGGCCCCAGCCTGGCATGATCCCGACCCGCGCATGGGTATCGGCAAAGCGGGCATTGTCGCTCGCGATCAGGATGTCGCAAGCAATCGCCAGTTCGAACCCGCCGGTGATCGCCACGCCATTGATCGCACCGATCACCGGCTTGCGGCACTGCTCGATTGCCTTGACCGGGTTGGCCGCTGCCTCGCTGGCATTGGCGGCGCCGAGGCCCTCGACGCCCAGTTCCTTAAGATCGAGCCCGGCGGTGAAGGCGCGGGTGCCGGCCCCGGTCAGCACCACGGCGCGGACGCTGTCTTCTGCGTCAAGTTCGGTCATCACTTGCGCCA
>JACCDH010573927.1_pt1 | contig 16925 bp, 16 predicted proteins | sample 7442481 | NCBI WGS metagenome assembly JACCDH01 (sample SAMN15323433, study PRJNA562643) | freshwater metagenome | isolation source: river surface water | place: USA:Blue River Watershed | collected 2017-08-15
AATCCAGCGATGCAAGAGCTTATTGAAGGCGCCCCAAAGCTATTGGATTTTTTAGGTGATGAATCGCTCAAGCATTTTGAAGCGGTACAGGCTTTACTTAAAGCAAACAATATTCCTTGTAGAATCAATCCCCGTTTAGTCCGCGGGCTGGATTATTACAATCTGACTGTTTTTGAGTGGATTACCGACGAGTTGGGTGCCCAAGGCACGATTGCTGGTGGTGGCCGTTACGATCCCTTAATTGAGCGCATGGGCGGTAAGGCAGCTCCTGCTTGTGGCTGGGCTATGGGTATGGAGCGTGTACTTGAGCTCATGAAAGTCTCAGGTTCTTTGCCTGAACCACAGGCTCAATGTGATGCATTTGTACTGCATCAAGGTGGCGAAACCTTAACAGCAGCCCTGATTATTGCTGAACGTCTGCGTAGTGCTGGGATTGATACCATCTTGTTTTGTCCGCCAGATGGGCAGTCGGCTAGCTTTAAGTCTCAAATGAAGAAAGCTGATGCCAGTGGTGCAGCCTATGCGGTCATCATTGGGCCAGATGAATTAGCCAAAAATGAGGCGCAACTAAAGGATTTGCGCACCAGTGGCCAACAAAAGGCTGTTGCCTTAGATAGTGTGGTGGAGGCGGTAATAGATGCCATCGTGGGCGCTACAGAATAGAATGAGCTCATTCCCAGTTGCCTTTGTAACCAATTATTGAATTTATTAGCTTGGATTGACATGCCTTTAGATCTAGAAGAACAAGAACAGTTAGACCAATTAAAAGCCTTTTGGCAAAAATATCGCAACCTCATCATGGGTATAGTGACGGTGGCGTTGTTTGCTTATGCTGCCTATAGTGGGTATCAGTGGTGGCGTGTTAGTCAGGCTGCTGACGCTGCGCAACTTTATGAAACCATGGTCAGCGCTATTGAGAAGGGTGATAAAGATCAAACCCTGCGTGCAGCAGACGATTTGCAAAGCCAATTTGCTAGAACACCTTATGCAGCGATGGCTAGTTTGGTCGCTGCCAAAATCGCATCAGATGCGGGTGATGTCACCAAGGCAACAAATTACCTACGTTGGGCCGCAAAAAATAGTTCAGATGCAGGTTATTTGGCCTTAGCAAAGTTGCGCTTGGTATCCCAGTTTATTGAGCTGGGTACTGAAAAAGATTTAGCTGAAGCAGATGCCATTCTGAATGAAAAGCCGATTGCAGGATTTGAGGCGCTTTGGTTAGAGCGTCGTGGTGATTGGTATTTAGCGCAGAAGAAAAATGCTGATGCCCGCAAGAGCTATGAGGCGGCTTGGAAACAGTTAAATCAAAGTAAAGAATTTACCGAAGAAGCACGCCGTCTCTTGAAGGTGAAATTAGATGCTGTTGGAGGAGTTGCTCAGTGATGGTCAATTGCAAACGGGTTGTAAAGCTACTTTGTACAGGATTGTTGATCGGCACGGCCGTGGTCTCTTTGCTTGCCTGCTCAGGTAACTCACGGGTTCGCAAGCCTGCTGAACTGGTGCCCGTGACTAATCAATTTGATTTGCAGCCAGTGTGGTCTACCAGTTTAGGTTCATCCGAGCCCTTTAACTTTCATCCGATAGTGGTGGGCGATGCCGTTTATGCAGCATCCCATAGTGGCAAGTTATACAAAATTGATTTAATGACCGGTAATAAGTTGTGGGAAGTTTCTGTGCCAGAGCGTTTATCTATCGGTCCAGGATCAGATGGTCGCACCACGGTAGCTGTCTCGACCGAGGGTGATGTTTATGCCTATGACGATGCCGGTAAGGCGATGTGGAAAGTCAGCGTTGGTAGTGAAGTATTAACTGAGCCAGTAGTTGCTGGTGGTGTCGTGGTAATTCGTGCGCTAGATAATCGTTTTATTGGTTTAGATGCACAAACTGGTGCGCGTAAATGGACTTATCAGCGCCAGCAATCTGCTCTCTCTTTGCGCGTGGGTTACGGCATGTTGCCTATTGGTAATGAGGTAATTGTGACGGGCTTTGCTGGCGGACGCTTTGGCATGATTGCCATTGCTAATGGTGGTTTGGTTTGGGAAACCCCAGTGTCCTTTCCTAAAGGCTTCTCTGAGATCGAGCGTCTGAACGATGTCACAGCGCGCCCTAGTATGGAAGGCGAGATCATTTGTGCTGTTTCTTATCAAGGGCGTATTGGTTGCGGCCAAGCACGCACTGGTGCTTTGATCTGGTTTAAGGATTACTCTAGCTATACTGGCACTGCCCAAAGTGCCAGCATGGTTTTTTCTGCTAACGAAAAATCGCATGTCACCGCATTTGCTGCTAAAGATGGTTCGCCAGTCTGGGAGAACACTCAACTGACATATAGAGGCTTGGGTGAGCCCTTGGCGATAGGTAAGGTAGTACTGATGGGTGATGCACAAGGCTATGTGCATGCACTCTCACAAGCGAGTGGCGAGATGCTGGCACGGGTTCGTCATGACAGTAGTCCCATCACTGCCGCACCGATTGCGGTTGGCGGTCTCATCTTGGTTCAGTCTCAAGGTGGAAAACTAGCGGCGTACAGTCCAAAATGAATCCAGTAATTACTATTGTCGGTCGTCCCAATGTCGGTAAATCGACGCTTTTTAATCGCCTCACGCGTTCGCGCGACGCCTTGGTTGCAGACTTTTCAGGCCTCACTCGTGATCGTCACTATGGCAAAGGACGGATTGGTGAACGCGCCTTTATTTGCGTGGATACCGGTGGATTTGAGCCTGTTGCTAAGACGGGTATTGTTGCTGAGATGGCCAAGCAGACCAAACAAGCCGTTGCAGAATCTGACATCATTATTTTCTTAGTAGATGGTCGCTTGGGCATGGCCCCACAAGACCGAGTGATTGCTGATTTTTTAAGAAAGACTGGCAGACCAGTCATTCTGGCAGTCAATAAAACCGAAGGAATGCAAGCTGGAGTCGTGACTGCAGACTTTCATGAGCTGGGATTAGGTGAGCCGTTTCCGATTTCATCTGCGCATGGTGATGGTGTGCGTGGCCTCATTGATGATGCCTTGGATTCATTAGGTATTCCTGAGCCAGAGGCTGGAGAAAAAGAAAACGATCCTAATCGCCCTATGAAAATTGCAGTGGTAGGGCGCCCTAACGTTGGCAAGTCTACCTTGATTAATAAGCTGATTGGTGAAGAGCGGGTAATTGCCTTTGACATGCCAGGTACTACCCGTGATGCGATTGAAGTTCCGTTTGAGCGTAATGGCAAGCCTTATATATTGGTAGATACCGCAGGTTTGCGCCGTCGTGGAAAAGTATTTGAAGCGATTGAAAAGTTCTCCGTCGTAAAAACTTTGCAAGCTATTGCTGATTGCAATGTGGTGATTTTGATGCTCGATGCTCAGCAAGACATTTCTGAACAAGATGCGCATATTGCAGGTTTTATTGTTGAAGCAGGGCGTGCCTTGGTGGTAGCTGTGAATAAATGGGATGGTATTGATGCTTACGTCAAGGAGCGTGCCCGTTTAGAGATCGCCCAGAAGCTACGCTTCTTAGATTTTGCAAACGTCCACCCTATTTCAGCTAAGAGGGGCACTGGTCTAAAAGAGCTCTTTAAGGATGTGGATGCAGCTTACACAGCGGCTATGGCTAAATTGCCTACCCCTAAGCTGACTCGCATTCTGCAAGAGGCGGTTGAGCACCAGCAACCTAAGCGTGTGGGTATGGGTCGACCAAAACTGCGTTATGCCCATCAAGGGGGCATGAACCCACCGATTGTGGTGATTCATGGCACCTCCTTGAGCGGTGTGACCGATAGCTATAAACGCTATCTTGAAGGCCGTTTTAGGGATGTTTTCAAGTTACGCGGGACTCCCTTGAGAATTCAGATGAATACTGCTAAAAACCCATATGTTGATGCTGATAAGGGTAAGAAAAGCAAAAAGAAGTAAAAAGCGTTATAACAGCGATAACAGTTAATTTGTTTTGAGTGGTGATGTGAGGGCTTGATTTTCAGTAAATCTGCCCTCATATTAGTGAGGTAGACAGCAAGTAGTGGGCAGCAAATTGAAATAACTAAAAAAAGCAAGACTCCCAAGATATAAAAAATCTTATAAAAATTCATTAAGGAGCGGTATGAACAATAGTAAAACCCAATTGCTTCAGGATCCATTTCTCAATGCACTCCGCAAAGAGCACGTCCCTGTTTCGATCTATTTGGTAAACGGTATTAAGTTGCAAGGCAACATTGAATCATTTGATCAATACGTTGTCCTCTTGCGAAACACTGTGACACAGATGGTTTACAAGCACGCCATCTCCACGATCGTTCCTGCTCGTGCAGTGGATTTTCGTACGGAAGATATTGGCTCTGTATAAAACAGGTGTAGATGCCGCACGCGCGGTCCTCGTTGGTGTAGATACGGGACGCGAAGATTTTGCAGATAGCATGGCAGAGCTCAGCCTCTTGGCTGATAGTGCCGGCTCTATTCCCGCAGCTAGTGTTATTGCACGCAAGGGTAAAGCAGACCCAGCCTTATTTATTGGCTCAGGCAAGGCAAATGAATTGCAAAAGGTGATGGAGGAAAAGGGCGCTGAACTTGCCATTTTTAATCATCCCTTATCGCCAACCCAGCAACGCAATCTCGAGCGTCATATTGGCTTTCATGTCATGGATCGCACTGGCCTGATTCTGGACATTTTTAGTCAGCGAGCCCAAAGTCATATTGGTAAGACCCAAGTAGAGTTAGCGCAAGTACGTTATCGCATGTCTCGACTAGTGCGGGCCTGGAGTCACCTCGAGCGACAACGCGGTGGTATTGGTGTGCGTGGCGGTCCGGGCGAAACGCAAATGGAGCTCGATCGTCGTATGTTGGCGACCAAAGCAAAGCGCTTGGAAAATGAATTAGAAAAGCTCCAGCGTCAACAACGAACCCAGCGACGCGCCAGAAATCGCAAAGACGTCTTTTCAGTTTCTTTGGTTGGATATACCAATGCGGGCAAGTCAAGTCTATTTAATGCCCTTACAAAGGCTGGGACTTATGCCGCTGATCAGCTCTTCGCTACTTTGGATACGACTTCTAGAAAAGTACATTTAGATGAAGTTGGCTCGATTGTGGTTTCCGATACGGTTGGCTTTATCCGTGAATTACCCCACCAATTAGTGGAGGCTTTTAGAGCTACCCTCGACGAAACCATCCACGCTGATCTGATATTGCATGTGATTGATGCTTGTAGCCCGGTAGCTCGTGAGCAAAAGGCCGAAGTGGAGGCTGTTTTGCAGGAAATTGGGGCCCAAGACATCCCTAGAATCGAAGTAATGAACAAAATTGATCAGATGCCTCAGACCTTTTATCGTGGGGCAGTTCTGGAGCGAGATGCTCATGGAGCGCCTAGCCAGGTTTTTCTATCAGCCAAGACGGGCCAAGGCTTGGATTTATTGCGTACAGCCCTCGCAGAGTGCTCTCAAATGACTGATAGAATAAGGGTCGAGCATAACCGTGCCAAGCTGCAAATGGCCCCGGATGAGTTTTTAGCACCTTTACCTGAGCGACCAGAGTCTTCTGAATTTAACCCTATTCCAACCCGAAAATATTCACCTAACGATGCCTAAATTTCTTGAGCTGTTTTCGGTCAATGACCCAGGCTGGGGTAATAGTCACCCCGGTAATGGATCTAAAGACGCCAAAGAAGGTCAAAGCTCTGACCAAGCCCCTAAAGTTGACCCCTCTAGTCCAGGGGCAGATAGGCCTGTAGAAACCCAACCCCAAAATCAGCCGGCTAGACCAAATGGTCCCCCTGACTTGGATGAGTTGTGGCGTGACTTTAATGACCGACTAGGTAACTTGTTCGGTGGCAAGAAGAATCCTGGCTCTAGCACGAGACCAAACAATAGACCTAATAGCACCGATATTCCTCCACCTTCTCAACGTGGTGGTGGCGGTGGTGGCATGGGTGTCCCCAATCTCAATTTCAATAACCCCTTTGGTTCTAAGAGTGGAATTCTGTTTGTCTTTGGTGGCATTGTGGTGGTCTGGCTTCTCAGTGGCTTTTATATGATTCAAGAAGGGCAATCTGGTGTGGTGACTACTTTTGGTAAGTATGACTACACCTCTGGCCCTGGCATCAACTGGCGTATGCCTTGGCCGATACAAACGGAGCAAACAGTAAATGTTTCTGGTGTACGCTCTGTTGAAGTTGGTCGTCCTATTTTGATTAAAGCAACCAATCAAAAAGATTCCTCAATGCTTACTGAGGATGAGAACATTATTGATGTTCGTTTTGCTGTGCAATACCGCTTAAAAGATCCCACAGATTATTTGTTTAACAACCGTGATCCAGATGCAACGGTAGTTCAAGCTGCTGAAACTGCAGTTCGTGAGATCGTTGCGCGTAGCAAAATGGATACTGTTTTGTATGAGGGTCGCGAAAAAATTGCAATTGATTTAGCGGCCTCTATCCAGAAAATTTTAGACAGCTATAAGACTGGTATTTACGTCACTAGCGTTACTGTGCAAAACGTTCAACCGCCTGAGCAAGTGCAAGCGGCATTTGATGATGCTGTCAAAGCAGGTCAAGACCAAGAGCGTTTAAAGAGTGAAGGCCAAGCTTATGCCAATGAAATCATTCCGCGGGCTAAGGGTACAGCAGATCGTCTCATTCAGGAGGCGGAGGGTTATAAGGCTCGCGTAGTTGCAACTGCAGAGGGCGATGCTAATCGCTTTAAACAGGTGCTTACTGAATACGCTAAGGCGCCTGGAGTCACGCGTGATCGTATGTATATTGATAGCATGCGTGAGATGTACAACAATGTCACCAAGGTCATGGTCGACACCACCAAGAGCAATAGCATGTTGTATTTGCCATTAGATAAGATTGTTGCCCAAGTCACGGCTGAAAGTGCTCAAGCTGCAGCAGGGCAAGCAGCAGCCACTACACCTACTGGCTCAGTCACAGTAGGGGGTGCGACAGGTAACCCAGCAGCTCCATTTGCTAATACTTCAAGTGCCAGTTCGTCAAATGCACCAAGCTTTGGTGGGGTCACAGATAAACGTGATGGTTTAAGAAGTCGTGATAGAGGGGATGCAAGATAATGAATGCCAATCGTCTCGTAGCCGCAATTGCTGGCTTTATCGCTCTGGGATATGTTTTATCTTCGAGTATTTTTGTGGTTGATCAGCGTAATTTCGCAGTGGTTTTTGCTTTCGGGCAAATTGTGAGGGTGATTGAGCAGCCAGGTCTTCAGATCAAATATCCAGCCCCTTTTGAAAGCGTGCGCTTTTTTGATCGTCGCATTTTAACTATTGATAATCCTGAAGCAGAGCGCTTTATAACTGCGGAAAAGAAAAATCTGTTGGTGGATTCCTATGTAAAGTGGCGCATTGTGGATCCTCGCAAGTTCTTCGTCAGCTTTAAAGGCGATGAGCGTTTGGCTCAAGATCGCTTAACTCAGTTGGTGCGTTCAGCATTAAATGAAGAGTTCACTAAGCGTACGGTGAGAGAGATCATTTCTGATCAGCGCGAGCAAGTAATGCAGGGTATTCGCAAGAAGGTTGCGGATGACGCTTCGGATATTGGCGTTGAAATTGTTGATGTGCGTTTAAAGCGTGTAGATCTCTTGGCTGAAATCAGTGATTCTGTTTACAGGCGAATGGAAGCCGAACGTAAGCGGGTTGCCAACGAGCTTCGTTCTATGGGTGCTGCTGAATCGGACAAGATTAGAGCAAATGCAGAGCGTCAACGTGACACGATCTTAGCTGAAGCGTATCGTGAGGCACAGAAGATCAAAGGTGCGGGTGATGCCAAGGCAACCGCACTCTATGCTGATGCATTTGGCCGTGATCCACAGTTTGCTCAGTTTTATCAAAGTCTACAGGCATACCGTAACTCCTTTAAGGATAAGAGGGATGTGATGGTCGTTGAGCCGAACGGTGAGTTCTTCAAGTTCTTGAACAAGAAAAATTAAATAGAGAATCTGGTAGATCATGAATCGTTGGTTACTTCCTGAAGATATTGCAGATGTTTTGCCGCCTGAGGCTCGCAAAGTGGAAACACTGCGTCGTGCAATTTTGGATTTATACCAATCTTATGGCTATGAGCTAGTTGCACCACCTTTGCTAGAGTTTTTGGATTCTTTATTAACTGGAACTGGCGCTGATCTCAATTTGCAAACCTTTAAGTTGGTTGATCAACTCTCAGGACGCACCTTAGGTCTGCGGGCTGATATGACTCCTCAGGTAGCTAGAATCGATGCGCACTTGCTTAATCGCAAGGGCGTTACGCGTCTGTGTTATGCAGGTTCTATTGCCCATGCAAGAACGCCAGTGGGGAGTGCTGCTCGCGAAGAATTCCAACTTGGCGCGGAGATTTATGGTTGCGCCACTTCCGAGGCAGACTTTGAAGCAATCTCCTTGTTGCTTAAAACATTGAAGCTTGCAGGCTTAAACAAAGTCTATCTTGATCTCTCTCATGCTGGTGTATTGGCGGGAATTTTGGAAGGACACAATCTTGCCAGAGAAGATATCGCCGCAATGTATGGCCTGCTGCAAAGTAAGGATCGATCTCGCTTAGCGCAGTGGGCCCATTGCTTGCCTGCAAAAACAGCCGATGCATTAATTGCTTTAACGCAATGTAATGGCCCTTGCATGGAGGTATTAAATATTGCCAAGAGCAATTTGCCCGATCATCCACTTATTGATGATGCTTTGGCTCAATTGAATAAATTGGCCACAGCGGTTGCCTCCTTGTCCAATGAAGTTGAGCTCAGTATTGATCTGGCTGATTTGCGTGGTTATCAGTATCACAGCGGCGTGATGTTTGCTGCCTATGTTGATCAGTTACCACAACCGATTGCGCGTGGTGGTCGTTATGACCATGTTGGTCAAGCATTTGGACGCTCACGTCCTGCCACTGGATTTTCTTTAGATCTTCTCACTTTGGCCAATCTTGCACCTGCTGCAGCGCGCAAGTCGGCCATCATGGCGCCTTGGAACTCCGATTCTGCTTTATCAGTAAAAATTGCTGAACTGCGTAAGTTAGGTGAAGTCGTAGTTCAAGTGATGCCTGGTGAAGAAGTGGAAAGTGCTGAATATATATGTGATCGCGTGTTGCTTAAACAAGCAAATGCATGGAATGTCGTCAAGAAATAACTAGTTAACAGATTTTGTAATTACCTTTTGGATTTTCATTATGTCTTTAAAGCAAGAAGCCCACGGTCGTAACGTCGTTGTCATTGGAACCCAGTGGGGTGATGAGGGCAAGGGCAAGGTAGTAGATTGGCTGACTGACCATGCGCAAGCTGTAGTGCGTTTTCAGGGTGGACATAATGCGGGTCATACCTTAATTATTGGCGATAAGAAAACCATTTTGCGTTTGATTCCCTCAGGGATCATGCATAAAAATGTGATTTGCTATATCGGTAACGGTGTCGTACTTTCTCCTGAAGCGCTTTTCAAAGAGATTGGCGAGTTAGAGGCAGCAGGCTTAGATGTGCAGTCACGCCTCAAGATTTCCGAAGCAACTACTTTGATTCTGCCTTATCACGTTGCGATTGATCATGCCCGTGAAAAGAAGCGTGGTGACGCTAAGATCGGTACGACTGGTCGCGGTATTGGGCCTGCATATGAAGATAAGGTTGCCCGCCGTGCTTTGCGGGTACAAGATTTGTTCTATCCAGAAAAGTTTGCAGCGCAATTGCGTGAGAACTTGGAATATCACAACTTCATGCTCACAAACTATTACGGAGCTGAGCCCGTTGATTTCCAAAAGACATTAGATGAGGCAATGTCTTACGCAGAGCGTATTAAACCAATGGTAGTTGATGTCTCTAGCGCTTTGTATGCTGCCGAGCAATCGGGCCAAAACTTATTATTCGAAGGGGCTCAGGGCACCTTACTGGATATTGACCATGGCACCTATCCTTACGTAACCTCAAGTAACTGTGTAGCTGGTAATGCCGCCGCAGGCTCAGGTGTTGGCCCTGATTCTTTGCAATATATTTTAGGAATCACAAAAGCCTATTGCACTCGTGTTGGAGCCGGGCCATTTCCTAGTGAGTTATATGACTTTGATAACCCTGCTAAGCAAGACCCAGTTGGTATTCGCTTGGCCGAGGTTGGTAAAGAATTTGGTTCAGTTACCGGTCGCCCACGTCGCACTGGTTGGTTAGATGCCGCTGCATTAAAGCGTTCCATTCAGATTAATGGTTTATCTGGTCTTTGTATTACTAAGTTAGACGTGCTCGATGGCTTGGAAACTATCCGTCTATGCGTTGGCTATACCCTTGATGGTCAAAAACTAGATGTATTGCCTCGTGGTGCAGAAGCAGTTGCGCGCTGTGAACCAATTTATGAAGACTTTCCAGGCTGGAAGGGCAGCACCTTTGGTATCCGCGAGTGGGATAAGCTGCCAGTAGAGGCTCAAAATTTCTTGCGTCGTATTGAAGAGGTTGCTGGTAAACCAATTGCCATGGTTTCAACAGGGCCTGAGCGGGATGAAACGATTCTTCTGCAACACCCATTCCAAGCTTGAGTTTTTGAAGAAATTCTAAAAATGATGGATAATTTGTGCGTAGCAATACCGCATTTTATTCATCCCCAATATAAAAAATTCGTTTAAAAACAAAGGTTTACATCATGACCGCACGTACTACCTGTAATAGCCTTCAAGTGGCTACCCCCCTCTATCGCTTTATCGAAGACAAAGTTTTACCCGGTACAGGCATTAAAAGTGCGGATTTTTGGAAGGGTTTTGATGAGATTGTGAAGGATCTTACGCCAAAAAATGCGGCCTTACTTGCTAAACGTGACCATTTACAAGCGCAAATCGACGAATGGCATAAAGCTCACCCAGGCCCAATCAAGGATATGCCGGCTTACCGTCAATTTTTGGAGAAGATTGGATACATCGAACCTGTTCCTGCGGACGTCAGTGCAGATACTAAGAATGTTGATGATGAGTTAGCCTTGCAAGCGGGCCCGCAATTGGTAGTTCCTTTGCTCAATGCTCGCTATGCCTTGAATGCAGCTAATGCACGCTGGGGTTCCTTATATGATGCGTTGTATGGTTCAGATGTTATCTCTGAAGAGGATGGTGCTAGCAAGGCGGGGGGCTACAATCCCGTCCGTGGCGCAAAAGTTGTCGCCTATGCTCGTCAATTTTTAGATCAAGCTGTTCCTCTCGCCAAAGGCTCTTATCAAGAAGTAGTTGGCTATTCAGTAGACGGAAATAAATTGGCTGTCAAATTAAAAGATGGCAGCACTACAGGGCTTAAAGATGAAAAGCAATTCGTTGGCTATCAGGGCAGCGCTTCTTCACCAAGTTCTTTGCTACTTCGTAACAATGGCATTCATATCGATATTCAAATTGATAAAACCAAAATTATTGGTTTAAGTGATCCTGCTGGTGTCAATGATGTCGTGGTTGAGGCGGCCTTATCTACCATTCTAGATTTGGAAGACTCTATTGCAGCGGTAGATGCCGACGATAAAGTGCTAGCTTATGAAAACTGGCTCGGTATTCTGAAGGGCACCTTGGTTGAAGAAGTTACTAAGGGTGGCAAGACTTTTACTCGACAATTAAATGCCGATCGCAATTACACAGCAGCAATTGGCGCAGAAAATGCGAAGGACGGTATTGTTACTCTGCATGGTCGCTCTCTTTTGTTCTTGCGTAATGTGGGTCATTTGATGACTAATCCTGCAATCATTACTGCTGATGGCAAAGAGATTTACGAGGGAATATTAGATGCAGTTGTAACAGTTTTGATCGCGCTTTACGATATAAATCGTCCTGCAAGTCAGGCGATTGGTAATACTCGTAAGGGTTCTGTGTATATCGTCAAGCCAAAGATGCATAGTGCTGAAGAAGTCGCTTTTGCAGGTGAACTTTTTGGCCGCGTTGAAAAACTCCTCGGCTTGCCTGAAAACACGGTCAAGTTAGGCATCATGGATGAAGAGCGTCGCATGAGTGTCAATATTAAAGCTGCTATTGCTGCTGCTAAATCTCGTGTAGCCTTTATTAATACCGGTTTTCTGGATCGTACCGGTGATGAAATTCATACTGGTATGCATGCAGGTGCCATGGTACGTAAAGGTAAGATGAAAGTCAGTAAATGGTTTGGTGCATATGAGCGTCGCAATGTTTTAGCTGGTCTTGATTGCGGCTTACGTGGTCGCGCACAAATTGGTAAAGGTATGTGGCCTGCACCCGATCTCATGAAAGAAATGGTTGAGCAGAAAATTACCCACCCACAGGCAGGCGCTAATACTGCTTGGGTGCCATCACCTACTGCAGCGACTTTGCATGCCCTGCATTATCACCAAGTTAATGTAGCTAAGATTCAGGAAGATTTGGAAAAACAAGATACTGCTGGTGAATATGTATCCCTAGAAAATGATTTGTTAACTGTGCCGGTGGCCTTATATCCAGATTGGACTAAAGAAGAAATTCGTGAGGCCTTGAACAATAACTGCCAAGGTATTTTGGGTTATGTGGTTCGCTGGATTGATCAAGGCGTGGGATGTTCCAAAGTGCCTGATATTTATAACGTAGGCTTGATGGAAGATCGTGCAACCTTGCGCATCTCTAGTCAGCATATTGTTAATTGGATGTTGCATGGCATCATCAATGCAGCCGATGTGGATGAGGCCCTACAGCGTATGGCTACTATCGTTGATGCCCAGAATGCTGATGATCCTTTCTACAAGCCCATGATGCCAAACTATCAAGACTCATATGCCTATAAAGCTGCGCGTGACTTGATCTTTAAAGGTCTTGAGCAACCAAATGGTTATACCGAGCCTTTATTGCATGCTTGGCGCCTTGAGGTGAAAAAAGCCTGCGCTTAATTTTTCAGCAATTTTTGCTATTAAAGTGGATTTGCCGCAAGGTAAGTCCACTTTTATTTTCTGATGTTCAGTCCCTTTAAGCTATTTTCTGACCCCTCCAGTCATGCTGTGGAGGAACTTCCTTTTGTATTCAATGATGGGGGTAGGGCGGCAGCAGGGTATTTGGGGAATGCAGGTGATTGCGTAGTGCGTGCCATTGCAATAGCTACCGGTTTGCCGTATCAGCAGGTTTATGAGGACTTGGGAGAAGCTAATGCTGGATATGCCCAAACACGTAATGACAGGCTGGCAAAAAGACTCAATATCAAGGGCTCATCCCCAAGGAATGGTAACCACCGCAAGGTCTTTCATGATTACATTTTGGGTCATGGATTTACTTGGGTGCCAACGATGCAGATTGGACAAGGGTGCCAAGTCCACCTACGGGCTAATGAGGTTCCTCATGGCATACTAATTGTTAAGGTTTCCAAGCACTTAAGCGCTATAGTTAATGGGGTTATTCAAGATACACACAACCCTTCCCGTGCTGGAACGCGCTGTGTTTACGGTTATTACATAAAGCAATAAATAAAGCCCCAGTATTTCTCTGAGGCTTTTGCAAAGTAGGTCATTTTTGCCTGAAAATAGCCTAAATCAGCTAATTTTTTACCAATTTCCACTTGTTTTTCTGGTTTCTTGTTCTAGTTGGCGAGCTTCTGCAAGAGCGCTGGCTAGTAAAAGGACATAGTCTTTTATGGCTTTGAATACTTTAAAGCCAAAATATGAGGGTTGGTGTAGGCGAATAGTATTTGCATGTGACATAACGAGCTCCTTAAGGGTTTACCCTAATGATACTCTCAATTTTTATATATTGTTAGGTATTGATGAAAATTTATTTAATCATCGTCAGACTGGCCATATTTGAGGTTCCAGGCATCCTTGTAGGTGTTTGTCATGCCAATCATGATGGAGGTGGTCCATGCCAGGGAAAAAAGGCCTGAAAGTGAGATAAAGAAAGCCAAGGTTTTCCAGCCGTCTGGCAGGTAATCAGATTCAAAGCCCACAGTTGTATAGCAGCTTCCGGCAAATAGAATTGCTTTGACTGGATCGCCAATGAGATTTAGGGCGGTAATCATGACTGCCCAGAGAATGATCTCCGAAACATGTATCAGGGCTATAAATACAAATGCTGAATAGAAATGAAGAAAGACGCGGTTGTATCGACTGTTGGCTAAATTCTGGCGAGTCAATCTCTCAAAGCGCATATAGAGATGATTGATGGCGCTACCGTGAAATACTAGAACCAGAATAAGCCCCAAGATTCCCCATAGCTCATCTCTTAAAAAAAGTTCAAATGGGAAATTGACGATGGTGTTGAGGGTATTCATTGCGCAAGGGTGGTAAGAATGACTAAGCTGAGATGTTATAGGATTGGCTAATAGTAGGTTGATAATGTCATATCCACCATGTCAAGTAAAGAACATACTGCCCAAGCACCACATGCCAGGAGATAAAAAGAGCGAACGTATCTTCTTATTCTCGCTAGCGGGAATTCAGTTCACCCACATCTTGGATTTCATGATCATGATGCCCTTGGGCCCAGAATTTATTCGTGAGCTCAATATCAATACTCATGAATTTGGCCTTTTACTATCATCCTATACATTCGCAGCGGCGATTGCTGGAATCTTTGCTACTTACTTTGTTGATCGCTTTGAAAGACGCGTTCTGTTGCTAAGCCTGTATGGCTGTTTTATTGTTGCTACTTTAGTGTGTGGTTTGGCGCCTGACTACCACTCGCTTTTCATTGCACGAGCTTTTGCGGGTGCATTTGGAGGCATCTTGGGCTCGCTAGTGCAGACGATCATTGCTGACTCGATTCCTTTTGAGCGAAGGGGGAAGGCGCTTGGTTCTGTCATGGCAGCATTCTCGGTCTCAACTGTCGCTGGCGTGCCACTCAGTTTATTTTTGGCTAACAATATCTCTGCATTAGGATGGCGTGCCCCCTTTATTTTTATCGCATTAATTTCTAGTTTCATTCTGTATCTGGGTTACCGCAATATTCCTAAAATAACTGGGCATTTAAATCATATTCATGAAGGTAGCCGTCTGCGTCAGATATGGAATATCTTTTTTGCCAAAGAACATCTGCGGGCATTTGTATTTATGGGATTAATCATGCTGACCGGTTTTACAGTGATTCCCTATATTGCCTTGTATTTAACTGCTAATGTGGGCATTGATAACTCGTATATCTCCCTGATTTACCTATGTGGGGGTCTTGCGACTTTACTCACTTCCAGGGTGATTGGCCAGCTTGCGGATAAGTATGGCAAGGTCAAAATATTTAGAGTGCTGGCGATTGTGAGTCTCATACCGCTGCTGGTAACAACCAACCTCATGCCCGTTCCTTTATGGGTAGTGCTCATCAATTCAACGGCTTTCTTTGTATTGGTTTCTGGTCGCATGATTCCAGCGATGGCTCTTGTTAGCCAGGTAGTCGATGCAAAATTTCGTGGGACTTTTATGAGTTTGGTGGGTTCGGTACAGATGCTCGCTTCAGGTATAGCATCCGTTATTGCAGGTATGGTTGTCACAATTGGGGCTGATGGCAAAATGGATCACTACAACCTCGTGGGATATGGGGCCGCAATATGTGGCTTGCTTACTTTCTATTTGGTGGGATATATTCACAAAGACTCGCAATTATTCTGATAACAGGGCAATCTCAAACCCTTTGATTAATCTAACAAAAGAGACCACGATGATTACTTTTAATAGACCTGATGGCCAATCCGTAAATGCCTATTTAGCCGAACCTGCAAATGTAAAGAATGCCCCTGGTGTAGTGGTTATTCAAGAGTGGTGGGGCTTAGATGATGAAGTAAAGGCGGCAGCCAATCGCTTAGCTGAAGCTGGCTATCGTGCTTTAGTACCAGATTTATATCGAGGTAAGTTAGCGCTAGAGGCTAATGAAGCAGAGCATTTAATGAATGGACTGAACTTTGGCGATGCTGCTAGCCAAGACATTCGTGGTGCTGTTCAGTACCTTAAGGCTAGCGGAAGTGCAAAGGTTGCGGTAACTGGATTTTGCATGGGCGGTGCATTAACAGTTCTTTCCGCTGGCCTTGTGCCCGAGTGTGATGGTACGATTGTTTGGTATGGCTATCCTCCATTGGAATATGTTGATGCAAGCGCCATTAAGAAACCCATGTTGGCGCACTGGGCCTTGCACGATGAGTTTTTCTCAATCGCTGGGGTTGATCAACTTGAGGAGAAATTAAAACAAGCTGGGGTCAATTACGATTTTGAGCGCTATGACGCCAAACATGCTTTTGCCAACCCTAAATCGGAGCAACGCCATATGCCGCCCCTCCAATACAATCCGGCTGCCGCCCAACTCGCATGGCAACGAACCTTGGACTTTCTAAAGAAACACATTGCATAGCGATTGATTGATCTATTGATTAACTTATTAACTAACTGAGTTTTACTGATACTGAACAACAATTCTCATGCATCTCTTTTCTGAAAACCTGGCCGTAGAAATTACCACTTATTACCGTAATCTGGCGCTTGGTCATGGCGTGACCCCAAAAGTGTTTACATTGGTCAACGCACAAGGGAGTCAATATCTATTCTTTATTGATGATTTGCCACTGCAGGAAGATGAGATTGATCATTTTTTGGCGTACATCGTTCAAGAGCATGATGCGGTTTGTTATGCGCGGGGCACTTTGGTTATTCTGGAGAATGCAGATCAGTTGATTGAGTTTGCTGTTATTGATAAGGATGATGAGCAAGCAATTGTTTGTTCGGCAACCTTAACTAGGGATGTTGATGGCAAGCTCATAGGTTTGAGTGAGTTTGAAAAGATCTTGGCTCCAACAAAGACAATCTTCTTTAGCGGCTTATTTAAGCCAGTCACACTTTCTGCCGATAAGACTGAGGAGTTTGAGAGTCTTTGGGAGGAGATGAAGCCGAAGATCTTGCATCGAACGATGGGGGTCTAAGGCCTATTGAAAACCGGGATTTCATCCCAATATAGAGTACTGAGGAGTATTTGGTGCCCAGGAAGGGACTCGAACCCCCACAACCTTACGATCGCCAGCACCTGAAGCTGGTGCGTCTACCAATTTCGCCACCTGGGCAT
>JACCDH011265618.1_pt1 | contig 16923 bp, 15 predicted proteins | sample 7442481 | NCBI WGS metagenome assembly JACCDH01 (sample SAMN15323433, study PRJNA562643) | freshwater metagenome | isolation source: river surface water | place: USA:Blue River Watershed | collected 2017-08-15
GGTGTTGCCGTTCACGCTCATGCCGCCAAAGTGCACGCCGTGGTAGCCCTGGCGCAGGCTGATGAACTTGAAGCGGTCGGCCTGGCCCTTGAGCTTCCAGTACTGGCGGGCAATCTTCAATGCGCCCTCCACCGCGTCCGAGCCGCCATTGGAGAACATCACCGTGGCCACGTCTTCGGGCTGCATCATCTGCACCAGGCGTTTGGACAACTCAATGGCCCGCACATGGGTGGTGCCACGGAACACGTTGTAAAACGGCAGCTCGTCCATCTGCGCCACGATGGCGTCGCGCACCGGCTTGTTGCTGTGGCCCAGATTGCAGGCCCACAGGCCCCCCACGCCGTCCAGCATCTTGTGGCCGTCCACGTCCCAAATCCAGCAGCCTTCGCCTTTGGCGATGATGTCGGGGGTGGATTTTTTCATCGCCCCCGGATGGGCCATGGGGTGCCAGAGGAATTGCGCGTTGTCGGCCTTGAGCTGTTCGTGGTTCATTTTTTTCCCTTGGTATTTTCAGAGTTGGATCCAGGCTGTTTTGAGGTCCAGGTATTTGTCGAGCGCGTGCATCGACTTGTCGTGTCCATTGCCCGACTGGCGCACCCCGCCCAGCGGCACGGTGATGTCGGGACCGCCATAGGTGTTGACGTGCACCACCCCGGCCTTGATGGCACGCACCATGCGGTGGGCGCGGCTGAGGCTGCCCGTCCACACCCCTGCGGCCAGGCCGTATTCGGTGCCGTTGGCCAGGCGCACTGCGTGCTGCTCATCGTCAAATGGCATCACGGCCAGCACCGGGCCAAAGACCTCATGCCGCGCAATGTCCATCTCGGGCTGCACCGCATCAAGCACGGCGGGACTCATGTAATGACCACCAGGCACAGGAGCGATGACCTGCCCGCCTGTGCGAAGTCGAGCCCCTTGCTCTAAAGCACGGGTCAGCATGCTCTGGTTGCGGGCCAGCTGGCGTGCGCTGCTGACCGCGCCAATGTCCACCGTCACATCCAGCGGGTCACCCACGCGCAAGCTGGCGGCGATCTTGTGCAAGCGCTCCACAAATTCGTCGTGCACCGAGCGCTGCACCAAGAGGCGCGACCCCGCCACGCACACCTGACCGCTGTTGCGGAAGATGCCCATGGCCGAGACTTTGGCCGCCTGCGCCAAATCGGGCGCATCCTCAAACACCACATTGGGCGACTTGCCACCCAGCTCCAAGTACACCCGCTTGAGGTTGGACTCGGCCGAAGCCTTGAGCAACAAACGCCCCACCGGGCCAGAGCCGGTGAAAGTCAAGATGTCCACATCCATGTGCCGCGCCAGCGCCTCGCCCGCCTCTGCGCCTGTGCCCGTGACCACATTCAGGACACCGGCAGGCAAGCCCGCATCCAGGCACAGCTGCGCCAAACGCAGCAAAGACAGAGAGGCGTCTTCAGAGGGTTTGAGCACCACCGAATTGCCCGCCGCCAGCGCCGGGGCGATCTTCCAGGCGCCAATCATCAGTGGAAAGTTCCAGGGCACGATGGCCGCCACCACACCCACGGGCTCCTTGTGGATCAAGCCCAACGTGCCTTCAGGCGTGGGTGCGATCTCGCCGTTGACCTTGTCAACGCACTCGGCGTAATAGCGGAAGGTGCCTGCCGCGCTACCCGGCTCGGCCTTCCAGGCCATGGCGATCTCGGTGCCGTTGTCGCGTACACCGAGCACCGCCAGCTCGGCGTGGTGCGCCTCGATGCGGTCGGCGATGCGGTGCAAAATTTTCTTGCGCTCGGCAGGTGCCATGCGCGACCACACGCCTTGCTCAAAGCTGCGGCGGGCGGCCTGCACAGCGCGGTCCACATCGGCCTGCCCAGCTGCAGCAATGGTGCAAAGCTGTTGTCCGTCGATGGGCGAGACCACGGGGAGCGTCTGGCCGGACGCCGCAGCCGACCACTGCCCGTCGATCAGCAGCCCCTGAGCAGGAATGGGCAAATGGCGCAGCGCGTCGATCTGTTCTTGTTTCATGGGCCGCCTTCAGTTGGGTACATGCAGCACGATGCCGTCGAGCGCCGCAGAGGCGACCAGCTGGCAGCTCAGGCGGCTGCCGCTTTGGCGGGGCGCGATGACGATGTCGAGCATGGCGTTTTCCACTTCATCCATCGGCGGACAGGCCGCGAGCCAGGCTTCATCGACATAAACATGGCAGGTGGCGCACGACAGGCAACCACCACATTCGCCCGCCACGCCGGGGATGCCGTTCATCTGCGCGGCGTCCATCAAGTTGGTGCCGTCGTTCACGTCGTCACTCACGCGGTCGCCATTGCTCATGATCCAGTGCACTTGGGGCATGGGGTGGGTTCTTTCAGGTCAGATGAATCGGATGTAGTGGTCGCGCAGCGCATCGCCTTCGAGGCCTGCGGTGCGTTCGATCTCGTGGCGCTTGATGCCCACATGGTTGGCCACCAGGCCTTCGCCCAGCGCTTGCGTGAGAGCCGTGTCGGCTTCGAGCGCGTCCAGGGCTCCACCCAAGGTGCCCGGCACGCTGTGGGTGGCATCCTTGTTTTCGAGGCAGTCGCCGGTTTCAGCGGGCTGAAGTGGGTAAGCGTTGGCCACGCCCAAACGGGCAGCCTGCAGCACGGCGGCGGTGTGGGTGTAAGGGTTGGCGGCAGCGTCGCCCATGCGGTGCTCGATGCGTGCACCGGGGCCACTTTCAGCCGACAAACGCACCGTGACGCCCCGGTGGTCTACCGCCCAGTTCTGCCAAAAGCCCGACAGGCTGGCCGGTTGCAGGCGCTGGTACGAATTAGCGCTGGGCGCCAGCAGGCCCGCCAAAGCCTGGTGGTGGTGCATCAGCCCAGCGGTGCAGCCCAGCGTCAAGACGTTGAACTGGCTGGCGTCGTGCCCACCCGAGATGGCGTTGTGGCCCTGAGCATCGCGCAGGCTGAAGTTGATGTGCACCCCGCTGCCCCCCACGGTGAGGATGGGTTTGGGCATGAAGGTCAGCACGATGCCGTGCTGGAAAGCCACCTCGCGCGCCAAGAGGCGGAACAAAAAGATGTCGTCTACCGCCTTGACGGCGCGGTCGTATTTCAGCGTGAACTCGAACTGCGGCGCGTCGTATTCGGTGTTCATGCTGTCGATGCGAAACCCAGCGGACGTGGCCTTTTCCCACAGCGCATCGGTGAAGCCCCTGGGGTCGGCAAAGGGGCCGGTGGCATACACATGGGCCGCAGGCGTGTCGTAGGGTTTGAGCGAGCCGTCCGGCTCGATCTGGAAAGCAAAGGCTTCCAGCTCAATGCCCACCATCGGGTCGTAACCCATGGCTTGCCAGTCGGCCACGGCGCGCTTGAGCGCACTGCGCCCGCACATGGGCAGGGGCGTGCCATCGTTGGCCTTGAGGTCGCCCACCGCCACCTGTGTGAAGGGCTGCCAGCCTGGGCGAATGTCTTCGGGGGTGTAGACGGCCTCCATATCGGGCAGGCCTTCCATGACCATCGCGCCCGGAGCCGGGATCAGCTCTTTTTCATACGTCACGCCAAAGGTGCCGCGGCAAAAGCGGGCACCGCCGCCTTGCCCGGGTTGGAGCGTGACGTATTTGCCACGCGCAATGGCCAGGTGGTCACAAAACAGCACCCGCAGGCGTTCTTGAACATTCGACATGGTGTTTTCCCTTCAGATGAGGTGCATGCGCACCGGCAGGCGTTTGATGCCACAAACAAAATTCGAGCGCAAAAAGGCGTGTTCGCCCGTTTGCTCGATGCGGTCCACCCGCTGGATCAGCTCTTGCAGCAAGACCCGCAACTCCAGCCGCGCCAGCCACATGCCCAGACAGGCGTGCGCCCCACCCTGCCCAAACGACAGGTGGCGGTTCACACCCCGGTTCAGATCAACCGTGAACGGCCGGTCAAAAGCCCGCTCGTCCCGGTTGCCCGAGATGAACCACAAGAGCACCTTGTCGCCCGCCTTGACCTGTTTGCCGTGGTATTCAAAGTCCTCGGTGGCGGTGCGGCGGAAATGCGTGGCAGGCGATGCCCAGCGGATGAACTCGTCGGCCACGCCCTCCCAGGCGGCCTCGCCCTGCACCGCCTTGAGTTGCTGCATCAGACCCGGCTGGTTGGCCAGCGCATGCAAAGCCGCCGCAATCGAATAGCGGGTGGTGTCGTTGCCCGCCGCCACCAGCAGGCAAAAGAAATTGCGAAACTCGGTGTCACTGATCACATTGCCCTGGGCGTCGGGCTGGGTGATCAGGTGCAGCACGCCGCTGGTGTCACCCGCTGCGCGTTTGCGCTCCATCATCTGGGCCGCGTAGTCGAACAAGTCAGCCCCGGCAGGCGAGCGAAAGGGCATGAAGCGGTAGGCCTCGGTGTCCATTTTGTCGACCACATGGCTGGTGAAGTCGCTGTCGGTGTTGGCCATGAGCGCGTCGCCCTTGTCCACCAGCCAGTCCAAGTCCTCTTCCGGCAAACCCGCGATGCGCCCCAACATGCGCATCGGCAGCTGGCGGGCAATCTGGTGCGTGGCGTCAAACTCGCCTTGCCCCAGCGCTTGGTCGAGGATGCCCACGCAAAGTTCGCGGATCTGGTCTTCGTACAGCGCCATCATCGGCTTGGAAAAGGCCTTGGCCACCAACATGCGGGTGCGGGTGTGCTCGGGCGGGTCGGTTTCCTGAAAGGTGCGCCGCGCCATGTACTCCTCGTGCGTCTGGTCTTCCATGCGGATGCCTTGGGCCGAACTCAAGCGCTGGTGGTTGCGGTTGAGCTCCAAGATATCGGCATGCCGCGTGACCGACCAAAAGCCCTTGCCCTCGGACCAATCGCACCAGGCCATCGGGTCCTCGTCGCGCAGTCGCTGGAAGGTGTTGTGCGGCGTGCCGTTCACATAGCTGTCGTGGTCCGCCAGGTCGGCGTGGCCATCGTCGGTGGGGTGCCAGACGGTCATGGGCGGGTGTTCCTTGCGTGTTCAATGAATTGCGCCATCCATTGACCAAACAGCGGCACATCGACGGCCTGATGGATGCTGGCGTGGGCGCGGGCCATGGTTTTCGTGTCGAGCTTGTCGGCCAGGTAGCCCAGCAGCGCCTGCATGAACACCAGCGGCATTTCGGGGTGGTACTGGGTGGTCCAGATGTGCTGCCCGATCTGCATCGAGCCAATGCGGCAAAAATCGCTGCCACCCAAGCACTCGGCCCCCTCGGGCATGCGGGTGACCTGTTCGTTGTGGGCCGCCATCAAGGCGGTGGTGGTTTGCGCGGGCTGCATCCAGGGGCGTTCGGCCTGCCAGTGCGTAACCGCCGTGCCCAGGCCCCAGCCCGCCGCGTGGCGCGCCACCTGCCCGCCCAGCGCCCGGGCCACCGCCTGGTGGCCAAAGCACAGGCCGATCAGCGGCTGGCGGGCCGCATCGACGGCCCGGATGAAATCCAGCAGTTGCCCCACCCAAGGCAGGCTGTCGTCGTTGACCGAGGCCGGGCTGCCGGTGATGACGTAGCCATCGAAAGCCTCGGGGCCTGAGGGCAGCACGCCGTCCTTGACCGGCAACACTTCGAACGACCAGTTTGGCCGCAGAGGCTGCAGCAGCTGGACCACCTTTTGCCCGTCGTTCGGGAAATGCGCGGCAAACGGCGAAGTGTCGTCATTGGTCAGCAAAACGGCCAGGCGCAGGGTCATCGGGTCTCTTTCAAACTGACAACCATGCTATGCACAAGGCGCTGCAAGCACTATCAAGTTTGGGCACCACACACCTCGGGTTTTCACGAAAAGCCCGCTCAGCGGAAGCAGGCACACTCTCAGGCATGCCCTGCCCGACCGTTTTGACCGATTGATGAACACCCCCGACCACAACGCCCCTTGGGTCCAGGTGCTGGACACCCAGGACATGGACCAGCACGCCCTGGCACAGCAGGGCTGGGCGCTGCAATACGAACAACTCTCTCCCGGCCAGTTCAAGGGGCGCATCCACCAGGTTCAGCTGCCCGAGGTGACCCTGCTGCGCGAGGACACCAGCATCGCCTTGCGCCAGCGCGGACGGCTTCATGAGAGCGTGTACGGCTTTGCCATGGCGCTGCAGGACTCCCCCGATCTGTTTTTCAACGGCCAGCGGGTGCCTGAGCACGCCATCATGTGCGGCAAGGGCGACGAGGTGGACCTGACCACGCCGCCGCACTTCACCCTGATCGCGGTGGTGGTCGAACGCAGTCTGCTCAACCCGCTGTGGGAGCGCATGTACCAAAAACCTTTGGCGCATTGGCTGGAAAAACAACTGGTGCTGCCCACCACCGCCATCAAAGCGCAGAACCTGCGCGACCTGCAGCTGACGGTGTTGGACCAGGCCAGCGCCTTGGCACACCGTCAGCACGACGAGCAAGCGCTGCGCCAACTGCGCGACGAGATCCTGATGGAATGGCTCGAAGCCCTGCCTGCCCAGGTGGACACCTCGGAGCTGCCGACCTTGGAGCGCCGCAAGAAACTGGTGGACCGTGCCTGCGAACTGATGTTGGGCCATGCCGACGAGCCCCTGTCCATCTTGGAGGTGTGCAGCCGCGTGGGCACGAGCCGGCGCAAGCTCAACTACTGTTTTCAGGATGTGCTGGGCACCACGCCCATCAAATACCTGCGCTCGTTGCGCCTGAACAGCGTGCGCCGTGCCCTGCGCCAAGCCGCGCCGGGCGTCACCATCCAGGACATCGCCTCGCACTGGGGCTTTTGGCACTTGAGCCAGTTTTCACAAGACTACAAACACCTGTTTGGGGAATTGCCTTCCAGCACCTTGCACCAGCGCAGGGATTGAGCCGTACCGGGTAAACCCCGGATTCGGTTTGCCACTTTTCGATAGCACCGGCTCGCCCTGCGGGTTCAGACTTGATGCAAGCACGCACCCAGCGGCTGCCCATACCACCCAACAAGGACGACAAAGATGAACACCTCTCAATGGCTCAAGCGATCACTGTTTGGCTTGCTGTGCAGCGCTGCTGTGCTTCAGGCCACGGCCCAAACCTTCCCCAGCAAGGCGGTCAACCTGGTGGTCCCCTACCCTGCGGGCGGTCCTTCTGACTTTGTGGCGCGGCAACTCCAGCCCGAACTCAACCGTTTGCTGGGCCAGCCGGTGATCATTGAAAACATTGGCGGCGTGGGCGGTGCCATTGGCATTCAAAAGGTGCTGAACGCTCCTGCCGATGGTTACAACATGACCCTGGGCACCCCCATGGAGCTGGTGCTGGCCCCACTGGCCATGTCGGCCGTGAAATTCAAACCCGATGACATGAAACTGGTGGCCCAATTGGTGACCACCAGCATGGTGCTGATCACCCGCAAAGACCTGCCCGCCAACAATGTCGATGAGCTCATTGCCATGGCCAAAAAGCCGGGCGCCAAGGAGCTGTCCTACGGCAGCGTGGGCCCCGGCTCGCTGTACCACCTGATCGGTGAAAAGTTCGCCCAGCAAACTGGCACCAAGATGCTGCATGTGCCCTACAAAGGCGCAGCACCCCTCATGACCGACCTGATGGGCGGGCAGATCGACATGGTCTTCATCCCCTTCGCCGGCAGCACGCCCGCCATGATCACCGAAGGCAAAGTCAAAGCGCTGGGCTTGACCACCAAAGCCCCACACCCACGTTTTCCCAACATCCCGGCCCTGGCCGCACAAAAGGGCATGGACGGCTTTGAGTTCGACTTGTGGGCCGGCATCGAAGTGCCCAAGAACACGCCCGCAGATGTGACCGCTAAATTGAACAAAGCCATCTACGAGGCTTTGCAAAACGCCGACATCCGCAAAGCCTACGAAGCCACCGGCAACACCGTGGCCAAGCCCATGAGCCCTGAAGAGTTGGCCCGCGTCTACAACAGTGAAACCTCACGCTACCAGGCCATCGCCAAATCGATCAATCTGCAACCGCAGTGATGTCGCGCATTGGCCAGGCCCATGGGTTATGAGGCAAGTCGAGTGATCCCCCTCTGGCCAAGCGCCACCGACATGCTGGCCCGTTTTCGTGCCAGCGAGATCTCCAGCCTGGAACTGCTGGAGCATCACATCCAACGGGTTCACAAACTGGACCCGGCGATCAACGCCGTGGTGGTGCGCACCTTTGACACCGCCCGCGAACGCGCCGCCGCCGCCGACGCCGCTCGCGCAAGGGGCGAGGACTGGGGCCCGCTGCACGGCTTGCCCATGACCGTCAAGGAATCCTTCGACCTGCCCGGCACACCCACCTGCTGGGGGTTTCCGCAATACAAGGACAACATCGCCCAGCAGCCCGCCGTGGCCGTAAAGCGCCTGCTGGACGCAGGCGCCGTGGTCTTTGGCAAAACCAATGTACCCGTCGCACTGGCCGACTGGCAGTCGTTCAACCCGGTCTACGGCACCACGAACAATCCCTGGGATCTGACCCGTTCGCCCGGCGGATCGTCCGGCGGGGCCAGCGCCGCGCTGGCCTCAGGCATGACCCCGCTGGAGTTGGGAAGCGACATCGGTGCCTCGATCCGCAACCCCGCGCATTACTGCGGCGTCTATGGCCACAAACCCACCTGGGGCGTGGTGCCCATGCAAGGCCACCAGTTGCCGGGGGTGCGCTGCATCGACAGCCTGGACATTGCCGTGGCCGGGCCGCTGGCGCGCAGCGCCCAAGACTTGCAGCTCGCCATGCAGGTGCTGACAAACCCATTGCAACTGTTTGGCCCGATGGGCTGGACACCGGCGCAATGGCGGCGCACCGACAAAGCCCCCCACCAATGCCGGGTGGCCATCGTGTTCGATGACCCTGAAGCACGGGTGGACCACAGCATCCAAAACCAACTCCACGCGCTGGCCGACTTTTTACGTTCACAAGGCGTCACCGTGCTGGAGGACCACCGCCCGGTGGACAGCGCGCAGTCGCACCGTGTGTACATGCACCTGCTGCGTGCAGCCACGGGAGCCTGGCTGGACGACGCGACCTATGCCCAATTCCAAGCCCTGGCCCTGGGCAGCGATCCGGCTCAAGACAGCATGCGCGAGCGGGTCTGGCGTGGCAGCACCCTGACGCACCGCGAGTGGGTCGAGTTTGACCAACAACGCGCCGTGTTGCGCGCCCAATGGCGTGCTTACTTTGAAACGGTGGACCTGCTCATCACACCCGTGGCCACCTCCCCCGCCTTTGTCCACCAGCAGCAAGGCGAACGCTGGGACCGCATGCTCAAAGTCAACGGCCAAGATCAGCCCCACACCGACAGCCTGTTTTGGGCGGGCTACCCCGGCGTGGTGGGCCTGCCCGCGACCGCCATTCCAATGGGCCAAAGCCCTGAGGGGCTGCCCGTTGGCGCGCAAATCATTGGCGACACTTTGGCCGACCCCCTGTGCCTGAAAATGGCCCGCTGGCTCGAAACCGAATGGTGCGGTTTCGTCCCGCCGCCCCAACTGAACTGAACGATTGACCCATGAGCCACATCACCGACTTCAACGCCAGCGAACTGTCTGAACGCATCCACCAAAAGCAACTGTCTTGTACCGAGTTGATGCAGGCTTATCTGCTGCGCATCGACACACTCAACCCGACCTTCAATGCCATCGTCAACTTGGCACCGGCCGATCAATTGTTGGCACAAGCGAAGCAGTGCGACGACGAACTGGCCCAAGGCCAATCGCGGGGCTGGCTGCATGGTATCCCGCAAGCCATCAAGGACACCGGCCATGCGCTGGGTTTTCCGAGCACCTTTGGCAGCCGACTGCTGGCCGCGCAAATGCCCCGCGCGGACAGCATCATGACCGCGCGCATGAAGGCCGCTGGCGCCATCGTGATCGGCAAGACCAACATGCCCGAACTGGGCCTGGGCTCGCACACCTTCAACACGCTGTTTGGCGCTACGCCCAATGCCTGGGACACCACCGTGAGCGCAGGCGGCAGCAGCGGCGGTGCGGCCGTGGCCCTGGCCCAGCGCATGTTGCCGGTGGCCGACGGCTCGGACTTCATGGGCAGCCTGCGCAACCCTGCAGGCTGGAACCACCTTTTTGGCATGCGCCCGTCACAAGGCCGCGTGCCTTATGGACCGGGCGCCGACGTGTGGGTGGACCAACTCGGCACCGAAGGCCCCATGGCCCGCAGCGTGCGCGACCTGGCCCGGCTCTTGGCCACCCAAGCGGGCCACGACCCACGCCAACCGCTGTCCATCAACACCCCTCTGGACGTTTCGGGCATCGCCTACACACCCGACGCCCTCAAAGGGCTTCGGGTGGGCTGGCTGGGCGACCTGGGCGGCCACCTGGCCATCGAAGAAGGCATCCTGGATGCCTGTGAGGACGCCCTGCGCGCGATGCAAACGGCAGGCGCGCACATTGAACCCACGGCCCCAGGCTTTGACACCCAAGCCCTGTGGGAATGCTGGCTGATTTGGCGCCGTGCGCTGGTGGGCCCCAAAGCCGCCGCACTCATGCAACTGCCCGGTGCGCGTGAAACGCTCAAGCCTGAAGCCCTGTGGGAATACGACAACTCGCTCAAGCTGTCGTTCATGGACTTTCAATTGGCCAGCCAAAAACGCACCGGTTTTTACAACCACTTGCTGCAGATGTTTGAACGCTTTGACGTCCTGGCCCTGCCCGTGGCACAAGTCTGGCCTTTCCCTTTGCAAGAGCGCTGGCCCCAAAAGATTGGCGACCGTGCGATGGACACTTACCACCGCTGGATGGAGTGCACCATTTACGCCACGTTGGCTGGATTGCCTGCCATCAGCCTGCCCGCCGGCTTTCACCCCACCCGGCCATGGCCAATGGGCATCCAGCTCATTGGCAAGCCGCAAGGCGATCAGGCCCTGCTGCAGGTGGCCGCGGCCTACGAGGCGGTGCGCGCCGATTGGCTGGACCAGCGGCCAGCGGCAGCCTGACCAATCAATCGGTCAACTCCAGCACCGTGGTGTGGCCTTGCGCCATGGGCCAGGTCTGGCCGACCACCTTCTCGCCGTTGAAGACGCCAGCCACGCTGCGCTGCGTGGCGTCGTTCATGCGCAGACGGCTGGCTGCAGTGCCAGCCCCTGGCGGCACGCCTGGCAATGTGCTTTGCCCATCGAGGCTCATGGCATCGCGACCGGGATCGAAATAGCCCCGTGGCCGGACAAAACTGAGCACCGCTGGCGCGGCTTTGTCAGCGTCGTTGGCCCGCTCCGGGCGCATGTGGATCCACTGACTCGACCGAGGGAAAGCGCTGCGGTAGATGTGCGTCGTGGCATAGCCAGTCGCTTGAATCACGAACTCATAAGTAGCGTCGCCTCGCGCCTTGAAGGGGCCCCAAATGCCATCCGCGCCAACTGTCTGCGTGTGGGCCGCGGCACCCAAGCGTTGGCCCGTGTCGGCCTTGGTTTCATACACCTCCAAGCGCGCACCACGCAGTGGCAAGTTGTTGACAAAGTTGCCGGTCGCAGCGTCCAACGGGTCCACCCCCATGCCCACCAACTTGCCGCTGAGCACCACTTGCGCTTGCCGCGCAACAGCCGTCTGCGGTGTGCGGCCGGTGATGAACCAGTAAGTGGCCTCGAATGCGGGGACGGAATAAGACGTTTCGCGGTGGTCGATTTTGGGGATCACCACATTGGTGGCCCCTTTGAGCTCAGGACCATCGAAGCCCACCAGCGTGGGCTTGCCCTTCATGCCCAACCACAGCCCATCGGGCTGCGCAAATTTGTCGTTGTTGTCTGAGCGGATGGTCATCCAGCGCGTGGGGCCGCAGACCTCGTCGCCTTGGGCGTTTTTGGGGGCATTGAGCTGCTTCAAAAAGGGGCCGGTGCCAGAAAATTCGTTGGCCTCGTTCACACCCGGGATGGCTTGCACGCCGTGGTTGGGCGTGCCGCCCAAGATGGCATGGCTGACCACCGCCGCCCCACCACCGTTGCAGATGAAGTTGCGAATCGCATTGCCCCCGCGCGAGTTGCCCACCAAGACCACTTGTTGGGCACCGGTTCGGCGCATGACCGCTTGAACTTCGTCGCGCAAAAACGCCATGTGTTCGGCGGTTGAAGTGCGTCCCGCTTGGGCCTTGTTGTCGGCGTCACGCGCCAGGGGATAAGGCACATCGATCGCATGCAGACGTTCTGTTGGCCAGCCATTGGACTCAAAGCGCCAAACGGTGGCTTGCCACAACGCCGCCGAATCGCCATTGCCATGCACGAACACCACCGGCGGCCGGTCCTGATCGCTGAGCGAAAACTGGCTGGCGCAGCCGCCCAACAGGGTGATGGCCAGGGCCACAAGGCCCAGCGTTCTGCGGTGGAGGTTCATGGCAGACCTTTGAGATGTTCGAAAAACACATCGTCGGCCATGTCAGCGCTCGGGGCTGACTCCTAAGTGTCAGCGTGCGCGGGGCTCAGAGCGGCCGCACCAGAACCAGAAAAAAGCACCCAAGACGATCATGGGCACGCACAGCCACTGCCCCATGCTCATGCCCAAGCTCAAAATGCCCAGGTGTGCATCGGGCTCGCGGAAATACTCGGCCACGAAACGGAACACGCCGTAGCCGAACAAAAAGGCAAATGCCACCTGCCCCTGCGCACGGGGTTTGCGCGCATACAGCCACAGCAGCACAAACAGCAGCACACCTTCCATCAGGAACTGGTAGATCTGCGAGGGATGGCGCGGCGCATCACCTGCGCCGCGAAACACCATGGCCCAGGGCAAGGTGGGATCGGCCAGGCGCCCCCAAAGTTCACCGTTGATGAAGTTGCCAATGCGGCCTGCCGCCAAGCCCGTGGGCACACAGGGCGCCACAAAGTCCATGACTTGCAAAAACGGCCTGTCGCGCGTGCGTGCGAACCAAACCATGGACGCCATCACGCCCAACATGCCCCCGTGAAAGCTCATGCCGCCTTGCCACACGGCGAACACTTCCAGTGGATGTGCGGCGTAATAGCCCGGTTTGTAAAACAAGCAGTAGCCGATGCGGCCACCCAGCACCACGCCCAAGACGCCCAAAAAAAGGATGTCTTCCACATCCTGGCGCGTCCACTGGGGCAACTGGGCAAAAGGCAAATGCTTCAAGCGTCGCGCACCCAAAGCAAAAAACAAGGCGAAGGCCGCCAAGTAAGTCAGGCCGTACCAATGCACAGCCAAGGGGCCCAATTGCAGGGCGACGGGATCGATTTGAGGGTGAATCAGCATGGCGCAGATTGTGCCTTCAAATGAAGGCAGCTACCGTGCGCCAACCCTGACAGATCAGCCCAGCAGCGACAAATCGCGCACAGCGCCTTTGTCGGCCGAGGTGGCCAGCATGGCGTAGGCCTTGAGCGCGGCCGACACCTTGCGTGGGCGGGGCAGCGCAGGCTTCCAGCCCAGTTGGTCTTGCTCGGCGCGGCGCTTGGCCAGCTCCTCGTCGCTCACCAACACGTTGATGGAACGGTTGGGGATGTCGATGCGGATGCGGTCGCCATTGCGCACCAAACCGATGGTGCCGCCAGCCGCCGCTTCGGGCGAGCAGTGACCGATCGACAGGCCCGATGTGCCGCCCGAGAAGCGGCCATCGGTCAGCAATGCGCAGGCTTTGCCCAGGCCCTTGGACTTGATGTAGCTGGTGGGGTACAGCATTTCCTGCATGCCGGGGCCGCCTTTGGGGCCTTCGTAGCGCACGACCACGATGTCGCCCGCCTTAACTTTGTCGCTCAGGATGTTGTCGACGGCTTCGTCTTGGCTCTCGACCACGTGGGCCGGGCCTTCAAACACCAGCAAGCTGTCGTCCACGCCCGCGGTTTTGACCACGCAGCCGTCCAGCGCGATGTTGCCGCGCAAAACGGCCAGGCCGCCTTCTTTGTTGAAAGCATGGTCGATCGAGCGGATGCAGCCTTCAGCACGGTCGGTGTCCAGGCTCGGCCAGCGGGTGTTTTGGCTGAAAGCCACTTGCGTGGGGATGCCAGCGGGTCCGGCCATGTAAAAAGTTTTCACCGCAGCCGAGGGGTTGCGCTTGATGTCCCATTGGTCCAAGACCTCTTTCATGGTCTTGCCCAGCACGGTGCCCACGTCGGTGTGCAGGCGACCTGCGCGGTCCAGCTCACCCAAGATGCCCATGATGCCGCCTGCGCGGTGCACGTCTTCGATGTGGTACTTGTTGGTGTTGGGCGCGACTTTGCACAGCTGGGGCACGATTTTCGACATGCGGTCGATGTCGGCCATGGTGAACTCGATCTCGGCCTCCTGGGCAATCGCCAAGATGTGCAAGATGGTGTTGGTGGAGCCGCCCATGGCGATGTCCAGGGCAATCGCGTTTTCAAACGCTTTGAAGCCCATGGAGCGTGGCAACACCGACGCATCCTCTTGTTCGTAGTAGCGCTTGCACAAATCCACAATCGTGCGGCCCGCTTGCTTGAACAAGGCTTCACGGTCAGCGTGCGTGGCCAACACGGTGCCGTTGCCGGGCAAAGCCAAGCCCAAAGCCTCGGCCAAGCAGTTCATCGAGTTGGCGGTGAACATGCCCGAGCATGAACCGCAGGTGGGGCAAGCCGAACGCTCGACTTCGGCCAAGTCGGCGTCGCTCACCTTGTCGTCAGCGGCCATGACCATCGCATCGATCAGGTCGAGCTTTTTGAATTCAACGACTTGCGTCTGAGGGTTGGCCAGGCGCACTTTGCCTGCTTCCATGGGGCCACCGGACACAAAAATGACCGGGATGTTCAGGCGCATGGCGGCCATCAGCATGCCGGGGGTGATCTTGTCGCAGTTGGAGATGCACACAATCGCGTCCGCGCAGTGGGCGTTGACCATGTATTCGACCGAGTCAGCAATGATGTCGCGGCTGGGCAGCGAATACAACATGCCGTCGTGGCCCATGGCGATGCCGTCGTCCACGGCGATCGTGTTGAATTCTTTGGCCACGCCACCGGCGGCTTCGATCTCACGGGCGACCAACTGGCCCAGGTCCTTCAGGTGCACGTGGCCGGGCACGAACTGGGTGAACGAGTTGGCAATCGCGATGATGGGCTTGCTGAAATCATCATCCTTCATGCCCGTGGCACGCCACAGAGAACGGGCACCCGCCATGTTGCGGCCGGCGGTGGAGGTCTTGGAACGGTAAGCGGGCATCAGGGGCTCCAGTCGAGGAAGATGACAAAAAAATTTGCACAATTATCGCCCAGCGCTGGCGCCATTCAGGGCTGTGAGCCATCACCCCAGTCACCTGGACGTCATGCACGCTGAGTGCGAGCGACGATACACTTGACCCAAAAGACCTGCTGACAGCCTGAAAATTCATGTGCGCGTCAGCTGTTCCCGGTCCAATCTGTTCATCTTTTTTAAACCACAGGAAATTGACATGAAAAAAATCATTTTTGCTTTGGCCATGACTGCTGCTGCAGCCGCCCCCGCGCTGGCTGACCAGGCTTTGGCCACCTCCAAGAACTGCATGGCTTGCCATGCGGTGGACAAGAAAATTGTGGGCCCCGCCTACAAAGAAGTGGCCGCCAAATACAAAGGCGACAAAGCCGCGGCCGACAAACTGGCCACCAAGATCATGAAGGGCGGCTCTGGCGTCTGGGGTGCAATCCCCATGCCCGCCAACCCACAAGTCAACGATGCAGAAGCCAAGAAATTGGCCGCTTGGATCCTGAGCGCCAAGTGATCAGCGCCTGACCCATGAAAAAAGCCCGCAATTGCGGGCTTTTTTCATTTCGACGGTCGGTGATCAAAGGCCGATGGCCGCGATACCCGCTTTGGCAATCTGGGCGTCTTCATTGGACTTGACGCCGCTCACACCGACTGCGCCCAAGCATGCGCCGTCTTTCAGGATCGGCACACCGCCTTCGAGCATGCCTTCGACGGTCGGCGCCGACAGGAAGGAATAACGGCCGCCGTTGATAACGTCTTCGTAAACCTTGCTCTCGCGCTGACCCAAAGCGGCGGTGTGGGCTTTGGCGGGTGCAATGTGCGAAGAAATGGGGGGCGCACCGTTCAGGCGCTGAAAGTGCAGCAAATGGCCGCCAGCGTCCACGATGGCAATGCTCACAGCCCAATTGTTTTTCTGGGCTTCAGCTTGGGCGGCTGCAGCAATGGCTTGCACATCGGACAGTTCGAGAACGGATTGGGTTTTCATGACTTTTTGGCTGAAAAATAAAAGCGCAAGCATACACGGGCACAGCACGCCGGATTGCACACTTCTGGGCAAAAGTGATTCACCCGGATAACCCCGTTCTGGTACGGCCATTGAGCCACTAAGCCATGCCCGTCCTACAATGACAACCGGTCTTTTGAAGACTTGAAAAGGAGAACCTCATGAGCGATATCCGTACCTTGAACACCACCGATTGGGGCCACGACAGCGCCGCCAACCGCAACCGCGTTCTGCGCAACACCTACTGGCTGCTGGCCTTGAGCCTCTTGCCCACCGTGTTGGGCGCCTGGCTGGGCGTGGCCACCGGCATCACCGCATCGCTGTCTGGCGGTGTGGGCCTGATCGTCTTTTTGGCGGGGGCTTTTGGCTTCATGTTCGCCATTGAGAAAACCAAAAACTCAGCCGCTGGCGTGCCCGTCTTGCTGGGTTTCACCTTCTTCATGGGCCTGATGCTCTCGCGCATGATCGCCATGGTGCTGGGTTTCAAAAACGGCTCCGATCTGATCATGACCGCCTTTGCCGGCACCGCTGGCGTGTTCTTCGTGATGGCCAGCCTGGCCAGCACCATCAAACGAGACCTGTCGGGCATGAGCAAATGGCTGATGGTCGGCGCCCTGGCCATCATGATCGGCGGCATCATCAACGTGTTCGTCGGCTCCAGCGTGGGCATGATGGTGATCTCGGTCATGGCGATTGGCATCTTCAGCGCCTACATGCTGTACGACCTCAAGCAGATCATCGACGGCGGCGAGACCAACTACATCAGCGCCACACTGGCCTTGTACATGGACATCTTCAACGTGTTCCAGAGCCTGCTGGCCCTGCTCGGCATCATGGGTGGCGAGCGCGACTGAACGGGACCTTCCCAGCAAAAAGGCTCCCTCGGGAGCCTTTTTTCATGGGTGCTA
>JACCDH010780214.1_pt1 | contig 16922 bp, 12 predicted proteins | sample 7442481 | NCBI WGS metagenome assembly JACCDH01 (sample SAMN15323433, study PRJNA562643) | freshwater metagenome | isolation source: river surface water | place: USA:Blue River Watershed | collected 2017-08-15
AAGCATCCCGGCTTTGTCGAACACAATGCGCCCACCAAAATGCTGGCTGGAACGGGTTTTGGGCTGCATGCTGAACAGCACCTGAACCTCGGTCATGCGCTGGCCTTGCAATTTGCCCCGGGCCAAGGCCGTGCCCCAACCGCCTGGGCCGGGCGCGTTGTAAGCCCAATAAATCCAGCCGTTTTGCGCATACTGCGGGTGCAGCACCACATCAAACAAACCGCCCTGCCCGCGCTCGACGATCTCCGGCAGGCCCTCAATGGGTTGAGAGGCCAAACGGAAATCTGACCCCACCAAACGCAGACGCCCTGCCCGCTCGGTGACCAACATGCGGCCATCGGGCAAAAACGCCACCGACCAGGGGTTCTCCAGCCCGGGCAGCAAGGTCACCACGCGGAAAGCGTGTTTCTCGGAAGTGATGACCGAAGACCAGTCTTGTGCCCATGAGGGCGTCAAAGCCGCCAAGCTCCAGAGCAGGATGTTGAGGCCTCGAAAAACTTGAACTCGCATGGTCAACCTCCGGTCAGGGCTTCAGGGGATCATTCCCACTCAATAACAACACAATAAAAATCATCAATAAAATCAATGGCTTGCATGCATAAAAATTCAGTGTGTAACATTTGTGTATATTTTGGTGACGTACGTCAATTCAGTAGTTCGCAAAAAGATGTTAAAACAAAGCCTAACAGAATTTAATGTTGCACGCTGTGCGACGAAAAGAACTACTCAGCTTCAAGTTTGCAAAGACACTGACAACTACTAAAGCATGAATTGACTCACTAAAACGACTAAGAGATGCTGTAGCTTAAATTTTCAAAGCTGGGCATGACAGTCAGTAACTGACATCGACACCTATTGCCGCCTTAATAGCATTTACAAAAAAAATTAGACGTAGCCGCCATAGAAGCTGCCGTTTTCTATTCCGTTAACGACACGACTTAACGAGAATCTTAAAAGACAAAATAGAGCATTTTTGACGTGTTTTTGAGTGCTTAATTTATTCAGTACTCACTCGTAAGCATCAGCACCCAATCATCACCAGTCCAACATCCATATAGTGTGATGTCTTTCAGTGGAAAATTTGTGTACTCAATCTTCTGCTTTGCCAACACACTACCGTTTCCATCCTCAATTGATAGAAATGCTGAACGATTTTCTATATTGAGATTTAAGCAAGTGAACCAATCTTTATTACCGTCAATCGCGCTCAAATGTGAGGCGTACACGTCGAGCAACCAAAAACACTCTGCTGCTTCAGCAAGATATCGCGACCCTTCTGTGAGTACTACAGTTCGTGTCAATCGTACAGACTGCTCAGATCCTGTGAACTGTTTAAGCATTGCGAGCAATTCATGTTCTTCAACCATTTCTGTGTTCCTTTAAGTGTGAACACAGTATTGTTTCTTCGCATCAATTGGACAACCTAATACCCGCCAGAATGGCGGTTTATACATTAAGTCAATCCACTTGGTTTTAAAAGATTAAACCAGAGAAAGAATGAGCATTACAAGCACAGATAAGTAAAACGTGCATCAAAGAAAAGAAGCACTGCTACCCAAAATTAACTTAATCATGAACGAAAAAATATCGAACTACGAATCAATCATTGAACACTGGATTACTGACTTTGTTGAAACAATGAAATACAAGAATCCTGATGTAGGTGACAGAACTGGCGATCAACCGTTTGGAGTAAAAATTATCTTTGATGGCTATGGATTCAACGAAAAGTCGAACGAGAACGACGACATTGACATGCTCACGTTTGCCGTTTTCGTTCATCGTGATTGTTTAAATGGCAAAGCGTTCACAGAACATAGCAAAACTCCTTGGGGAGTTGCACATAGACCAGACCAAGAAATTTGCATATTCGCTCACTACAACAAAAAAACAAGCTTGACTGAGGTTGTACCCTTTGAAGATGGCAACAAAACTAAACTTTCAAATGAATTGATCTATCAACTCATATACAACATTGAGAACGGCAACTATAAAAACTTGCCTTAACTAAATTGACGCACCAGTCCACTTAGTGTTGCGCTTGGAAGAATCGCAGTGTGAGGCACAAGGACGTAAGCCCATGCTTTGCCATTGTTTTTAAGTTCGTGTTCAGTAGCGTTTTGACACCACGTTACTGCTGCACTTCTCTTAGCTTGAACGTTAGTATCGTTAATCAAACTAGCTTGCTTTGGTTCAACGATGTACTTGTGCGTAGCAGTCTCAACAACGAAATCAGGTTCGTACGTTGCTGTACTTCCGCTTGTATCACGGTAGCTGATGGAAAATTGGTCACGAGTGGGTTTGAACCACTTCTTAGCATCCAAATCTTTTTCAAGCATGCTCGCAAACATGCGTTCACTATCGCTACTAAATTTTTGAACAGGATAAGAGCAGCGTTCGAAGCCGCCAAATAACATCCCACTGATCCTGTCACGCTCACCTGTAGCAAGCGGCACGTGCACATTACGCAGCTTCTCGTTGCCATCTGCTGAATAGCTAGTGTCAGTAAATGTTTGGTAACCACGGCTAACAATGACCTCATAGCCATCATCAGCTTCTTGCCACCAATGATCCTGCATTTGGGAATGGATGTAGGTGGCAAATTGACGTTGGTTAAATTGAATAACGTTCAGCACTTCCTCTTCTGAACTCAAATAGCTACGAAGCCTCGCAACGACCTGACCAGATAATTTGTACAAAATATCAGCGTGTTCATCGTAGCTAATGTCATCGAAATCCACTAAATTTCGAACGATGTAGTTCTCAAAATGCTCTTCTGTTGCATATGCCAAGTCAGCGTGAATTCGCTCTCTGTCGCTTGTGCGCAAATGTTGAATGAGGATATTTTGATCAACAGGTTGTTGATTGATCGCACTGGTATCCAGATCAAAGTCTTTAAAGCCAGTACGAACAGTTCCCTTGGGTCGCACGCTGATACGTGGAATGCCAATGTTCAAATCTAGATAACGCTTCAAGCTGTCTTTGACGATTGCCGCAATGTCTGGTTTGGTACTGGTTTCAGCAAACTCAGCTTGAGCTGGCTGGTACGTTGTCTCGTATGCCTCAGTAACTTTCTTGGCAATGCGCTCTTGAACGTCAGGTTTGATCAACGCTTCAAGGTTTGGCACATCTACAACCCTGCGCTCATTTTCTTTGATAGCTTCAACAATCAAGTTCACGACCGCTTGCTCTTCGCGTGTTGAGAGCACAGGCTTCTCTTGCACTCCCAACTCAAATTGTTGTGATGGCATTGGCTGAATAGCGGGTCGACCAATCAGTTGTTCAATTGCTGTATTGGTAACAGTTACAGCCTTCTTGCCTACCAAGCTAACATCTTTGCCAATGCGAATGACTGAACGGATAATTGAATTGGGCTTGTTAGCCTCGTTGATGATGGCATCAAATTTGTCGTGCGCAACAATAGTTAAGCGATCAACTGCTGCGACACCCATGCGTTTTCCATATGGCAATCGCAAGCCGCGCCCAATGCTTTGCTCAACAAGCGTTGAAGAGTTGGCAGCGCGGAGTGGAACGATCGTGTAGAGGTTGCGAACGTCCCAACCCTCTTTAAGTTTGTCTACGTGAACAACAATTTCTGTTGGCTCATTAGGGTCTTCCACTGCGAGCAACCGCGCAATGGTTTCATCACTCTCAGTACCTTTTTGGTTTGAGTGAACAGTAATGACTTTATCTTTGTAGCGTCCGCCAAAAAAGTCATCACGCTTAATACGCTCAACGATGTTGTCAGCATGTGCCGTGTCTTTAGCTACAACGAGCATGAACGGTTTGACAATTGGCAGATTGTGGTTGCGAGCAAACGTAACCAACTCAATTTTCGTGTCTTCATGCACTACTACGCCGTCACGAATCTTTAAGTCTTCAAGTTCTTCTTCACCATAGTTGTCAGCATTAAAGTCTTCTCGTGTAGCAACGGCTGGCTCTTTAACAAACCCGTCAGCAATGGCATTAGCCAGCGGATAGTCATAAATGACGTTCTTGAAACGTTCAGGCGTTGCACCACTTTCAATTTGGGGCGTAGCAGTCAACTCCAACCCAAGCATTGGCTTTAGTTCGTTGATTGCCTTGAAGCCTGCACTGGCGCGGTAACGATGGCTTTCATCCATGATCATTACCAAGTCATCCAAGCTAGCAAGGTACTCAAAGTAGCTCTGGCCAATGTATTCGCTTAAACGCTTGATACGGGGCGCTTTACCACCACGAACTTCACTACTGATCTTGGCAACGTTAAAAACGTTGATAGTTACTTCATCTTGATTCAGTCTGCCACTACCAACGTCAATGCCGCTGTCATAGTTGTCGCCAGTAATAACAAAAGGTGGATTGTTGGCAAATTCTTGTAAGCCGTTTAATACGTACTTGGGTGACGCTGGCGAAAAGTCAGTAATCAGCTTGGTGTAAATGGTTAGGTTTGGCGCAAGCACAAAGAAGTTACGTACCCCATACTGTGTGTAAAGCAGCGCCATAAAAGCACCCATCAACCGTGTCTTACCAACACCTGTAGCCAATGCGAAACACAGTGACACAAATTCACGGTCAAAGCTAGCAACGTTTGGATACGCTTCCTGCACGTTTGCCAGCTCAGCAGTTAAGTCGCCACCTTTAACTGGCGGGTTAATCTCAAGTATGTGCGCTAAGATTTCAAGGCTGTCACGCTGAGGCTGGCGAAGACTAAGGCGTGAACTAATTGCGTTCACACTGCGTTTGGATTTTTCGTTAAGGCTGTAGAAGGCTGTCATGTTTGCTCTCTTTATTCTTCGCCAAACAAGTCAGCTTCTTTTTTAGCTGCTTTCTTTTTAGGAGCAACTTCTTGCTCAACGTCATCCAGCTCTACTACTGGCAATTTGGATATGTTTAAGCTGTAATCGTCTTTGCCCCACTCGCACTTAGAAAGAAGTGCATGTGGCATCTTTTTAAGTGTCAGGTTTGATAGCTTGTCGTTCAACATTACAGCACTTGCTTTAAATGCTGAGCAGCAAACAAGTAACGTTCTTTCGCTGCCAACATCTTCGCTTAGTGCAAGCAACTGCTCTTCTGTAAGCGTTTGAGTTGTTACGTAAATGAAGTCCGTTTCAGTGCTATAGCCGTGTGCCCACCACTCAGTTTCACTTGGGCTATACGTAAAGCCTTCATGCTTACAAACAGCAGCAGCAAGCATGTTGGCGTTGTAATCTTTGTTAATTACCCAGTTGTCCCATTTGTCTTTTGCAAGAAGTGAAGGTGCAAGTTTGTAGTAACGGAAACCGCCGCCACCTTTCCAGTTTTGCGATTCAGTTACTCCACCACTATCCTTCCCATCAATTACTTTTTTTAACCGCGGAATGATATGAGAATTGCAATGCTCACCTAATTCGACAGTAATCCAATGTCGACCCATTTTGTGCGCAACAGCGGCAGTTGTACCAGAGCCACCAAACGAATCAAAAACCAAATCACCACTATTGCTTGCTATGTGTAATATCCTAGCTATCAATTCTTCAGGTTTAGGATTGTCAAATCCGTTTCCGTCAAACAATGCGTTTGAATGTCGCTTAGCCGTGTCATTTGTACCTACGTCATCCGCGTACCAAATTGTTTCAGGTGTTAAGCCCGCGTCTTCACTTTCCCTAAGAAATTTCTTTTGACGAGGTACGTTATTCCCATTTGCTCCAAAATATATTCGATTATCTGCTATGAGTTCATTAAGTTTTGCCTCGTTAAATCTCCAGCAATTACCAGCAGGTGGGTCGATTGAGCGTCCACCTGGAGTTTTTATAGTGTAAAACTGAGATGCGGTTGCGTGACCCGCTTGAGCCGTGATTGCAACAGACTGCCAAGGACCTCTAGGGTCATTGTCGATATTTCTATATCTATCAAGTACAGCCTGATTTATTGGAATTGGATTACGCTGCTCTTCAAATTTAAATTTATCCTTCGCATAGACCACAATGTAGTCATGCTTGAATGAAAAAGATCGCCTGTTCTCACGGCTTTTTCTTTTTTCCCAAATAATAGTTGCTACAAAGTTCGATCGCCCAAACACCTCATCGCACAGTACTCGCAAATAGGGATATTCGTTATCGTCAATGCTTATCCAAATCGAACCATCAACTGTTAGCAATTTTCTTAACTCTCGTAATCTAGCATTCATTAGTCCAAGCCAAATTGAATGTTCGATTCCATCCTCGTAAAATTCAAAAGCTGAACCAGTGTTGTACGGTGGATCAATAAAAACACATTTAACTTTGCCTGTGTTCTCTTGCTCTAATGCTTTTAATGCAAGCAAGTTGTCGCCAAAAATCAATTTGTTATCAAACAAGTCTACGTCACTATGTCGCTTTGGCGCATGATATGAAAATTCAGCATCTTCAATAAGTATGCGCGGCTCTAATTTGGCAACATCATCTTTGCCAATCCAAGTTAACTCTAGTTTTTGTTTTTTCGTCATTTAGTTCAAGCTCCATCGCACGGCGAACAGTTTTGTGGTGCTCACTGTGCATTGCAATTGTTTTTCAACTTTTTTAATTAACGTATCGCGTTGTTCATCAATACTGTCTTGCGCTTCGTACAAGCTCCTACGCTTAGCATTTCTGCTCTGTTCAAGCTCACGTAATCGTTTTTGATGTTCTAGTTTTGAAGCAAGGGACATTGAAACAGATGCCGCCTTTTTTGCTTCCTTAATGTCTTTATCTAGCTGCTTAATTTCCGTCTCAAGTCCAAACTTTAGATCATCTGCCCAACTATCCAATTTACCTGTCTCTTCGTCAAAGTAAACAGCATTGCGTTCGTCTAGCTGCCTTGCTACTGCATCACGTTGTTTAGCTATTGCTTTTTCAAGCTGTACCGCAGGCATTTGACTTTGGCAAGCAGAAACGGTTGGGCAATGTATCGCCATTAGCCGTTCAGCTAACTCCGCATCAAGCACTTCGCCACTGTCAGTAATTGCCGTGATAGCCAAGAAGTCTTCATCTTCAACGCTGCTAACAGTAATCTTCTCAGCAGCAACCCAGCCACTCCTACCTATATAGGGCTCGAGTGCGCTTACCTTGAATGGGTATGCCTTGTAATCAAGCTCAAGCGAAACGCTGCTATCCAATTCACGTCCAAGTGCATTGCTCACAATCCAGCTGGCTAGTGGGCTTGTTTCAGCAAAAAAGTGCTGATCCTTTCTGTCTGCCGCTCGCCAGTCAAAGTTATAAGTACCTAATGCTGCACCACTGTTAGCTGGGCTACTGCTCAAGTCAAACACAGTGCCACTTGCTTCAAAAGCAGCAATATCTGCCAGCTCAGTTTTTGCAAGCATTAGCAACAAGCTGCTTCGTTTATCAAGTATTGCCTTTGTTTGGTCGTGGCTAACTTTTAAACGTGCGTTGACTTCTTCGTCAAAGTTCTCAAGTAGCTTCAAACGTGTAGTTTCAAGTGCTGCTTTTATTTGCTCATCCAACTCCTGCTGGATTTCATCAAACGCATTTTGAATTTCATCTGCAGTGCGACATGTTTGGTAAACGCCTGCAATTCGCTTTTCAATGTCTACGCCGTTTTCAATAACGCCAAGGACTTCATCACTTGCGCCAAACACACCATCAAACAACTTGAACTTTTCTGCGAGCAATTGATACACACGCTGATCAGCAGCATTACGCTTGTTTAAGAAATTGACAACTACAACGTCAAATTTCTGTCCGTAACGATGGCAACGTCCAATGCGCTGCTCAACTCGCTGGGGATTCCAAGGTAAGTCAAAGTTAACTACAAGCGAGCAAAACTGCAAGTTCACGCCTTCCGCTGCACTTTCTGTAGCAATCAAGATCGTGGCTGTATCTCTAAAGTGCTCAACAATTGCAGCCTTCATGTCTGCTGTTTTTGAACCAGATAACTTGTCGCTGCCAGCGTGTTTCTTTGCCCATTCAGCGTAAATTGCTTTTGATTGTGGATCAGTGTTTGTCCCGTTCATCATGCAAATCTCGTTCTCAAAACCAGATTGAGAAAGCAGTTCAGCCAAGTAGCGTTGAGTACGAGTTGACTCAGTAAAGATTACGGCCTTCTTTGCCGCACCAATACCTTGTAGCTTCTCAAATGCTGTTGCCAGCACTTTTTGTAATGCTGCGCCCTTGGCGTTTTCACGAATACCACTTGCAAGTTTGGCGTAGTCTCTTAGCTCAGCTAGCTCAAGTCGCAAGTCTTGCAGCTCTTCCGCAGTCAGCTTGCCGCTAGCTTCTTCTACAGCGTCAGCACCCATTTCCTCAGTTAGTTCTTCAAGACCTTCAATCTCCCCATCCAACAACTCTAGGACGCTCTGACGTGCTTGCGTATGCTCAAGTCTGTCAACTAGCTTTTGAAGTGTTGCTGCGATCGCGTAGCTACTTGATGCTAGCAACTTACGAAGAACCAGCGTCATCAATGTGCGCTGGCTACGAGGCAAGGCATTTAGCTTTTCACGTTGCAGGTACGAAGATACTTGTTCATATAGTCTGTGCTCATCATCACTTGGCACAAACTCCTCTGTCATGGCAACACGCTGCGTGAACTTGATGTACTCAAGAACTTGTTTGCGCAGAGTGCGCTGACAGAATGGCTTAATACGCTCTTTCAGTCTTGCGTTACGCAGGTTTTCGTTTACACCACGTACATATTGCTCTTTAAATGATGTGATGTCACCAAACACATGCGGATCAATGATGCTTACCAAACCATAAAGTTCGAGCAAGCTATTTTGTAAAGGTGTAGCAGTTAGAAGCAGCTTGGGTACATCTGCAAGAACACCTGCAATTGCAGATGCCATCTTGTTGCCAACCTTGTATACGTTACGCAGCCTGTGAGCTTCATCAACTACAACCAAGTCCCAAGCCACATCTTCAAGTACGTCAGCTTTAGCGGCTGCGAAGTTGTATGAGCAAATGAGTAGGCTTTTGCCACTCAGCAAATTGCCCTCTTTCTTCAACTGCTTGTAAGTTCCGTTCTCAAGAATAGTGCTTGGGATGTTGAACTTGTCCATTAGCTCCTGTTGCCACTGCTTACGCAGCGTTGCAGGTGCAATGATGAGCAGCTTGCGTTTGCGTTCAGCCCACTTTTGGCTGATCACGATGCCCGCTTCAATCGTCTTACCCAATCCAACCTCGTCAGCGAGGATTACGCCTTTACTTAATGGGCTACGAACTGCAAACAAAGCCGCATCAACTTGATGCGGATTCAGGTCAACACGAGCAGAGGCAATAGCATGACTTAGCTTGTCAATGCTATTTGCTGGTTGCCTCAACGTTAGCTGAGTAGCAAACAGCTTTGATTGGTGTTGTGAATATGGGCGCATCAAGTCTGCTTGGTTTTGGGTTGAGTCTTGGCTTCAGCTTTACCCACCTTTTCAACCACAGCCTTCATATGCTGTCGCAACACTTGCGCAGCAGGCACATCTAATTTTTGACATGCAGCGACGAAAGCATCCCTGAGCTCTTGCTCCACCCTTATTCGCATTCCCGCGTCTTTCATCCCTACTCCAGTGTCTCCAATGTGTATCCACTCTAACAGAGATAGGCTCTCATATGTGAAAACTTAGCGCAACCACGTTTCACGTTTAGGCCTCACTGTTTGGGAACTGCCCTTTTGATGTGTTCGCAATGATCACACTCGCTTCCTTGTTGTAACGACTTACAGTCATGGTCATCGTTGCGTGCTTTTTCCTTGTGTCATAGGCGTTGTCCCACTTATGTGGCATTGCTGTTGGTACCAACTTGAGGCTCTCGCCAATTTGCCAAAGCGTCAAGCGGTTTGCCTTTGGCTTGTATTTGTTTAGTTCAACTGCGTCAAATACGCTCAGCATCACTTTCAAGTTGTGTGCTGTGAAATTGCGATGAAGTGGATAACGTGCACTGCTGCTTGAAGCTCTCAAGGACCTACGTCCTCTTTTCCCCTCATGTGTCTTGGCAAGTAGCTCTGCAAACTTTTGCTGAAGCCTTCTCTTTCCAAGCTCCATGTTCACGGCCACAAACAAAACGCCATCACAGACCAGAGGCAAAGGCACCTGAAGCGGATCAATCCTCTGCACAGAGAGGTTGAGTGGCTGCTCAGCAAATAGATGCACCCCCTTGTCTGATGGAGCACCCCACCAGGTACGGAAGTCTTCGTTACGCACATCTCCAAAATCTGCGTAAAGGCCCTCAAGAGAACCACCCCCTCCTTGCTCGCAACACGCCAAATAGTCTTGGTTGCGTTTTAGGTAAGCCCACCACCAGTAGTACGGACTTCGCTGCTGCAAGTGGTCTGCTGCTGGCTTGGTCTTGGTTCCTATCAGCGGGTGGATGGCAAAAAAGTGGTTTCGCATGCAAGAATCATATCAAGTAATTTGCAGCGAATAGATGACTGCCTATTTTTTAAGCAAATAAGGCGATACTTACATCTGTGAGCAAAACAAGGTTCACAAATTAACTTAACCACCTTTTAAAGGAAATGAAATGAAAAACATTAATCACTCAAACTCTCGATATGCAAATATTCTTGCAGATATTGAAAAGAAAGCGGCAGACCACTGCAAGACAATTGGACGTTATGATGAAAGCCTTTTTAACATTGGCATTGAACTTGGAAAGTTACTCCAATCAAATAATATCCAAGAACAAAGACTACAAATATTCACGAACTTTGATAAAAGTAACGCTGAATATACAAAAAAGCATGCCTACGTAAAACGCATTGAAAATATTATTGGATGCTTTGTTGCAAATGCATTTGCACAACAAATTGAAAATAATGGTGCATTTACATTTTCATGTCCTAATTTTATGCATAAGTGTGAGAAGTTAGAAGAATCAATTTCAAGTGAGTTTTTTATGCAGATAATTAGCACGAAGCAGAAAGAGAATGGTGGAAGCTTTCAAGTAGAGCTAGATTTTAATGGTCAATTAGCTGAAATTTTTAATGCTTATGGCATTTCATCAAGTGCATCATTTGAAGTTGATAACTCCACTGGCGATGATCAAGAAACTCTTTATCGTGCTGATGATGTTAAGAAAATTTTCTATGTAAAAATTGACTTGAATGCTAAAACTACAAAGTTAACTTATCAACAATTGAGTGAACTAGCAAACTCTTTGAAAGAAATTCAAGTATTTTTATTACTTTCAATTGACAAAGTGCAGTCATTTAAAAATTAAACATTCATCTATACAAGCTCAATCGCTTTGCGTTTCATTGCGTCATTGACATCTATGTAGGCTTGGGTTGTTGAGATGTTTGCGTGGCGTGCGATGCTTTGAAGTACTCGCACGCTCACGCCTTTGTCTGCTAAATTGGTTATCAGCGTCCTGCGCGGGCTGTGACTGGATGCTCCCTCAATGCCTACGCTCTTAAACAAGTGATGGAAGAACTGGCAGAGCGTATTGCTGTTCCAACCCTCTTGTGGTCGTTTTTGGGAATAGAACAGCTTGTCTGTGAATGACTTAGGAGGCACTGATTTCACATATGACTGAAGCTCTTTACGCAGCTTGTCGCTGACAAATACAGTACCTGCTTTGCTGCCTTTTGTCTGTTCTGGCGTTAAGCGTATTTCAGCCCTGATCTTGCCCTCCCCATCTAAGACGTCGTCATAACGCAAAGCGGCACACTCCTTAACGCGAAGTCCTGCGTAGTACATCGTCAACAACATTGCACGATTACGCTCGCTGTGCTTACGTGTAGCTACGTAATCCAGCACACGACGGATTTCTTGTGCTGAAAGTGTTTTAGCTTGCTTGGACACAAGTGCTCTCCTTAATATAAGAATTTCAATGTTTAAAGCATAATTTCTTTGTTTATTAATTCCTACCTAATTTTGATCGTGCGTATCAATTAAATTTCTTCAATGAATTCAATGACTTAACTTGCCTTTGAATTAATACCAAAGCTTTTAGCAAAAAGCTTTGGTTTATCTAAAAAATTTGATGTGGGATTTCTGCGACTTAATTCTTCTGCCACTAGCAAGCACTACAAGCTATTTTTATTAATCAAGCCGCCCTATGCTTCAAACATTTTTTCGACGTGCTTGCAGCTTGTTTTAACGTGTCTGTTCTTGCAGCACTTGTTTATAGCTATGTTGCAAGTGCATGTTTTTTTATTTTTACAGCCTAAGTCTTTGTATCTACTACTTTAGTTAAGTTTCGTTTATTGCAAGGAATGGCTTAGCTACGTGCATTCAATAACTGCCGCAATGCAATTTAATCTAATAAATGAATAAATTCAGGTCGCTTTTTGAATTCAAAGGGAATAAATTACATTTTTTAACTGCCAAAAGGTGATGTATGACAGTCTTTGCCAAACTCAAGCTGGTTGCCAGCAAGAAAGAGCGTAACGTTAGTCCAATCGTTGCTCGCAGAAACAAACTTGCTGGAAAAATTGACGAGCAATTGCTGTTTGCTACGGCACAGCGAGATGGACAGATTTATGCTCCAAAACGGTTGAAAAATATCATTGATACAGCTACTGGCGAGCGAAAAACCATTGAAGCTACCAAGCGCATCAAGGAATGGTATTGGACGAACAGCACTGGAAAAATTCATTTGTCCGTACGTTACGGAAGCAAGACACTTGAGCTCGCCAAAGGCAAGAACGCTATCGAATTGAACACAGGGGATGAGTTGCTTGCGACATTGGCATCCTTGAAAGTTGCTGTCATTGCAGGCGAACTTGACGAAGCAATCAGCCAAGCAAGTGAACATTTGAAAGCTGGGTTTTCCAAGTAACAATCAATTGCTCAAGCCCCATGTGTAAGTGAACTACTCATGGGGCTTTTTCATGGTTTTTTTTTGATCAACTTTCTAGATCATTCAAGATGCGCTTCGCACATCTGCCACTGCTAGTTTGAACTGCGTTTCGCTTCGCTGCACTTGTCAAACTAGCGTGTCAATTTCCTTTTTTTCATTTGTATTTTTTGTAATTACATATATCATTAGTTCGTGCGGTTTTTAGCAGTCCTGCAACCAGCACGAACAGTGAATTGCAAGGGATGCGACGATGATGCTGACAATTGAGTATGTGCCTAGTGTTTTAGCAGCACTGGAACAGGCATTTCCCACTCCTCCCAATAGAGCCCTGCATCAACTAGACAAGTATCTAGCTTTGCTTGAACGACTGATGAGATTGAGCCTGCTAAATCGCAGCGTCTACGCTCGTAGATTTGATGCTTACGACATTCCACTAACCAAGCTGATAAATCTCAGCCCCACAATCAACAATAAGAAGTGGAGAGTACATGAGTGGCTTGCCAAGAATGGACATGCCCTTGTTCACAACATAAACAAGAATGCAAATAACATCACCAAAGAAATAGCAGTTCTCAAGCCCACTTCTAATTTGATTGTCAAAAACGACAACTTGTTAAAATACCTTCTTTCGTTGACTGCGTTAGAACTGGGTGCATATCTGAATGCGTTGACGCAGGATTGGCAGGATTTGATTGCTGACTATCAAAGTCACTACAACTCGCTGTCAGTAAAAGATAGGCAATCGCAATACTTCACTTCACCAGTGGATATTCCTGCACTCAAGCGATACATTACTTCCATAGTGCAGGGTGCAACTACGCTGAACAGATACCAACAAGAAAACAGCATAGTCCAAGCGGAGTATGTACTTAGACTTGCTCAAGTCAATAATGGCGTGCTGCACCAAAAGATAGACAAGAAAGCATTTGGCAGAACCTACTACGAAGGCGTCAGCGTACTCAGCACCAGAAAAGAACTGCGAATGGCATTTCTTGGTTCATCCTGGGAGTACGACTGCAAGAGCTGTTCCACTGCTTGGAAGATGTCATTTGCCACTGACTGGCATGCACAGAAGAAATCTCGCAAATTAGATGTACGACAGTCATTTGCTGCGATGACGCTGTACTTGGAAGACAAGGAAGCATTCTTTGACGCTGTAATTCTAAAAGTTTATAACTCGCAGCCTACGCCAGAATACAAAGCCACAATCAAGGAAGCAATGACAGCACTTGGATTTGGTGCAAAGTTGAGCTTGGGTACTTGGCGTAGTGATACAGGCGAAGAAAATCAAAGCTCGCTATTTGAAGTCTTTGATAGGGACACAACAGTACTCAAACGCTTCATTGATTGCTTTTTAGTAAAGCAGTTCAATTTAGAACAGCAAAATTTGAATAAATTCATAGTTGCTAAATTCTCAGGTGATGCTAATTGGCAATCAGCGATGGCAGCAGAGCAGCAACGAAAGAAAATCAAGCAGTTCAGTCCTGCACAGAAGATTGTTTGGCTGTATCAACACGCTGAAACAATCATGATGGACATTGTTAGAGCAGAAGTTAAAAAGTCAGGCAACACAGTGTTGGCAAATGTTCATGACGCAGTTGTAGTTCGTAATCAAGTTCCCGTAAAGTTGCTTGCAAAGATTGAACGCAAGGTACAGAAGCGAACTGGTGTTGGTTACTTTAGATTGGGTGAGACTAGCTACTAAGCTAATTCAGCAATAAAAGCTTTAAGCAGAAATTAACACAGAATTGACGTAGCCGCCATACAAGCTGTCGTTTTCTATTCCTTTTGCGACACGGTTTATCCGTCTTTAAAAGCACCACTGTAGGGCTTTTTTGACGTGTTTATTGGTGCCATTAAGATTTTACTGAGGAATCAACATCCCGTCTTTATACTCGTAATCTGCCAAAGCGTTGCTAATCATCTTCACATTAGAAGTTCATTTTATAAATTCACCAACGATACGCTTAATGTCACCCTCATATTTAATTTTATCTTCAACACTTGCACCAAGATTTCCAGTAATTGTTCCAATACCAGCCATATTTCTGGGAATAGGCCTCAACATACCTGAGTGAAAGCTATGACCAGAATTAGGATAAAAAATCATCTTTACAGGTTGGCCTTCTACATTAAGTCGTTCAGCCCACTCAATAATTGATAATTGTTGATTTGGAGTTTTCCTCGTCCACATAAGATCTTTTTCATTTGCACCAGCCCAGTTATCTTTCTCACCATAAAATAGAAAAGTAGGAATTTGCAAGTTAGGCGGCAAAGGATATCCACTTGGTGGAGGAGCCTCAGATAAAATAAGCTTGATACGCTGATAATTTTCTTGATTTTTAAAAGCATTAATAACTACTTTTGCACCGTTTGATTGGCCGTACAAAACTACATCTGTATAGTTTGATTTATTGAGCATGGCTACAATAGCGCCGCTCAAAACATTCATGATTAGATCTTGCTTTGCACGGTCTGTTAAATTTCTATTAACCCACGTTCCATCAAGTTCATTCATTGCAAATGCATCAAAAGAAACAGTATCAAATCCTAATTTTTTAAATATTGTAACTCGCAGTTTATCGGCTTCAAGTAAGCCAGAACCACCATGAGCATAAATCATTAACTTGTTATTTTCTTCACGAATTTTTTCGAAATTCACCCATTTATTAGAATCAGTAAATCCCGCAGATGAACCAACTAAAAATAAAAGTCCTGGTCCCTTTGAAAATTCAGGCGCTGCATATGTAACTTTTTGAAAAAGAAGTATAGTAATGCAAAGAATGAATTTGATTTTTTTGAGCATAATTTGTCTTTTTAAGTGGTTTATGAATTCAAATTAACGTTTACTTAGGAATCAACATCCCGTCTTTGTACTCGTAGTCTGCCAAAGCGTTGCTAATCATCTTCGCTTCTGTTGTATGGTAATAAGTCTTCTCAATTTGCGTGATGCTTGTACCGCACATCTCTGCTACTGCCGCAGGTGGCAAGTTACTGTTGACACGTTTGGTAATGAAGTAATGCCTAAAGCTGTATGGCACTAAGTCTCTATTTTCCGTATCTTTAATCTGTGCTAATTCCATAATTTTGTCGAAGTGGTAGCCAATTGAGCGCGGCGTAATACAGCCTTCACCATTCAGCCTGAAAATTAAAGAATTAGAAAATTTGTCTTTTTTGTCATCACTGCGGTATTCATCTGCAAAGCGTTTGTATTGAAGCTTAAACAATCTGTCAAAGTAATCTAAATCTTTAATTACAAACCTTCGCGTCTTTAATACTTTGCTTGTTTCTGCTCTAACCGTAATTTTTACTAAATTAAAATCAATTCCGTCTTTTCCACCAACGTTGTGCTCGAATTCTGTAATGTCTTTCCAGCGTAGTTGTAATTGCTCGCCTCTGCGCAATCCACTGAGCAAGCTAATCATCAAATAGTAGCCAGTAATTGCCTTTATTAGATTTCCGCTTTCATCGATTTGTTTCTCTGCTTCATCAATGTACTTGTCAAGCTCATTGCTGATGTCACGTACTTCTTCATCCGTAAATGTTGCACGGCGATTTTCATCAAGTCCTTTGTCGATACGCTTTAATTTCTTAAAGTCAAATCCATCAATATTTGTTTCTTTGTGCTTATAAAGCCAAGCAATCATTGCATTGATGGTGCTTTGTTCGTTCTCAACAGTAGTCTGACTAATCTTTATGTTTTTCTTTGTCTTTGTTCTTTTGTAGCCGTAATCTTCACAATCTGTTCGCTCTAATTCCTTAAGCTTTACATCTTTGCCAATAAAGTTAAGCCAATGATTTAGATGCGTCGCGATTGTTTTGTATCTGCCAACGACAATATGGGTGCCAATTTCTTTCTTTTTGTATTCCAAAAACATCTCAACACCAATCTTAGTAGTGATTGAAAAATAGCTTTTGCCTTGCTTCTCCATCACCTTAAGCTCGTAGTAATGGCTCTCAGCTTTGTCGATAGCTGTGCTTTTGCTTCGTGTTTTTAGACTAAAACGTGCGTATTTGTGTTCGTTGGGCAACCACATACGCATCTGCCAAAAATCGCCCCGTTTGTACAGAACGGCGTTGTCAAACAGCGGGATTTCGTCGTCGCTAAATTGCTTTTTTTTGAGCGTCATAAAGCTTTGGGTAACTACAGTTTTGAGTAGCCGCAACGCTGTGCGACTCTTTGTGTAACTGTAAACC
>JACCDH011387334.1_pt1 | contig 16920 bp, 16 predicted proteins | sample 7442481 | NCBI WGS metagenome assembly JACCDH01 (sample SAMN15323433, study PRJNA562643) | freshwater metagenome | isolation source: river surface water | place: USA:Blue River Watershed | collected 2017-08-15
AACTCAAATGGACGGGACTCTAGATCATGGAGGGAAAGACCTCGCTCCGACTCCTAAAGAACTTGTGATGAATGCGATGATGGGCTGTACCGCCATGGATGTGGTCTCTACTCTCCAAAAGATGAGGCAAACGGTAGAGTCCTACAGAATGTCTATCGAAGTTGAAAAAAATACTGATTATCCAGTTTATTTTAAGAAGGCCAACCTCATTTTTAATCTCCATGGCCCAATCGAAGTCGAAAAATTAACTAAGGCCGTAGATGCCTCACTCACTAAATATTGTGGCGTTAATTATATGATCTCTAAAGTTTGTGAGATCACTTATGATCTGTATCTCAACGGTGAGAAAATAAAATCAGGAAAGACTGACTTTATTGATCCCATAAAATGATAGAAAGATCTCTCCTGAGATCAAGGAGAGATCTTTTAAATTACTTCCCAGAGATTCCAGTATCTGTATAAATCGGACCCACAACCATCGGACAATCATGAGAATCAGCAAAAGCTGAGTTCATGACAAAAGCAGTAAAAATAACTGCGACTAATACTAAAAGACTCTTTTTCATATGGCCTCCTTTGAGACTGTTCATACACACATTATAGTGAATTAAAGCATTCTTAAAATTCAGAAATAATGATTGGATCGTTAAGCTGTACTTAACGGATAAGGAGAAGTTTATAAGCTCAGGTTAAGAGGAATTTAGACGTCGCGATAATTGCTAAAAATAGAAAACTCATCACTATGGTAAGCATCAAAAATATGCGAAAGCCAGACGTGGGATTTTTGAATATAATGCCTACACGCAATCCCTCTCGCTACCACCATGATATCCTTAGTATCCCCGATAGCTTCAAGGGACTTTAAGGTATAACGGATCTGATCCGGGCGACCATAATCATAGATAAAATAGATTGAAGCCTCCGGTATATTAAAACTCTCCAAAGATAAATCCTGCTGGATTAAAAGAGATTTATCACAGCCAAGCTTCGTAAAAATCCTATTTCCTTCCTGCACTCTCACTGGAAGGTACTCATAGCCAGTAAAAAAGACCTCAGGATACATATACTTCAGAGCGATCCCAATTCTCCCATAGGCAGCCCCTAAATCAATAATATGCTCACCAGGAAGTGGAGATATTTTTTTAAGCATCTCGGCAATTTCAGCATAAGGCGTTTGAAGGATATTAGGATCTAACCCCACCCAAGTTTGATGTCCTTGATGAAGATGTTTTCCCCATGAATCAAGATTACCGTCAGGGAGAGCATTAATTCCCTCTACTAAAAGCTCATGCTCGATTTGTTTAGGACGAATACCAATAATCTCATCAATGATTTCACTATGGGCATGATGATCACTCGCATGATCTAGAGCAAAGAAATGATCCGTTTTTAAAAGTTCATCTCTTTGTGAAAGAGAAAAATCCTGAATGTTTAATTCAAGATAGTCTTTGAGCTGCTTAAACATAATCAACGTCTACTATATTTCTTTGATAAAAAGTTCACGCTCAAAGCGCACACGGGGTCCATAAACCCCATCCTTGGCCCTCTTCCCCGCCGAAATAACCATCGTCACTTCAGCATCACGAGGAAGTTGTAACACTCTTTTGATTTTTACTTCATCAAATCCTTCCATAGGACAAGTATCATACCCATGAGCACGCATAGCGAGCATAAAGTTTTCACAGGCCAGGGCCGTTGTCTTGTGGGCCCACACTCTCATATCTGCTTTAGACACAGGTCCTCTAGGTGTCGGAGTAGATAGGCCTCTAAAAAATATCGCTACTTTTTTTATAAGCCCTTTAATCCCAAGAGGGCCTTGTCCATAAACTAGTGGAACGAGACTTTCATAATAAACTCTCGCCGAGTATGGTACTTGAGTCGTTGAATTTCTAAAAAGATCCAACATCTTGAGTCTCATCTGAGGCCATGTTTTTAATCTTGAGACGGCCACAATAAGCTCAGGGGCAGGGCGGGCCGCTGGCTGAGATAAGCAGGCCTTCACGATTTCTTGTTTTTTATCTAGAGAGCGCACCCAGTAAAATTCCCAGTTTTGAAGATTCGATGAGGTGGGTGCAAGAAGAGCAAGATCTAGGCACTTATTCACAACATGAGACGGAATAGATTCTCGAGTATAAACTCTAACAGAACGCCTTGATTCAATCACTTTGATAAATTCTGCGGTATCTATGGTAGGAGTACTTTCTTGATAATCAATTTTTGGCACTTCACTAAAAATATCTGTTGAAGAAGGCATGTCTATCACTCCAATTGATTAAAACACAAATTCAATGAAACTAACTAGTTTCTTATATCATTTTATTATGAGGATGTGACTATTTGAAAATTAGGCAAAGTAGGTATTTATTACCAGACTAAAACGCATTTAGTGGTCATGATGCCCATGAGGGGTCAGTTCTGATCCCTCACATTTTGAATCTTTCCCTTCAAATTCAACTGATGCATGTAAAATTTTATGATGAGAAAGAACATGACGAATCTTTTTCTTAAGTAAATCTAAATCACGAACTAATAATTGCGAATCCACCACCACATGAAGGGAAAGCGAATGTGAAGTAGAATCAAGTGACCATGCTTGAACACTATGAATATCTATAATTTCTGGAAAACGCATAATCTCTTTTTTAAGGGAGGCAAGCTCCAGATCATCAGGCCACTTCTGGAGAACAACGCGACCAATCCTTATGATATTGCCGTACACATTCTTTAAAATAAGAAGAGCAATTAAAACTGAAAGGATAGGATCAAGGATATACCAGTCTTTAAATAAAAGAATCACGCCCACGATAAGAACAGCAACCCAACCTAAAACATCTTCAAGTAAGTGAAGCATGACTGCTCGCTGATTAAGCCCGCTCTCCCCTTTAGAAAGTTTCCAAGCCGCAAACCCGTTCACAAGAACGCCAAGAACTGCCATTCCCAGAACACCTTGAACATGAACTGGCTCAGGACTTAAAATTCTGTCAATGGCCTTTTGAATAACAAAGATTGATCCAACCAGAAGAATTGCTGAAGTAATAAAGGCCGATAAAATGGAAAAACGACGATAGCCATAAGTAAATTCTTGATCTGCTTTTTTATTGCTATATTTTTCGAGTATATACGCCATAAGAAGGGCCATGCTGTCACCAAGATCATGAACAGCATCTGAAATAATCGCCACACTATTTGTATAATAGCCTCCGATAAACTCAATAATACAAAAGCCCACATTCAAAAAGAATGCTAAAAGAATATTACTCCCCGTTCCATGATGATGAGCATGAGAGTGGCCATGACTATGTGAATGCGAATGTCCGTGATGATGTGATCCCATGAATTAATTTTAGAATATAAAACAACAGATTTGAAAGAGCTGATCTTCTTTTGTAGACTAATTCTTAATTTCAGAAGGATTTTTTTTATGTTTTCAAGACGAATTGGTGTGGCCCTTGGCGGTGGTGGAGCTCGCGGCGTGGCCCATATTGGAATTTTGGAGCATTTTGAGAAAATTAACCTCCAAATTCACTGCCTTTCGGGGACAAGCGCAGGCTCAATTATTGCGGCCCTTTACGCTTTTGGGGTGGATCTTGAAACTATTAAGGCCGAATTGAGACTGATTGATCCTGCCCCATTCGGCTCATTTAAACTGGGAAAACTTGGTCTTTTTGAAAACTCTGAGATGATTGCAATGCTCAAACGCCTTCTTCCTGAAGACGCCAAACTCGAAGAATCCCCTATTCCACTCACTATTAAAACTACGGATCTTCTTACAGGCAAAGGTGTGCTTCTCACCCACGGGAGTGTGATTGAAGCCGTACTGGCCAGCACCTGTGTTCCTGGGTTTTATCTTCCTCAAGAAAGAGATGGTTTTCTTTTAGTAGATGGTGGCCTTACTGAAAATGTTCCTCTTTCAGGACTAAAATTTCACAAGGCCAATCTTCTAATTGGAGTAAACCTCAACGGAAATAAAAACTATGCTCGCCCCGATGGGATTCTAGATGTGGTCTCAAATGCAATGGATATCGCCATTGATGCTCAAACAAGATCACAACTTAAAGAAGCTGATCTCTCTATTTCGATTGATCTTACCCAATATTCAAGAACCAATAGTAAGGACTTTGATCAATTACTCCTCGAAGGCCGAAAAGCAGCCGAGGCCAAAGTTCCTAATCTCATGAGTTTATATTTTTGGAATAAGTTCAAAAAGATCTGGAAACTTCTGCGAGAGATGAGCCCTATCAAGGTTCCTGATAAAGTGATGAAGGTCTTACACTAATGAAGACCTTTCTTCTCTAGATAATAATCAAAATCGCCGTTATAGAAAGTCACTCCCCCTTTATCCACTTCAGCCACACGAGTCGTGAGCTGTCTTAAAAAGTGTCTATCATGGGAAACGATCATCACAGTTCCCTCAAAACCTTTTAAGGCCTCAAGAAGAACTTCACGAGAACGGATATCAAGATGGTTGGTGGGCTCATCTAAGATCAAAAAATTAATTGGGTTCGTGAGCATACAGGCAAGAATCAAACGAGATTTTTCTCCTCCAGATAGGACAGAAACTTTTTTCTCGACATCATCACCACGGAATAAGAATGCAGCAAGCAGGTTTCTTAAAAAACCATCTGACTTATTGGCCACTCGACTTCTCACCTCTTCATAGACTGTATTCTGGGGTTTTAAAACATCAAGAGAGTACTGACTGAAGTATCCCATCTCCACACTAGCGCCAATTGTGGCGGTCCCGCCTGAAGCCTCAGTTAATCCTGCAATAATCTTAAGAAGAGTTGATTTTCCGGCCCCATTGACACCAACAACGGCCACACGTTCTAAGCGATTAACCACACCAGAAACATTTTGGAAAACAAGTTTCTCACCAGAAACAGGATGAGGATAAATCTTTTTTAAATCAGTAATCTTCACCACATCATTTCCGGAACGTGGTGGTGTAGGAAATTCAAAATTAATCGCCTGATCCTCAGGCATCACTTCGATACGATCAATCTTATCTAGTTTTTTTACTCGTGACTGAACTTGAGCCGCATGGGAAGCACGGGCCGCAAATTTAGCAATAAACTCTTCTTCTTTTTTAAGCATCGCCTCTTGGCGTTCAGCACTGGCCACTAATTGGTCACGACGAATCTCACGCTCTTTTTCATAATAATCATAATTTCCTGAGTAAACCGTAATGACCTTATGATTGACTTCAACGATTTTCTTCACAATTCCATTCATAAAATCACGGTCGTGACTTGTCATAAAAACTGAGCCCTTAAAATTTTTAAGCCAATCTTCAAGCCAAACAATCGATTCAAGATCAAGATAGTTGGTAGGCTCATCCATTAAAATAAAATCAGGATTTTGAACCAGAACTTTTGAAAGAGCGATACGCATTTTCCATCCACCAGAGAAATTCTCGACTGGACGGTGATGGTCTTCAGGCATAATCCCAAGACCAGTTAAAATTTCAGCGGCCTTAAATTCAATCTCATAACCACCAATTTTTTCAAATTCAATTTGGTAGTCCCCCATTTTTTCAAGAACCTCTTCTGAATAGTCTCCAGACTCAAGAAGCTTTTCAATTTTACTGATCTCATTTTTTAAAAATCCTAGACGAGGATTTCCATTAATAACTTCTTCAAGAACTGAGCGTCCTTTCATTTCTCCCACACTCTGAGAAAAATAGGCCATCCTCATGCTATTTGAGTAAGCGATTTGCCCACTTTCAGGTCTCTCCTCTCCTGTAATGAGTCTGAAAAGAGAAGTTTTCCCGGCACCGTTAGGCCCCACGAGACCAACCTTTTCCCCTTCACCAATAAAGAAGTTTCCACCAGTATAAAGGACTTGCCCACCATAAGATTTTGAGAGGTTACTGACTGTGATCATAAAAATTCACCTTAGCATCGATTTTGAAGATGACCGATTATAAAGATTTTGATGTGATTAGTGGACCAAATAATCACAAAATGACAAATGACTCACAAGGTAAAAAATGAAAGGTACTTTTTTTAATAACTCACTAGAATGGAAAATTGAGACTGTAGGCGAAGCTTGGTCACAAGGTGACCCTCTGAAGGGAACTCTTACGGTCACAAACCATGGAAATTCAGCAGTGAGTTTACAAACAGCGGGTGTGGCCCTGGCCTATGCTGAGATCAAAAAAGTCCATTCTCGTGATGAGTCTGCTCTCAAATTTGAGAGCACAACCCTCTTTGCGGATAAAGAGGTCTCTCCCAAACAAACAGTGACTCTTGAATTCGATTTTAAGCTTTCTGAGAACTCTCCCATTACCGATAAAAAAAGTAGTTATTTCATTTGTTACGGAAAGGATCAAAAAGAATCTCATCTTCAACTTCACGTTAAGCCCCAGGCGATGTTTTTAAAAATTACCGAGCTTCTGGATAATTTTCATCGCTTTAAAACGAAAGAAGTAAAGACTACTAAAAATGGAATTGAATTTAAAATCGATTCTCCAGATTCTCGTGAGTTTGCTAATGTGGAAAAACTACTTTTGACCACTCGATTTGATGGAGAAAATCTAGTCATGGATTTTGAGTTTGAAGTAAAAAAACTTGATCACTCCTCAATCACCACGAAGCTAGGGAAAGAGAAAGTAAAAAATTCACAAACACTCACTCCTAAGCAGTATTCATTTGGTCGCGGCATGATCAATCAAGATGGAATCCTTAAAACATTTCAAACAGTCTTAGATCAAGTCAAACTCAAGCCTTACTAATAATTAGTGAGTGACTTGAATAAACTCGATCTTATATCCATTAGGATCTTCAACAAAAGCAATAACGGTTGTTCCATGTTTCATCGGTCCAGGCTCGCGGGTGACTTTTCCCCCTTGGGCCTTGACCTTTTCACAAACCGCATAGATATCTTCAGTCCCAAGAGCAATATGCCCAAACGCGGTTCCCATTTCATATGAACTTTTTCCATAATTATAGGTGAGCTCAATGCAGGGATCAGATTTTGTTTTCCCATAACTTAAAAAGGCCAGGGTAAACTGACCTTCAGGATAATCCTCTTTGGTTAAAAGATTCATTCCTAAAACTTCTGTATAAAATTTAATAGATTGATCTAAATTATTCACTCGGATCATTGTATGTAAGTATTTCATTAGTCGAGCCCCAAGAACTGATCGTAAGTGCATTCTTCGTCACGAGTTCCTCTTTCTTCAATTGAAATCACACGGTTGGCCACTGTTTGAATAAACTCATGATCGTGCGAAGTGAAAAGAAGAGTCCCTTTAAAATCAATCATCCCTTCATTCAGGGCCGTAATTGTTTCAAGATCGAGATGATTGGTCGGATTATCAAAAACAAGAACATTGGAACCTGAGAGCATAATTTTTGAAAGCATACAGCGAACTTTCTCTCCCCCTGAGAGAACATTACATTTTTTAAGAGCTTCTTCTCCAGAGAAAAGCATACGTCCTAAAAATCCACGTAAAAACGACTCTGATTGATCTTTTGAGTACTGACGAAGCCAGTTGATAAGATCTAAAGTTGAATCCTTAAAATAGCTAGAGTTATCATTAGGAAGATAACCACGAGTGGTTGTAATCCCCCACTCAAATTTTCCTGAATCCGGCTCCATCTCACCCATAAGAACTTTAAAGAGAGCGGTTGTGGCCACTTCCGAGTTTGCAAGGAAGACAACTTTTTGTCCCTTTTTAATCGTAAATGAAACCTTATTGATAATCTTTTTTCCTTCAAGGCTTACCACAAGATCTTCTACTCGAAGAAGATTATCTCCAGCTTCGCGGTCGGCCTTAAATCCAACGTACGGATACTTTCTTGTGGAAGGTTGAATATCTTCAAGGGTCAGCTTATCAAGAAGCTTTTTACGTGACGTGGCCTGAGAAGATTTTGAAGCATTGGCCGAGAAGCGCTGAATGAACTCTTTAAGCTCTTTCATTTTATCTTCTGTCTTTTTATTTTGATCGTTCATCATACGCTGAGCAAGCTGACTCGATTTGTACCAAAAGTCGTAGTTACCGGCGTAGAGTTTAATTTTAGTGAAATCGATATCACAAATATGCGTACACACTTTGTTTAAAAAATGACGGTCATGGGAAACGACCAGTACAGTTGTATCTTCTTGATCCATGATAAATTTCTCTAACCACTGGATCGCTTTTAAATCAAGATCGTTGGTTGGCTCATCGAGAAGGAGAATTTCTGGTTTTCCAAACAAGGCTTGAGCAAGAAGAACTTTTACTTTCTCTCCACCAGTAAGCTCTTTCATTTTTTTCTGATGAAGATCTTCTTTGATACCAAGACCCGCTAAAAGAGCCGCGGCATTGGCCTCAGCTTCCCAACCATTCATTTCTGAGAATAGTCCTTCTAACTCAGCCGCTCGCTCTCCATCGGCATCAGTGAAGTTTTCTTTGGCATAAAGCATTTCTTTTTCTTTCATGATATCAACGAGCAAACTATGCCCGAGGATAACAGTGGTTAAGACTTGCTCTTCCTCATAAGCAAAATGGTTCTGCCTAAGAACAGCAAGACGCTCACCTGGAGTCATTTCAATTCGGCCGGCAGTGGGAGAAATTTCGCCACTAAGAATCTTCATGAATGTGGATTTCCCAGCTCCATTGGCCCCAATCACACCATAGCAATTGCCTTTGCTAAACTTGAGGTTTACATCATCAAAAAGTGTTCTTCCGCCAAATTGGAGGCGAATATCGTGAGCTGCGATCATACAGAAATCCTTGGTCTTAATAAATTTGGCCGACCATACCATAAAAAACAGTATTATTCCTGCAAAAACTCATGTCAAAATAGAGTGTATAACTTACCGAAATCAAAAATATTCTCAAAGGATTTCTCCCTATGCTTTCCACTCTGGCCAATATCACCACAGGACTCGTCGCTCTCATCCATGTCTGGATCATGATCCTTGAAATGTTTCTTTGGACTAAACCTTATGGAAGAAAGGCTTTTGGAATGAAGCTTGAACAGGCCCAGGCCACAGCCGTTTTAGCGGCTAACCAAGGTCTTTATAATGGAGTTCTTGCCGCTGGATTAATCTGGGGACTCTACCAAGGAAGCCTTGAAATTAAGGCCTTCTTTTTAATCTCTGTGGCCATTGTGGGAATTTATGGAGCGATGACAGCGAGTAAAAAAATCATTTTTATCCAGACTATCCCCGCTTTATTGGCTCTCATAGTTCATTGGTGTTGTTAGTAAACCTAAGAGGAAGTGCCTTAAATCCTGAGAAAGAGAGAGAATAATGATCTCTTATCGCTTCTTTCTCTGAATCAAGCTCAAATAAAGGCAATGAACTCAAGATCTCTTGGAATAAACATTGCATTTCCATGCGTCCAAGCTTGGCCCCAATACAATAATGAGGGCCATGGCCATAAGCAAAATGTTGAGCTTTACGGTGAATATCAATCTCAAAAGGACTTTCATTTGCGGGAAGATCACGATTGATCGCATGAGTTGAAATAAAAATAACATCTCCCACTTCGATGGGCTGATCACCAATCATTGTCTTCTCTCTGGCCACACGGAAAATGAAAGTAACAGCAGGATCAAAACGCTTCATCTCCTCAATGGCCTGAGGGACAAGTGAGGGATTATCTTTAAGATCCTTTTGCAGATCAATTCGTTCAGCGAGTAAAAACATAATATTATTTATTTGATCAGTGGTCGTGGCCATTCCCGCCACTAGCATCATAATCAGCTGAGAGATTAAGTCCTCATCACTCAACCCTATTACTTTTTGCATTCTCACCAAGATTGAAACATAATCTTCACCGACACTTTGTCTTCTCTGCTCAATCAATTGAGAAAAATAATTCTTTAGATTTAACGCCGCTTGATTAACTTCAATGCCATCCTCATTGAGGTACTCAGAAGCTCCTCCAAAAAAACCGGTCATGGTCATTGACCACTTTAAAAATTGAGGACGATCATTTTCTGGGATAGAAAAAAGGTCTGCAAGGACAGTTGAGGGTAATTTCTTGGCCACTTCCTCAGAAAAGTCAAAAGACTGTCTTTCTTTTAATCCAGAAAGTAATGTCTTAATCGTCAAATGCATCTTTTCTGTAAATTTATCAAGGATATGATCCTCAAAACCAAGGCTGGCCAGCTTTCTTTTTTTTAAGTGATCAGCATCATCACTCATCACCATCATTTTTTTTACCACACTAAAAAAATCACCAATCAATCTCAGATCAAGATTGGGCATCCTTGAAATAAAAAAAGATCCACGGTCTGCTGAATAAGCTGAACTTGTAAGAATTTCTTTGGCATGGGCAGCTTTGGTCACAACATGAAAATTCCCTTTTTCCCAAAAATAGGTCTCTCCGTGGCTTAATAAATAATTTGTAAAGAGATTAGGAAACTCTGAACTAGAGCTATTTTTCTTAATATCAAAAAAGCTTGTTCCTGATTTTGTTAATTTCATAAAATTTGTATCCGTTTAAAAGAGCGTTTAAGATTTTGGTTTAAAGGGTTTCGGCCATGGAGATAAGTGAAATTATCACAAATTAAAAGATCTCCTCTCTCCCATTGATGGGCCAGCATATACTGCGGAGAATAGAGTTTTTTTCTCAGAAACTGATAAAAATCTTCTCCATCCTCAATTCCCTCAATAATAAGCTCTACTGGATTAAGCTTCGTTTCTACTCTCTCGGCCACCCTAAGAATAAATTTTCCAGAAACCGGATGTTTCTGAGCAAGAGGGACCCTAATCTCTCCTCCATAATGGGCCTTCTTTTCCGTTCGGTAGATCATGGTAACTTTCTTTGCCTTTTCTTGATCCTCAAGGGAGAGGCTCTCCCAAATTTTTTCAGTGTCAGTGAAAAGAGTTTCTCCCCCTTCACCTTCTGATTCAAGACAAAGAAAAAGAAGCTTTCGAGGTTCTCGGTAAAAAGCCCCATCCCAATGAAAGGGCACTTTCTCAGAGGAGAAAAGATAGTTTTGCGCCTCTGTCTGATAACTCATATTCATAAGCGGTCCGAAATCCCAGTGAAGAATTTTATCTTCAAGTTTGCCCGATTGAAGGCTTAAGCTCGCTGCATACTCAATAAGATCCGCATCCGTCGTGTAGTTATACTTCGAAATAAACATACTTCTCCTTAAAGGTTCGGCGAGTAGGATTTAATTTTTGCGCTTCACTAAAATGCATGAGCTGATAAGACTCTCCTGATTTTACAGTAACATTGTGCCAGGGAGTGGCCCACTTATTTGAGCTTTGAACCATCTTGATCCCAAACTTGTTGTGATAGAGAGGATAAGGATGAATAGAGAGTCTGAGATCCCCTTTAAAATGGGCCGACAATAACTCTCCCCAAGCATCAGATCTTCTCACGAGCTCATAAGTTAATTTTTTAGTTTCTTTTTGGAGCTGACTGCGTGTTTTCTCTGGATGAAGCACGGCCTGATCTTCCATCATAAAACGGTGAATCCCATTAAAGAGATTTCTCCAATTAGAATCATTTTTTACATATAAACGAATCTCCGCTTCCGTTTTGGCGTAATTTTTCATCAATGTTTGGCGAAGTTCATCATTAGATAGATTTGGATATAAATCATCAAGGGCAAAGGTTGAGAGATGAGTCAGTTTAAACTCATCAATAATACTCTTTATCCCTTCAGAATATTTCGTGATATTCTCATCACTCACACTCACCACCTCACTAAAGACTCTTCCATCAGAGCAAATGACCACTTCTGCGCCAACTGGATAAAGAGCGGTGATCTTTTCACAAATAGAATTAAGCTCACTCAAGGCCAGGACCTCGCCCAGGTCTGGAAGAGGGCCAATGGTTTTATCTGGGCTTGGACTTTTGGCCGGAAAGGCCGGTAATAAAAAAACAAGACGAGAGCCTGCGAGTATTTTATCGTGGATATTCTCATAGAGAGGAACAAGGGAGAAATTCTCCACTTGCCCCTGGTTATTGGAATAAGCACTTAATATTTCAAAAATTTGTTTAGCGATCATACAATTCCTCCTCATTGGATTTGACTATTTGTACCTCCAAGACATAGATTTGTAATTCCAATGAACTCTATACTTACTATAGGTAAAAACAAATATGAGTATCACCTTTAAAGACCTCGAAAACTTCCTGGCCGTCTCTGAGTCAAAAACTCTTTCTGAGGCCTCTGAAAAACTTGAAATGGCCCAGCCCTCCCTCTCTCTTGGGATCAAAAAACTTGAGACCGAACTGGCCCAGTCTCTTTTTATTAGGAGTCGTGAGGGTATTAAGCTCACTCCCCAGGGCAAGGTCCTTCTTCCCTTGGCCCAAGAGGCCGTAGGACTTCTTCTGAAGATCAAAGGACAAAGTGCGAATTTAAGATTTAAGATCGGCTGTCATGCCTCAGTGGGAATGTTTATCTTAGGAAATTTTCTCAAACTGATGAATCAAGAGGCCCCTAAGATCGATTTTGAAATTATTAATGCTTCATCTAATGAGATCAATAAAATGGTGGCCCAGGGTGAAATTGATTTTGCAGTGGTGATGAATCCACTAGCGATTCAGGGCCTTATTACTAGATTTATCGGTGAAGATGATGTTTTTGTCTGGGAATCAAAGGAGAGATATCAAGACCGTCTGATTTATAATCCTGAGATGATTCAGGCCAGATCTATCTTGTCCCGTTGGAAGTCTGCCCCCCAAGAGAGAATTGAAGTTCAAAATTTAGAACTCATGGCCAGTTTGGTTCATTCAGGAGCAGGTCTAGCGATTCTTCCCTCTCAGGTGGTTAAATCTCAACGTCTCCAACTTAAAAGAGTTCAAGGAACTCCTTCTTTTAAAGATAAGCTTGCTCTTGTTTGTTATCCTGAAATGATTCGCTCAAAAGAAGGAAAACTTATTTTCCAAGCACTGAAAGAATCGTTTAAAGCTTAGACTCAAGATCGGCCCACTCATCCATGAGGGCCTCGAGCTTTTTCTCATCCTTCTCCAACTGAGCTTGGTATTTCTCCATCTCGGCTTTTGACTCTTTTGTCATCGAAGCATAGTCAATTTTTTCTAAAGCAGACTTGAGTGTTGCAATATTAAGCTCTACTTTTTCAATATCACCAGAAATCTGGTTGTAACGATTACGCTCTTTATTGGTCATTCCTTCTTTGGCCACAACCGGTGCTGAAGCTGGCTTTGCCTGAGAGGGATTTTTCTTTTTCATCTCTTCTTCAAGATGAATGGCCTCAAGAAATATTTCTGCTTGAGAGAATCCAGCCTCAAAATGATGAAGCTCTTCATCATGAATCACCCAGCACTTATCAGTGACATTATCGATAAAGGCCCTATCATGGCCTACAACAATCAAGGCCCCTGGATAATGACGAAGCTCTTCCTCTAGAATCCCAATGGTCTCTAAATCCAAGTCGTTGGTAGGCTCATCAAAGATCCAAAGATCGCGAGCATGTTTCATAAACTGGGCCAGCTGAAGACGATTCTTCTCTCCCCCTGAGAATGTGTGAATAGGACGCTTAATCTCATCTGAGCTAAAAAGAAATCCTTCCAAATAACTCGCCACATGTCTCTTTTCACCTGTATTAGAAATAACAAAATCAATTCCTTCGCCAATCATATTCCACGGCGTTTGATTGTCGTTAAGAGACTCACGTTTCTGAGAGAAATAGCCCATATCAATTTGATCAAGGCGCTTCATATTTCCTTCAGTTGGTTCAAGCTCACCGAGGATAAGTTTTAAGAGTGAGCTTTTCCCTACTCCATTTCTACCTAGAAGAGCGATCTTATCTCCCTTGGCCACTGAGAAATTAATATTCTTAAAGAGAGTTCTCTCTCCAAACTTAAGTGTGGCCTCTTCAGCAGAAACAAGAATCTTAGATTTTCTTCCTGACGACTGTAAATTTAAACTCACAGATTTATGGGCCTTAGACTTTAGTTCTGCGATAGTGGCATTAAGATTACCGTAATCTTCAATTCTTTTTTTACTTTTCGTTCGACGAGCCTTAGCTCCTCTCATAATCCAAGCTGACTCTCGACGATGAGTATTGGTTAAGCGGTCTAATTCTTTTTCACGACGTTTTTGTTCATCTTGAAGATAAGTTAAATAGGCCTCATAGGTTCCGGAGAAACTTTGAAGCTTACCCTGCTGAATATGAACGATACGATCAACCACATTATTGAGAAGTTCTCTATCATGGGAGATGATCATAAAAGTTTTACGAGAACTTTGAAGCTCATCCTCGAAATCTTGAATAGTCTCTAAATCAAGATGGTTGGTAGGCTCATCCCAAAGAATAAGTTCTTGTGGAGCAGAAAGACCTAAGCTTAAGGCCACCTTTCTTTGCTCCCCTCCAGACAATGAACTCATCTGGCGATCTGTGTTCTCAACTCCAAAGAGTTTCAAATAACTTGTATACTGACCTTCAATACGGTCCACTCCAAGTTTAGTCTGCTCCTCAAAAAGATGTCCCTGCTTATCCACTAGTTTTTCGAAATCACCTTCACCACTGGTTAGCTTTTCTGAAATCTCATCCAATTGGAATTTGATTTTTTTGAAAACCGGATGAAACTCATAGAAATACTCGGCCACATTCCATCTTTCTAAATTTGGAAGCTCTTGAGGAACATAAAAAAACGTGAAGTCTTTGTTCTTATCATAAATAAATGGTGGAACAGTTGTGTCAGGTTTCGCCTCGCCCGAAATAATCTTAAATAAAGATGATTTCCCGTGTCCATTAAGGCCAAGAACACCAATCTTATCCCCTTGATTCAGGGTAAAAGTTACATCTTTGAAAATGACTTTATGGGGGTAGGAGAGGCTCAAGTTTTGAAGTGTAATTAAGGTTGTCATAAGACCCAGAATAACCTTTTATTTCTCTTTTAGTCTTTAAGAAACTTCATATAATTTAGCTATCACCTTTACTTACTTATGAGGAGTTTTGCTTGAAAAGAATGATTCTTTTGGCCTTTATCTTATCAACAAATGTGTTTGCCCAGCTCGATGAAACTTCAAGTTTTGAACAGTATGCCGAGGCATGTCAACAAGGGAACGAAACGGCTTGTTCGGATGGTTGGTACAATAAAGTGACTCGTGAAATTGGTCTTAACGAAGGTGGTGAACCCACACTCAACCCTAAGTTTCTCACTAAGCTTGAAGAGGTTTGTAACTCGGCTTCAACAATGATGTGTGATGCTGGTCTTAATATGCTTTCTGTCCCTCTTGATAACGCCAATAAAGAGAATGCTCCCGGTATGGAGAAGGCCAATGAAGTTTATAATAAGTACACCGCCTCAAACTGTGCTGCCATCGTCAAGGCTGGCGGCCAGTCTTATTTTTGTAGCGGTATTCTTCCCAAGACAGATAACAAAGATCTGTTTATCGGCTTTGTGATGGATTGTACGACCTCAAAAGACAATGCTGTTTGTGAGAAAGGTCTTAGAGGTGCCGAACAATTAACAGTCACTGGCGAATACCTTGATAATATCTGTAAAGACGAGGTGATTCTCAATCTGCCAGTGTGCGCGGAGAGACTTCAGTGGAAAAAAGACGCTGAAGAGAAAAACGCAAAAACGGAAAGCTTTATGATGAAAATCATCTTAGGAGCAGGAGCTGTGGCGCTCTTTTTTGTTGTGGCCTTTGTTTACTCCACTCGTTGTCCAAAATGTAAAAAATTTTTCGCTCTCAAAACGGTTGGGAGAGAGAACCTTGGGACTCATTTTGAAGGGACTGAAACAAAGAATATGAAAACAGGTGAAATTAGAGACCGTGATCTCAATACCGTGGCCACGATTCATCAAAATGTAAAATTTAATGTTTTTAAGAAGAAAACAAACGTCACTCAACAATGTAGTAGTTGTGGATATACTTTTAGCTATGTTTCTTCTCAAACAGAAAAAGTGAAAGCTTAACCAAACAACTTATCCTGAAGTTCAAAGAGCTTCATCTTAGACAAATAGTTTTTGATGAAGTTCTTGTTCTCAGTTTTATACCAGAAGAAAAATGTTCTCTGCTTCGTTTTATCGTCTAGGCTGATCGCTGTCTCCACTTTCTTCAATGTATAGGGATGATAACCAGAGTAATAAATCTCTGTGGCCACAGTCATTGGCGTTGGAGTGAAATCCTGGATCTGCTCAAGTTTATAACCTAGCTCTTTTGTTTTGGCCGCAAGCTGGGCCATATCTTCGGGCTTACATCCCGGGTGAGAAGAAATAAAATAAGGAATGATTTCTTGCTTGAGTCCTTTTTTACGAGAGACTTCCTCAAAACGCTCTTTGAATTTTTTAAAGTATTCAAAACTTGGCTTACGCATAAGCTTTAAGACATGATCTTCAGTGTGTTCAGGGGCCACTTTTAAGCGTCCAGAGACATGATGAGTGATGAGCTGCTCAACATAGGCCTCATCTTCTTTTTTATGAGTTGATCTTGGATCAAACATCAAGTCATAGCGAAGACCAGAACTCACAAAAGCTTTTTTAACTTTTGGATGTTTTGAGACTTCTTGGTAAAGCTCGGTCATCTTTTGTGGATTAGTATCAAGATTTTTACAAATCTGAGGAAAGATACATGAAGGAGCGGCACATTTATCACAGACATCCTGATCAATTCCCTTCATCTGATACATATTGGCCGAAGGCCCACCGAGGTCAGAAAGATAACCCTTAAAGTCTGGCATCTTTGTGATCTGATCGAGCTCTTTATAGATTGATTTTTTAGAACGAGAAGCAATCATCTTTCCTTGATGGGCCGAGATTGTACAAAAGCTACATCCACCAAAACAACCACGGTGCGTATTCACTGAAAATTTGATCATCTCAAAAGCAGCAATAGGACCACGGTCTTTGTACTTAGGATGAGGAAGACGTGTGTAAGGCAGATCAAATGAAGCATCCACTTCTTTTTCAGTCATGGTTTGATAAGGAGGATTGATAACAATCTTTTTGCCTTCTACTTTTTGAACCAAACGGCGAGCGTATTGTTTATT
>JACCDH010002070.1_pt1 | contig 16916 bp, 16 predicted proteins | sample 7442481 | NCBI WGS metagenome assembly JACCDH01 (sample SAMN15323433, study PRJNA562643) | freshwater metagenome | isolation source: river surface water | place: USA:Blue River Watershed | collected 2017-08-15
CCCTTCAAATGCCGCTAAGCGCGCCCCCTACCCTGTGCCCGGATGGCGGAATTGGTAGACGCACCAGCTTCAGGTGCTGGCGCTGGCAACGGCGTGGAGGTTCGAGTCCTCTTCCGGGCACCATTTTCCAACAGTGAATGATGCGCAATGTCCGATTGCGCGGCCATTTAAGGCCTAAGCTTGCTTGTCCGGATCAATGTGCAGCCAATCGGCATGGCGTGGGGCCTTCTTGGTTTCGCTCCATTCGGCAAGCATCAACGGCGCGACGCGTTTTAATTCGGCATATTGTTCGGGCGTGCCGATGTTGCACGCAAGCTCCAGCCGGTGGCCGTTGGGATCAAAGAAATAGATCGACCGGAATATCCCGTGATATGTCGGCCCGACCACATCGATGCCCTGCGCCTCGATATGCGCTTTTGCGGCAAGAAGGGCGTCGAGGTCAGCGACTTCGAACGCGATATGCTGGACCCATGCGGGGGTATTGGGGTCTTTGCCCATTTCGGGTTGGTTGGGCAGTTCGAAAAACGCGATGACATTGCCGCCGCCGCAATCGAGGAAGATGTGCATATAGGGGTCATATTCCCCTGTGGACGGAACATGATCCTCGGCAAAGGCCGTGGTGAATTCCATGCCCAAAACGCGCGCGTACCAATCCGCCGTCGCCTTCGCGTCCTTGCAGCGATAGGCCACATGGTGAATGCGGCGAAGCGCGATCGGCGCGGTCATATCGCCGCCTCTTCGACCGTCAGCACGCCGCGCTCAATCTGGTCGCGCTCAATGCTTTTGAACAAGGCTGTGAAGTTCCCTTCGCCAAAGCCTTCGTCTTTCTTACGTTGGATAAATTCGAAGAACACGGGCCCAATCATTGTCTGCGAAAATATCTGCAGCAGCAGACGCGGATCACCATCTTGCGTGGAGCCATCAAGCAAGATACCGCGTGCCCGCAACTCGTCCACTGGCTCACCATGGCCCGGCAAGCGCTCCTCCAGCATATCATAATAGGCTTTCGGCGGTGGCGGCGCGAAGGGCGTGCCCAGCGCCTTCAACCGGTCCCAGCACGCTGGCAGGTCGTCACAGGAAAAGGCGATATGTTGAATGCCCTCGCCATTATATGCGCGCAGATATTCTTCAATCTGCCCGCCGCCTGCTTTGCCCTCTTCGTTCAACGGTATGCGGATTTTGCCATCCGGCGCCGTCATCGCGCGGCTGGTGAGGCCGGTATATTCGCCCTTGATATCGAAATAGCGGATTTCGCGGAAATTGAAGACGCGCTCATAAAAGCTGCCCCAATGCGCCATGCGCCCGCCATATACATTGTGCGTCAGGTGGTCGATAATCTTGAAACCGGCCCCCACAGGGTTGCGATCCACGCCGGGCAGATAATCGAAATCGATATCGTAAATCGACAGCGCGTCACCATAGCGATCGACGAGGTAAATCATCGCCCCGCCAATGCCGCGAATGGCGGGCAGCCGAAGCTCCATTGGACCCGTACGTGTCTCAACGGGCTCAGCGCCGCGGGCAATCGCTTCATCATAGGCCACACGCGCATTTTTCACGCGAAACGCCATGCCGCACGCGGACGGACCATGTTCCGCGGCAAAATAAGCCGCCGGGCTTTTGGGTTCATAATTGGCAATCAGGTTGATTTCACCCTGACGCCACAAATCGACGTCCTTCGACCGGTGCCGGGCAATGCGGGTAAAGCCCATGCGTTCGAACACAGGTTCAAGCAGGCCTTTTTCCGGTGCGGAAAATTCGATGAATTCGAACCCGTCCAAACCCAACGGATTTTCGAACAAATCGGCCATGCTACTGCTCCTGCGAAACTGGTTACATTTGCAACCAAATTACGGCATCGTTCGTCAGGAGTCAATGCAAGCGGGCGTTATGTGAAGTGCAGGCGCCGGTATTTGCCGCGGAAATATAACAAAGGATCGCGGCGCGGTTCAAAGCTGGCTTTTTCAACGCGACCAACGAGGATGAAATGGTCCCCCGCCTCGTACAGCGCGTGCCGTTTGCATTCAAAGATGCCCAGCGAGCTCGGCAAAATAGGCGCGCCATATTCGCCAACTTCCCACCGCGTTCCGGAGAAGCGATCTTCGCTTTTTCCCGCGAACAGATTGGACACCGGCTGCTGGCCAATTTGCAGCACATTGACCGCGAAATCGTCAATCCCGCGCAACACCTCTGCACTGCCTGAATTGTTGGCGATACAGACGAGCAGCAATGGCGGGTCGAGCGACACGCTGGTGAAGCTGTTCGCAGTCAAGCCAACGGGCCGTCCGTCGGGCGCATGGGCGGTGACGATAGTCACGCCCGTTGCAAAGCAACCCATCGCATCGCGCAGGGTGCGCGCATCGGAACCCGAGCGATATTCGGGAATGAAGCGCGGTTGCTTACGCTCCAGAAAATCAATCAGCACGCCATTGAACGCTTCGGTTCGTTCGGCAACGATCAACAGCCCGCCGCCGTCGACATCAATCGCTTCGACATTGGGAAAATTGGAGGCAAAGCCCGTTTGCGCGTCAACACCGTCCAACGCGCCAAGCGCTCCGCGCACCACCAATACGGGAATGTTGATCTGCGGCGCGGCTTGCTCCAGCCGGGCATCCACGCCGTCGGTGCCGAATGACGCGAAAATTTTGCTGTCATATTCGGATGGCGCAAGTCCCTGCCCCAAGGCCGCAGACAGTTTCTCGGCGGAAACCTTTACCGCTTTGGCATCTGAATGCGCAGGCGGGTCGAGCAGGATAAGGCCAGACGCCAATGTCGCTGCATCCTCGGCAAGCGCCATCGTTGCAATCCATGCGCTGTGCGTTGCCGCCACGACCACTGGCCGCGTCCGCATCTGCCCCAGAACCGCGCGTAAATCATCGACAAAGGCGTCGATGTCATAACGGCCATCGGACGGCCAGTCGCTGCCGCCATGACCGCGCAGGTCAACATTGATGACATGCCGTCCGGCCTGTTCAAGACCGACGGCGACATCTTCCCAAACCTTACGCGTTTGGCCAAATCCGTGCAGCAGGACGATCGAGGGTTCATCGGCGGAACCGATATCATCCGCTTCAAGCCGAACCCCGGCAAAGCCCTTAAATTCTCTTACATATCGAAGCGACATTCGCCTGCACCCCAAATTCTGTCTAACGGTGTCATCTATCTTTTACCCGTGGACGTCATCGGCCCAAAACGCAAGATTTTAGGCGCGTTCGGTGGAAATGACGGCCATCGTGATGCGCGAAATACACACCAGCTTTCCGGCTTCGTCCTCAATACGGATGGACCAGATTTGTGTTGTCCGGCCAATGGATTCGGCTTTCCCCGTTGCAAAAACCAGACCGTCCTTGACGGGACGAATATGGTTCGCGTTGATTTCCATGCCGACGGTCGCAAATTTGCTGCGGTCCACAGTCATAGCCGCACCGACCGACCCGACCGTTTCGGCCAGCACAACCGACGCGCCGCCGTGCAATCGGCCATAAGGTTGTTTGGTGCGTTCGTTGACGGGCATGCTGGCCTTGATCCAGTCATCGCCATAATCGATGAACCGGATGCCGACATAGCCGGGCATGCAATCGCCACCATTTTCGGTGAGCGAATTGAGATCAAGTGCGTCGTCAAACCAGATTTTTGCCATAGGCCGCAATTAACCCGACCGACGACTATTGCAACCTAGTCTTTTGCCAACCCAAGCGCCGCGACCACATCTGCCCAACTGACCAGCTTGAAATTCTGTGTCGCCGGGCGATTGTCGCCATCCTGAACAACCAAAATCCCGGCGGGGAAGCCAGGTCCAAAATCACCCAGCATCAGTTCGATACCGTCGGTTTCCTGCACGCCATCGACTTTGCCGTCGTGAATGCGAAAGCGGCCCACATATTTTGCTTCGGGCAGTTTATAGACGGCATACGCATTATCGCCTTGGCTCGACACGACAACATAACCGCCATCAATGCCAGATGGCGCCAAGGCGACGCCTTCGGCATCCATCACGATTTCGTTGCCATCGGCTTTTGCAATTGGGGTGGGTGTCGTGGAACCGTCTGGCGATGCGTCAAATTTCCAAAGGCCAACATCTTCTTCGGCGACATATAATATACCAGTCCGGTCATCGACCACACAGCCTTCGGACTGCGTGCCAAGCTTCAGACTACGCACAAGCTTTCCAGTCGGAACTGCGCCGTTTGTGTCAATGGCAATTTGATCAATCCGCCCATCTTTCAGGACAACAAAACCGAACAACGCTTTGTCACTGGCGCGCTGCCAAAGGCACATGCCATAGGCTTCACCCGCACCAACGGCTATCGAACCCAGTGGGACCAGCCGTTTGGCGTCGGTATCCAGCCTGAACATCGCCATTTTCGCGTTCAGCAAATCCTGACGATCGCTTGCCGCCACCAATATACCTGCATTGCCCCCGACATCGCGCAAGTCGACATTGTTGAGGCGCGGCGACGGGGTAAAGCTTATTTGCTGCCCCAGCCGGTCATATACATGAACACCCGCACGCTTGTCGGTTGCGACAATCAAGCTTTGCTCGGGTTTCGCTGCGTTCCGCCAAATTGCCGGATCATCGGCCGCATCGTCCAGACTCGCAACGGGCTGTGTTTCGACCACTGCACTGACGGACGCCGTTGCAAGGGGGCTCCTCGCCGGCTGCGGCGAAGCGCAACCGGCGAGGAGTAAGACCGAGAGGACGTGGAAATAGCGCATTAGAAGTTTACGCGAATACCGCCTGAGTAACGGCGCCCAAAGCGTTCCCATTCAATCGTATATCCGCTGGTGAACGGGGTCGAAACACCCTGCGCATTCAAGATATTCGACGGGTCGGAATAGCGACGGCCAGGATTGTTCAGCAAGTTCGCGGCATCAAAATAGATTTCGAAACCATTGGAGATTTCATAGCGTGCCGAAAAATCAAGTTCGTCATCTTCTGCCCAATAGGTGTCACCTGCGCTATCGAGATTGTCGGCGAAACCATCCGCCCACGCCGTCCGGTTTTGATACTGCAAACGCAGCGACAGACCATATTTCTCGTAATAAGCGCCGACATTGTATACGACCTCCGAAGTGCCGGGCAGTGGCACCTTACGCTCGGGCGAGATGGTGGCACCGGCCGCATCCAAAATGGCAGGCTTCGTCACTTCGCTGTCATTATAGGTTGCGTTGGCGGTGATGCCAAAGCCACCCATCCAATCGGGCAAACCAAGGTCGCTAACATAAGGCTCCAACTGGAACTGCACTGCGGCTTCTACACCGCGTACGCTACCTGAACCGCCGTTGGTAATGCCGCTAAACGCATAACCCGAACGATCAACGCCGTTGCTGTCGAGCGCGTTTGAACCGAATGTGCTGCGCGACGTGTACAATACGTCTTCAACCTTTTTGTAGAAGGCACCGAGCATGAAATAGCCCTGTGGCTGGACATAATATTCATAATAAGCATCGACACCATAAGAGCGCTCGGGCTTAACACTGGGGTTCCCGCCCGAGATGCGTTGATTGCTGTCATCAATCACAACATTGGGACGCAACTGATCATAATCCGCACGTGCAGCGCCACTGGTGAAGCCAATGCGGAGTTTCTTGTCGGTATCGACGTCGAAATTGAGATGCATGCTCGGGAATACCAGCGTTGCGCTATTTTCAGCGGTTACTGACGCGGTGACCGTGCCAACCGTCGCAACCGCGGTGCCGCGATTCTTCACACGTTCAATACGCGCGCCACCCACGGCTGAACCCCAGTCATAGCGCACTGTGCCCATCAGGTAGCCGGCCATAACCTCTTCCTGAACGTCGTAGATATTTCCGAGTGCAGGCGTGAAGGAGAAATTGTTGCGTGCCGCTTCGCTTGCTGCACGCATTTTATCGGCGTCGAAATAGCGGAAGGTATAGCCCATCGGTATCCTGCCCTTGAATGGAGTATCAAGGCTGAAACCATTGTAGCTGGTCGATATTCCGATGGTCGCAAATTGCGCTGCAGTATTGAGTGCGATGCTGCTTTCATCAACGGTTTTGGTGCGCTGATCAAATTGGAAGCCAGCCTTGAACACCGCATCGCCGCCCAGAAATTCGGTTTCGCGCGAAACAACAAATTTGGCCGTGTAGGCCTTTGTGGTGTCCACCGCATCAAGGACGGACATCGACGTGAGCGGCCTCGTAAAGCCTTCAATGTCGGTGACGGGCGTGCCAGCCTGATAACGCGTTGGGCTGCTCAACTGGACCGTGGTGAACAAGCTCAAACGGGCAAGGTTTGGATCAGTGAAGTCATAGCCCACTGTTGGACGCAGGGTACGCGTGCTTGGGCTATCCCACGTGGTTTCGCCAACAACCGAACGGTCGTCCTTTGACTCCGTATAATTGCCAAGCCAGTTGAATTTCCAACCATCACCAAATTCATGCGTACCTTCGATGGTGTTTGTGAAAATCGACTGTTCAAACGCACGAAGCGTTGATCGTTGGCGAATATCAATGCCGTAAATGGTGCCTTGAAAGGGTGTATTTCCAATGCAAACATCGGCATAGCCAGTGTTGGTTGGTGATGGGTTTACGGTTATTCCGCATGCGTCGGTGCTGGCCACCAAGTCACCCTGACGGTCATCAAGGTCGAAGCGGAAGTTGTCGCGCATTTCGTCGTCGGTGAACGTCGTAAAGATGGAACGCAGCGAGATGGTGTTGTCAGCATTCGGCTTCCAATCCAGTCGGCCCGAGAGCGACCAGTTGCGGCGGGTCAAACGATACAGCTTGTTTTCCGTTTCATGCGCCCAGAAACGGCCGAGCGAACCTGGCCGCTGATCCTGCGACACCCGTTCATAATCAGTCTCGAAATTGTCCGTAATCATTGCGCGCTGATAATAGCTGCCCGACACAAGTACGCCGATTTCACCTTCACCAGCAGGAACACGCGTCGAGACGACGGCCGAGCCTTCATATTGCGGGCGATTGCCAAGCTCTGCGATGCCGTACCCAGCCTTGCCTGCAAAATGGAAACCGTCATAATCGAACGCCGAACGCGTAATGACGTTGACGTTACCCGACACGGTTTCGCCTGGCATATCTGGCGTCACAGCCTTTGACACCACAATTTGCGAGGCAATGGCTGAGGGGATGGAGTCAAAACGCGCGTCGCGGCCTTCCGGGCTGACAACGTTGATGCCGTCGAACGATAATGTGGTCCAATAGTTCGGCGCACCGCGGATGCTGATGTAACGTGCCTGTCCTTGGTCGCGTTCAACCGCGATACCGGGAAGACGACCCGTTGCCTGTGCGATGTTTTGGTCAGGAAGACGACCAGCTGCGTCTGAAGACACAACGCTTACTAGGGAGTCTGAATTTTTCTGCGCCTGCAGAGCAGCGGCTTCGGATTCCGCAATCGGGCGTGAACCTGTGACGACGATCGCGTCACCATCTGCTGCTTCTGCCGTTGGCGCTGCCTGCGCCATGGCTGCAACGGGCAAAGTTGCCAAAACCGCCGCGCTGCACAGCATGGCGCTACGAACGAAAGCGCGTGAATTCGTGAACCGACTTTGCATATAATTGCCCCCAATGACCGTCAAACAATGTTATTCAATATTCGCGCATTAGGCGGGGGTTGTGACTCGTCGGCATATGAACAATGACAATTTGGCGACAATGCTGTTACGATATTCACAAACGCGGAAATCAGTGCCGTAAATATGTCATGTTTTCATGGCAATCCGCCGCGATAGCCAATTAAAAAGGATAGTTTTTCGTGAAGCCCGTGCCCGGTCCAAGCCAAGTAAAGCCCATGAAAACGCCTGCGGACGCCCGCTATTTTAACCGCGAATTATCCTGGCTGAAATTCAATGAACGCGTGCTGGAAGAAGCTGCAAACCCTGCACATCCACTGCTTGAACGGCTCCGCTTTCTGTCTATTTCCGGCACAAACCTAGACGAATTTTTCATGGTCCGCGTGGCTGGCTTGCGTGGACAACAGCAGCGCAAAATTGAAGAACTATCAATCGACGGTCGCACCCCGTCTGAGCAGCTGACCGCAACGGTTGCCGCCGCTGACCGCCTCATGATCCAGCAGCAAAAGCTGTGGCGCAAATTGATGCGCGAGTTATCGGCCGAGGGCATTAAGATTGTTCAACCGTCCGCCCTCGGCAAAAATCTGCAAGCTGTCGTGGGTACATATTTTCAGGAACAGATTCTTCCGGTCCTAACGCCGCAAGCGCTTGATCCCGCCCACCCGTTTCCGTTCATCCCCAATCAGGGCCTCAGCCTGATTTTCGACATGCGCCGGAAAAATGATGGCGAAGTCGTGCGCCAGTTGGTGATGATCCCGCAATCGCTGGCGCGCTTTATCCGATTGCCGGGCCCCGGCACGCGCTTTGTGACGATTGAGGCGTTGATTAAGCATTTTGTCGGGCAGATGTTTCCGGATTACCTGCTTGTCGCGGCCGGTGCCTTCCGCGTTATCCGTGACAGCGATATCGAGGTTGAGGAAGAGGCTGAAGATCTTGTGCGCTATTTCCGCAGCGCGATCAAACGCCGCCGCCGTGGCCGGATTATCCGGCTGAAGCTGGAAAAAGGCCTGCCCGCCGAATTGGCGACCTTAATCCGGTCAGAACTTGGCGCTGGCGCATCCATCGTTGTCGAAACCGTCGGCTTTTTGGGCATTGGGGACCTTGGACAATTGGTGGACGAAGATCGGCCAACGTTGAAATTCCCGCCATATTCGCCGCGCTTTCCCGAACGCATTTTGGAACATGATGGCGACTGCTTTGGCGCTATCCGCCAAAAAGACATCGTCGTCCACCACCCCTATGAAAGCTTTGACGCCGTGCTTGCGTTCTTGCAGCAAGCGGCGGCTGATCCGGATGTCGTTGCGATCAAGCAAACATTGTACCGCGCAGGCAAGCAGTCCGCGGTCATTCGCGCTTTGTGTGAGGCGGCCGATGCCGGCAAATCCGTCACCGCCATCGTCGAGCTGAAGGCGCGATTTGACGAGGAGCAAAACCTGCACTGGGCTTCGCAGCTCGAAAATTCTGGCGTCCAAGTCGTCTACGGCTTTGTCGACATGAAAACCCACGCCAAAATTTCGCTGGTCGTGCGGCGCGAGGCAGATGGTTTCCGTACCTATTGCCATTTGGGCACGGGCAATTACCACCCCATCACGGCGAAGGTCTATACCGACATCAGCTTCTTCACCGCGGACCCGCGCGTCGGGCATGATGCGGGGCAGATATTCAATTATATCACCGGCTATATCCCGCCGACCGAACTGAAGCTTTTGACGATGAGCCCGCTTGGCCTGCGTGAAAAAATCATGTCGCTGATTGATGACGAAATCGCGCATGTAGCCGCGGGACGGCCGGGTGCTGTGTGGGCAAAGCTGAACGCGTTGGTCGACAAAGCGGTTATCGACAAATTGTACGAAGCCAGCGAAGCAGGCGTGGAGATTGACCTGATCGTGCGCGGCATTTGCTGCCTGCGTCCCGGGGTAAAGGGCATGTCTTCGCGCATCCGCGTAAAATCGGTGGTTGGACGTTTCCTCGAACACAGCCGCATTTGGGCGATGGGCAATGGCGCTGATCTTCCCAATCCCGATGCCAAGGTGTTTATGTCGTCGGCGGACTGGATGTCGCGTAATTTTGACCGCCGTGTCGAATATATGCTGCCGATCGAGAACCCGACGGTGCATGACCAGATTCTGGATCAGGTTATGGTTGCAAACCTGCTCGACAATCAGCAAAGCTGGATGCTGCGGTCCGACGGCCGATATGAGCGAGTCAAAGCAGGAACCATGCCTTTCAATTTGCACCATTATTTCATGACCAACGCGTCATTATCGGGACGCGGGGGCGCGCTTGCAGATGACAAGAAGGTTCCAACGCTGCGCCTCATCCGACAAAGATGAAGGCGCTGCGTCAGGCCGTCATTGATATTGGCTCCAACACCGTACGACTGGTCGTTTACGCTGGGCTGCCGCGTGCGCCATTGCCGATTTATAACGAGAAAAGCCGCGTAAAACTTGGCGCCTGCCTCGCGGGTGATGGCATTATTGATAAAGCCACGATGAAAAAGGCGCTGGCCGCCTTGGCGCGCTTTGAAACGCTGGCAAAGGCCATGCAGGTCGACACGATGCGCGTGGTCGCCACCGCCGCAACACGCGAAGCCAAAAATGGCCATGAGCTGGTCGAAAAAGCAGCCGCGCTCGGCATTCACGTGGAGGTGTTGGATGGCGATGCGGAGGCAACCGCCGCGGGGCTCGGCATATTAAGCGATAACCCACATGCCAATGGCTATGTCGGCGATCTTGGCGGTGGCAGTCTTGAGCTTATTCGCGTGGCCGACGGAAAACTCGGCACGCGCATCTCCCTTCCGCTGGGCACATTGCGGCATGACATATTGCAGGGCAAAACGACCAAGCAGATTAGCCAGATGCTGCGCGATGATATTGCCAAAGCGATGGGCAAAGGGAATTTCCCCATCGAAACCGGCCTGCCATTTTATATGATCGGCGGATCGTGGCGGACATTGGCGCGGCTGCACATGCACCAGACCGCATATCCGCTGACCATCCTGTCCAATTATGAAATGCCCGCCGACGCGCCCGAAATGATGATGCCGCTGGTGAACGATAAGGACGCGTTAACCCGCTCCAATGTTGTTGCCACAGGCCGTATTTCTGCGCTGCCCGGGGCCAATGCGCTGTTGGCTGGCATATCGGGCCTGCTGAAACCCAGCAAGCTTGTCACCAGCATCTATGGCCTGCGTGAGGGATTGTTGTTTGAACAGCTGACCCAAGCCGAGCGCCAAGCCGACCCGCTGATCGCCGCCGCACGTTTTGAAGGCGAACGGCTGGGCCGCTTTCCCTTTCATGGGGACGCGTTGGCGCGATGGATTGCGCCGGTGTTCGCCGGGCAAAGCCCCAATGATGCGCGGCTATGTCGGGCGGCCTGTTTGCTGTCCGACAGCGTGTGGAACGCAAACCCCGAATATCGCGCGGACCACGCGCTCGATCTGGCACTGGACGGCAGCTGGCCCGGCGTGAACGCAAGCGACCGCGCGGTGATAGCCGCCGCTTTGTGGACGGTGCATGCCGGAAAACGGACCTTGCCCGAAATGCTCACGGCCTTGGCGACACCCGGCGCGCTCGCCCAAGCCGTGATCTGGGGCCTCGCCATCCGTCTGGCGCACCGGCTGGATGGCGGCACAGGCGGCGCACTGACCGACAGCCGGATTGACGGCGACGGCGCAACCTTACGCCTGCACCTAACCGGCTCCGCCGTGCGGCTTCAGTCCAACAGCGTCCAGCGCCGGTTGCAGGCACTGGGCGAGGCTTTGGGCTACGCACAGGCGGAGATTATGGGTTAGGGGATGCCCCCAAATCCTCCCCATCGATTTACGATGGGGAGGTGGCAGCCGGAACGGCTGACGGAGGGGCCTGCAACCGCGAAGCCACACCTCACCCACAGCGCGCAAACACGCCGCCCCGCCAAAACCAAACGCTGCGCCAATGTATCTCGCACAAAGCCACAAAGGCACGAAGAAGGTAGGGTCAAGGTCGCCACGAGCTAGACCGGCCATTATCTGAAACCGATGTTAGAAAAGGCGAGCTAAACTACGTGATGTCATTTTACCGAAATCTGAAGTTACAAATTCATTTTTTTGACTTCAGAATTTCTTTCAGCAAATCGTCCATCGTTACGCCCTGCTCATCCTTTAATTCTCGGATGATTTGATCGGCTATTTTAACGGCACCACCTCGACCGCTATAACCAGAAAAGTCTCCATTTCGTCCCCAATCCCACCCACGGCCGGAATTGAGCACTTCCAACATGTCATCAGCTGAAAACGCTTTATTAGCTAAAACACGGTCAATGACATCAGCCCCGAGAAAGCAAGCGCCCCAAAATGCTGCGCCGCGTAGCAACAGATATTCTTTTGGATCTTTCCAAGCATCCGGAACCCATTTTTTCAGAGCTTCGAAATAGTTTTTGATCAATACCAGTTGCGCATCCACTCCTCCCAGAGCGGTCAAACGAGTTTGTCTCGAGAGCATATACTGAATACCTGAATGCAGCCCACGAAGGGGAATGATGGTCCCCGGCGGTCGTCTACCACCCTGATATATAAATCCTTTCAACGAGCTGTCGTCATCATTAGCGATGCGGTTTGCAATATATAGTGACGGATCCCGCGTCTTTATAGCAGCTTCGCCTGCAAGTCTTATCTCGATTTTATCTAAATGGCTTGTGTCCATACTCTTTTGGTTGTCGTTGATGTCACGAAAGATCGCAATTTCCTCGGCAAGGGATAGGCTCATCGCCATACAAAAAGATACATCCCTATCTAATGGAGGGACACCTTTGGTCCTACCATCAGCAAGTTCCAACCTATGGTTACCGTCAACCCTCGAAATTACGATATCTTCGCGTCTTTCCAAAGCCTGCTCGTCAATTGTGAGAATACCCGAACCTCTAGTTCGTTCTTTATAATCTGCAGCACTTGCATCCCGCAAACAGAGGAACACCTCCGGCCAGTATCCCCTTTCGGTGTTTCTGGCATATTCGTAAGCATCTCTAGCATGTTTCGGGCTCAAATCACGTTGGGTTCCGGTAGGGTTCGAGTGCTCATCGAAGATGTCAGCCTTAGAAATCTTCGCAAGAACGCTTAACGGAGCGAAGCCCCTAACCACGTCGATACCTAAAACCTCTCCGCGGATTACACTTAATTTAACCATTTGCTTCCTCGGATACAAAGCGTGGGGAACCCATCGCTAAATTTCGAAGGTGGTCTGCCCACGACTTTGGGTCATTTTTAGCACAATAATTCAGATAATATGTGAGATTTGATCTCGATAGATCCATTATATCGCTCCAATTACTAACAATATTTTTGATATTTTTCTTCTGACTAATGCTTGGTTTTCCGCCATGAACAGTAATACTTCTCACGTCGTATAGTTCTTTTAGTAAATTAAATGTCTTATTTCTCCGTTCCAAATCGGCGGATTCGATCAGAGAATTAAACAACGAAAATTGAAACCTAATTTCCAATCGACCTTGCGCAAGGCTTTCCAGTGCAATTGCAATATCTATTATTCCGTCCGATGTCGGGCCTTCTCGGAAAGCACGACAGATCCTACCTAAAACTGTCTCTGCAGCCGGAGCTTTGTCAATGGCATCATAAACAAATTTTGCATATGTTAGTTGCCTGTCCCAAGCCGCGCGATCAAATTCGACACCTCCTGCATTGCGGAAGATTAAACCATCTCTGTCAATTTCGTGACTTGAAATATCTTTTCCATCATAATGGAAAGCGACCATCGGCAATGCTTGTTTAGCAAAGTACTCTAAGCAAAACCGATGTATTTGGAGAGCAAAGTTACATTTATCGCGGGACTGCTTAATAGGTTTCAAGAAAGATATGTCATTATATGAAATTGAAAATGCCGGTCTATTCCTAATATGTTTTCCGAAATTATTTTCTTCTTCTATACTATCAAGATATTCAGTTATTTTTAACTTAACCTCGTCAGACAATGCTTCGATTTTTACATGATTATTTATGAAGTGGGCGCCGCCGGGCAAAGATTCGACGCTTGCCGAAAATGGCGATATAATAATCGCTGCAGCCATATATACCCCTATCGTCTAACTATAAATACTTTAAAAAAATCAAAGAATACTCATAAATCCGATATTATATTCTGATAATAATTTAAATGATCGGGATGCGGCGATGAATAAATCTCCTTTCCGTCCCCTCGCCAGCCCAAAATCTGCCGTGTAAACCGCCTTTGGAATGCGCCAGTCATCTGACTTTGTCAGATGCCGGCCCGAAACATTTTGAGAGAGCAAGGCGCGCAAAAAATCGCCGCCACCGGCGGTAGCGTCCTGACTTCTTTTCATGTCTTCGCGGATATATTTTCTAATCTCCGAAACCCTGCGGTTCGCGGGTGAGAAAAGAATTATTATCAATTTTTGGAGGGAAATTGACCTGACCGACATCCAGAACCCCCATGAATCACATGCGAAATATCTGGACCGATTGTTGTTGGTTATCGTGCCATTTGATCATTGTCGATAACATTTTGCGCTCCGCTAAACCGCCACCATCTTGCGCCGGTCCTCTGCGTCTCTGCGCCTCTGCGTGAATCAAAATCCTTCCCAAGAATGACGGTGACCAATGACGGTGACGGCCAGTGCCTGACAATGTTTCGCCAAGGCCAGCCGCGGTGACGGCGGTGACTAACGTCGATACCTGCGGGTTACCTTGCGCAAGTGCGACGATATTCCTTTGCCCAGCCGCGTCATGCGCGACCATGCTATCGGTCGCCATTGCGTCTTCCTGTACCACTTCGGTGTCGGTCGCCGCGCTATCGCTGGCGTCGTTGCCCGAACACGCGGTCAATGCCACTGCGGACGGGCCGGAAATGACCGTGAGTTTCAACATCTTCATAATGTGATTCCTTCCAATTGAATGCCTCTTTGGGCAATAACGATCCAAGTCGGCAGATGGATGCGTGTGCGGAGACATAAATGCGATGAACGCCGAAGTTTGCGCGTTGGACCGCTTTGCTTTCGGGCCCCTTGGGTTTACGGGCGGGGTATGAATGGCCTTTCCCTGACGCTGCGCGATGCGACCGATGCCCTGACACCCGTCAGCGCGACCCCGCGTCTCGACGCCGAACTGTTGATGGCGCATGCCTTGGGAATCGACCGGTCGGCGATGTTGTTGCGGATGCATGATCTTGCGGTGCCTGCGGGTTTTGCGGCGATGCTTGCGCGGCGGATGGCGGATGAACCGGTGGCCTATATCACCGGAATGCAGGCGTTTTGGGACCTCGACCTGCATGTGACGCCCGATGTGCTGATCCCCCGTGCGGACAGCGAAACGGTGATTGAGGTGGCGATGGCGGCTTTTGCCGGGCGGGATGCGCCGGCGCGGATTTTAGACTTGGGCACGGGGTCGGGCGCGTTGTTGCTGGCGGCTTTGTCGGTGTTTTCTGGGGCGGAGGGGGTTGGCATTGATGCCAGCGCGGCGGCGCTCGCGGTCGCATCGGGCAATGCCGCGCGGCTTGGGCTGGACGGGCGCGCATACTTTGAACAGCGCGATTGGACTTTGGACAGGTGGGCCGATGGTTTGGGGCAATTCGACCTCATCTTGTGCAACCCCCCTTATATTGAGGACGAAACCCCGCTTGCGCCCATGGTCGCCCGCCACGAACCGCACAGCGCCCTCTTCGCCGGCCCCGACGGTCTGCGCGACTATCGCATACTTCTAAAAACCCTCGAAAAACTGCTAAAAACCACCGGAATCGCAGTCTTCGAAATCGGATTCAACCAGTCAAAATCCGTCGCAAAATTGGGCACCGACGCCGGGCTCACCTCCGAATTAACCCACGACCTTTCCGGCAATCCACGCGTCTTGCGCTTTTCGCTTGGAATCACGCAACCGAACCGCTAACGCAAATCAGCGTCGCAGCAAAACCCGAGAATCACGGAGATTAGCGCGAAGCCGCCCCCAGCGCAGTTGGAAAATTTTTCAAGGTCTCGGTCGACCTTGGCGCAACCCAAAGATTGGGTTTCGGGGCTTCCTGCAATGTTAAAGTGCTAAAAAAGGACAGGTCAGCCCTGATGAATATCAACAACAGGCAGCAGCAAAGCAACAATCGTCGCCGCGGTCGTAACAACAATAATCGCCAGCAGAATAACAACCGCAGCGGTTTCGACTATCAGAACCAAATCGACAATCGTGCGCGCGGCAACGCAGCGCAGATGCTGGAAAAATACAAAAAGCTAGCGCAAGATGCGCAGTTTAACGGCGACCGCGTAAACGCCGAATATCACCTGCAATTTGCCGACCATTATTTCCGCGTATTGGCCGATTTCCGCGCTCGTCAAGAAGCCCGTCAGGAACAGCAAGGCGAACGTCGTCCCCGCGAAGATAATCGTGAAGACCGCGACGATTGGCAGAATGATGATCGTTCGCAAAATTATGACGAACAAGGTTCTTCCGATGGAATGGACACTGATTCCGTTTCGCAAGATGATGTCTACACCGAAGAGCGCGCGCCACGCGAACAACAGCGCGAAAGCCGCCCACGTCGTCCGGAACGGGCCGACCGTCATGATCGTTCCGACAATAACCGGTCCGCAAATCGCGGTCCGCGCCGCCACCACAGCGAAGAAAAAGACGATGCGCCCGCAGGTCTTGATCTCGCCGTATTGCCGCCGTCGATAGCGATTTCATCAAACGACAGTGACGCGGATATGGAAAAGCCCGAGCGCAAACCACGCGCCCGCCGCGTTAAACCAGCCGGCGATGATGAAGCGGCAGCGGCGGAATAATCAATCCTTCCGCCGTTGATCGCACACGAATGGCGCGACAACCTCTAGCTTTCGGGCAGTGCCCGTGGCTTGTGGTCGTCATCTAGGGCAACAAAGGTAAACAGCCCTTCGGTCACTTTGACCTCTTGTTGGCCACGCGCACGGGTCGCGATAACTTCAACGCGGATGCCCATCGAAGTACGGCCACGCCGTTCGAGCGTTGCATAGACGGAGATAATGTCGCGCAACAAAATCGGCGCGATGAATTCCATCTTCTCAATGGCTACCGTCGCACACGCGCCCTGAGCAATCCGTCCAGCCAAGATACCGCCGGCCTGATCCATCATCCCCAATACCCAACCGCCAAAGATGTGGCCATTGGCGTTGATATCGGCAGGGCCCGGAACAACCCGTAAAACCGGGTCATTCCGTTTTGGAAGGTTTCGAACAGTCTCGGTCACCGGTCGGCTTCATCTTCAAAAGGGTCATCGATGGATTCATCATGGCCGGACCCGCTTGACAGGAAAACAAGACCCATCAGCGCGGCGGTCAGCATGATTGCCCCGGTTATTGCACCGGCCGTGGCGATGAAGAAGTGGATGGAGACCA
>JACCDH011761981.1_pt1 | contig 16916 bp, 15 predicted proteins | sample 7442481 | NCBI WGS metagenome assembly JACCDH01 (sample SAMN15323433, study PRJNA562643) | freshwater metagenome | isolation source: river surface water | place: USA:Blue River Watershed | collected 2017-08-15
GAAGCCGTCAACAAGTACGGAATTCACCGGCGCTGATGCGGTGAAAATGCAGAAACTGCTGGATGCGCTGGAAAACCTCGATGATGTGCAAGAGGTTTATACCAATGCCGTAATAGAAGACTGAGCAAGACGTCTGAACAAAGCAGTTACGACGCTGCCTGCAATTCGTTTTTTGATCCTGCCGCACATCGGATGCGGCAACGCTGATACGACAACCTGACCTGAAGCTTTCATGAAAATTCTTGTTGTAGGCTCTGGTGGCCGCGAACACGCACTCGCCTGGAAGCTGGCGCAATCCAAACGCATACAAGTCGTGCTGGTAGCGCCCGGCAATGGTGGCACCGCGCTGGATGTGCGCATGAAGAATGTGGCCATCACCGACCCCGTTGCGCTTGCTGATTTTGCGCAGCAGGAGCAAGTCACGCTGACTGTGGTTGGTCCGGAGGCGCCGCTGGCTGCCGGCATCGTGGATATCTTCCGCGAGCGTGGCATGAATATTTTTGGTCCCACCCGGAAAGCGGCACAACTGGAAAGTTCAAAGGACTTCGCCAAGGCCTTCATGGAACGCCACGGCATACCCACGGCGCGCTATCAGACTTTTTCGGATGCAGCTGCGGCCCATCGTTACATTGACGAGCAAGGCGCCCCTATCGTGATCAAGGCCGATGGCCTCGCCGCTGGCAAAGGCGTGGTGGTGGCCATGAACCTGGAGGAAGCCCACGGCGCCATCGACATGATGTTGTCGGACAATCGCTTTGGTGATGCCGGCGCGCGCGTGGTGGTCGAAGAATTTCTCGAGGGCGAAGAAGCGAGCTTCATCGTCATGGTGGACGGCAAAAACATCCTGCCATTAGCGACCAGCCAAGACCACAAGCGTTTGCTGGACCAAGATCAGGGCCCGAACACGGGCGGCATGGGTGCCTATTCGCCCGCACCCATCGTCACACCTCAACTGCATGCGCGCGTGATGCGCGAGATCATTCAACCGACGGTGCAAGGCATGGCCAAAGATGGCATTCCGTATACGGGCTTTCTGTATGCCGGCCTGATGATCGATGCCGAGGGCAATCCCAAAACACTGGAATTCAACTGCCGCATGGGTGACCCTGAGACCCAGCCCATCATGGCGCGCCTGAAAACTGATCTGGTGTCGGTCATGGAACATGCCGTTGCGGGTACGCTCAACGACATCGAACTCGACTGGGACAGGCGCACGGCACTCGGCGTAGTCATGGCCGCAAGCGGTTACCCGGATGCGCCGCGCAAAAATGATGTTATCACGGGCATTCCCGAAGAAACCGAAGACAGCATGACCTTTCATGCGGGCACAGCACTGGACAACAAAACGCTCACCACACAAGGCGGACGCGTGTTGTGTGTCGTGGGTCTCGGTGACAGCGTTCGCGTGGCTCAGAAACATGCCTATGAGGCGCTAGACAAGATTCAATTCGACGGTATGCAGTTTCGCCGCGATATAGGCTGGCGTGCGCTGAAACGACCTGCCTGAACAACATCAGACAATAAAAAGGAAATCCATGAACACGCCCGACCCGAATGCCGTCAGGACCTGGCTTTTGTCGCTGCAAGAGCGCATCGTGTCTGCTGCTGAAGCTGTCGACGGCGGCCAATTCATCCGCGATAGCTGGGAACGGCCCGAGGGTGGTGGCGGTATTTCGCGTCTGATCGAAGAAGGCAATGTGCTCGAACGCGGTGGCGTGGGTTTTTCGCATGTCAAAGGTATGAGTCTGCCGCCGTCAGCCGCGGCCAATCGTCCTGAAGTGGCCGGACATCCCTGGGAAGCGATGGGTGTATCACTGGTTTTTCATCCGCGTAATCCTTATGCGCCGACGGTGCACATGAACGTACGCTTTTTCACCACGACCGGCGAAGGCGATCAGCGCGTCTGGTGGTTCGGCGGCGGTATGGACCTGACACCCTACTATGGCTTCGAAGAAGACGCGCAGCATTTTCACCAAACCTGTCGCAACGCGCTGGATCCATTTGGTGCCGAGCTGCATCCGCGCTTCAAGCAATGGTGCGATGAGTACTTTTATCTCAAGCATCGCAAAGAGGCGCGCGGTGTTGGCGGCGTGTTCTTTGATGATTTCAATGCAGCAGGCTTTGAGCAAAGCTTTGCCATGACCCAAAGTGTCGGCGATCATTTTATTGATGCCTATCTGCCTATTCTGAAGCGCCGCAAAGACATTGCGTATGGCGAGCGCGAGCGTGATTTCCAGGCTTATCGTCGTGGCCGTTATGTGGAATTCAATCTGGTCTTCGACCGTGGCACCTTGTTTGGCCTGCAGTCGGGTGGCCGTACTGAATCCATCTTGATGTCGATGCCACCTATCGTCAAATGGCGTTACGACTGGCAGCCTCAGGCAGGTACGCCTGAAGCGAAACTCTATACAGATTTCCTACCCCATCGTGACTGGCTGACTGCATGAGTGTGCGCAGCGTGCTGCTGCTAGGTGGGAGCTTTGATCCGGTACATTCGGGTCATGTCGGACTGGCTCGCTACTTCTGTACACTGCTGCATCCTGATGAACTGCGACTGATACCCAGCGGTCGGCCCTGGCAAAAGCCGGACATGACCACACCGGCTGTGCATCGTATTGCGATGCTGCGCATTGCCTTTGATGCTTGGCCCACGTCGATGTGTATCGATGAACAGGAAATCCATCGCGAGGGTCCAAGCTACATGATCGATACTCTGCGCAGTTTGCGCAGCGAGCTGGGCAGCGATGTGTCGCTTGCGCTCATTATGGGTGCAGACCAGCTGATCAACTTGCACACCTGGCATGAATGGCCTGCCTTGTTCGGTGAAGCCCACCTGTGCATTGCCGCGCGGCCGGGTTTCACGATGGACGATGCAGCCTTGGACAAAGCGGTCGCAGCACAAATCACCCGCCGGCTGGCGAGCGCTGAACAATTGCGACAGACACCCTCGGGTCTGGTCTGCATAGCAACGCAGCTGGCACTGGAAGTGTCGTCGACCAGAATCCGTGAGGCCATTGCAGGGGCAGGAGACACTGCCGACCTTCTTCCAGGGCCAGTGCTAGACTATATTCATCAACATCACCTTTACCAGACTCATTAATGGATATTAAAAAATTGCAGGGCATCGTTGTCAACGCACTCGAAGATGTGAAGGCGCAGGACATCCGCATCTTCGATACCAGCCACCTGACCAGCATGTTTGACCGCATCGCCATCGCTTCCGGTACCTCGAACCGGCAAACGAAAGCGCTGGCTTCTTCCGTGCGCGACTCCGTCAAGGCCGCTGGCGGCAACATCGTTAGCATGGAAGGCGAAGGCACGGGTGAGTGGGTGCTGGTCGATCTGGGCGACATGATCGTCCACATCATGCAGCCCGCTATTCGCGCTTACTATCGTCTCGAAGAATTGTGGGGCGAGAAAGAAATCAAACTCGGCGCTGCGACGCGCTCGGCAACCGGTGCGAAAACGACACTGGTCAAAGCCTCGTCGCATATCACCAAGACTGCCGTGAAAAAAACAGCACGCACCAAGGATAGCGATACAAAAGCCACCGACACCAAAGTCAGCAATACAAAAGTCCCGGCGAAAAAGGCAACGACCGAAAAGACAGCGGTGACTAAAACTGCAGCAAACAAAACCTCGGCCAAAACTCCAGCCAAAAAAGTAGTCGCCAAAAAAGCGGTGGCTAAAAAAGCGATCATTAAAAAAGTCGTCGCGAAAAAAACGACACCGAAAAAATCTGCAGCCAAAAAAGCACCTGCAAGAAAAACTAGCTCGGCCGGTGGCAAAACTTCCGCCAGTCGATCAGGCACGGGGCGCCGCACCACGACCAAGTCAGGCGGTTAATTCCAGCCCATGCAACTCATCGTTGCAGCTGTCGGCCACAAAATGCCTGCATGGATTGAGGCAGGTTTTCAGGAATATGCGAAACGCATGCCGCCCGAATGCCGGTTGGTGCTGAAAGAAATCAAGCCTGTTGAGCGTTCATCGAGCCGCAGTGCGGAAACCGTCATGGCTCAGGAGCGTCAGCGCATTGAGGCTGTGCTGCCCAAAGGGGGCCATGTGATCGCCCTGGACGAGCACGGCAAAGATCTGACTACACTGCAGTTATCGCAACATCTGACACTGTGGCAACAGCAAGGTGGGGATGTTACATTCGTGATCGGCGGCGCGGATGGTCTTGATGCGGACTTCAAGAAAAATGCGGACATGCTGTTGCGCGTGTCCAGTCTGACCCTGCCGCATGGGATGGTCAGGGTGCTGCTGGCGGAACAGCTCTATCGCGCCTGGACGATTACCAAAAATCATCCTTATCACCGCGTATCGCTCTGACGGCGGTGACATAAGCGTTGATTTATTGACTCTGATCGTTAGTAGGGAAAGCATGACATTGGCAGATCAAACAATTTATCTCGCTTCCAAAAGTCCCCGCCGGCGTGAATTGCTGCAGCAGGTGGGGATTGCTTTCGAATTGCTCGAACTGAAAGACGAACCGGGTAGTCACGGTGCGGTGTCGGAGATACCGCACGAAAACGAAGTGCCAGATATTTACGTTGCGCGGGTCGCACGTGAAAAAGCAGATAGCGGCTGGGCCGCTGTCTTGTGGCGTCAATTGCCAAAGCGTCCGGTACTGGCCGCTGACACTACGGTGACGATTGAGGGAAAAATACTGGGCAAACCCGCCAGTCACGCAGACGCTATGGCCATGCTGCGCTTGCTGTCGGGACGTACGCACGAGGTATTGACCGCGGTGGCTGTTCGATTTGAAGACCAGGTCAATGAAGTACTACATCGCTCAGAGGTCAAATTTGCAGAACTGAGTGAAGCCACGCTGCAGGCTTATTGCGAATCGTCGGAACCGTATGACAAAGCGGGCAGCTATGGCATACAAGGCCATGCAGCACAATTTATCGAATATATCAGCGGCAGCCACTCGGGCATCATGGGTCTGCCTTTGTTTGAAACTACACGTTTGTTACAGCAAGCAGGTATCAAAATACTATGACGGAAGATCTGCTGGTCAATATCACCCCCCAAGAGACGCGTGTCGCGCTGATGCAGCACGGTGCGGTGCAAGAATTACACATCGAACGCACGGCGTCCCGTGGCCGCACCGGAAACATCTATCTGGGCAAGGTGGCGCGTGTGCTGCCCGGAATGCAATCGGCGTTCATCGACATTGGACTGGAACGCGCCGCATTCCTGCATGTGGCCGATATATGGGAAGCCCGCGTACAAAGTGTCTCGGGCAATGCCGCTAGCGCACCGACGCCTATTGAAAAACTGCTGTTCGATGGCCAATCGCTGCTAGTTCAAGTGATTAAGGATCCCATCAGTACCAAAGGTGCCCGCCTTTCCACACAGATATCGATCGCAGGTCGCATGCTGGTGTATCTGCCGCAAGATCCGCATATTGGCGTCTCGCAGCGCATCGGCGACGAGACCGAGCGCGAAGCTCTTCGCGAGAAAGTACAAGGCCTGTTACCTGCCGAAGAAAAAGGTGGCTTTATCATTCGTACCATGGCTGAGGGCGCCAGTGATGCCGACCTGAGCAGTGATATCGCTTACCTTCGCAAGACATGGGAACATCTGATTGAACAATCCCGCAAAGTGCCTCCGCCTTCATTGCTGTATCAGGATCTCAGCTTGTCACAACGCGTGTTGAGAGATTTTGTGGGCGAAGAAACCACCACAATACAAATTGATTCGCGCGAAAATTTTCTCAAGCTCAGTGAATTTGCGGAAAGCTACACACCTTCGGTGATGCCCAAGTTGATGCACTACACGGGCGAGCGCCCCTTGTTTGACTTGCATGGCATTGAGGCGGAAATAGAAAAGTCACTCGGTAAGCGCGTTGATTTGAAATCGGGTGGCTACCTGATAATCGAGCAGACCGAGGCAATGACAACGATTGACGTCAATACCGGCAGCTATGTCACCGGTCGGAATTTTGACGATACGATTTTCAAAACCAATCTGGAAGCAGCGCACGCGATCGCACGCCAACTACGTCTTCGCAATCTTGGTGGCATCATCATTCTCGATTTTATTGATATGGAAAATATCGAGCATCGTGCTGCAGTACTTTCCGAACTGCATAAGGCACTGGCCCGCGATCGTACCAAGGTCACTGTTTCTGATTTTTCTGCGCTGGGACTCGTTGAAATGACCCGCAAACGTACGCGGGAATCACTCGCACACATCTTGTGCGAAACCTGCCCGGCTTGCCAGGGTAAAGGGCAGGTTAAAACGCCGAGAACGATTGCCTATGAAATCCTGCGCGAGCTACTACGCGAAGCAAAACAATTCAATCCACGCGAATTCCGTATTCTAGCTTCACAGCTGGTGATCGATCTGTTTCTGGAAGAAGAGTCTCAGCATCTCACCATGCTGGGAGACTTCATCGGCAAGCCGATTTCGCTGCAGGTCGAGAATGGCTTTCATCAGGAACAGTACGATATTATTTTGATGTGATGATAGTGTTTAAGGTCGCCTCAACTACAGACTGACTTGCCTGTCCGGCTCATTGGATAAAATCTGAGCAAGCAATATAAAATGAATCCAGAAGTCATCATCACCAACATGAAGAAACGCTACTCTGGCGTTTCTGGAACCATCAACGCCCTGCTGCCCGTTCAAGCGAAAACGCTGCATATCGGTTTTGTTGGCACTGATTTGCCCGGCGCACAACTTGCGCGAGCTAGCCATCCCGATACCTTTTGCTATCTCAGCATCTGGCAAGCGATCTGGATCAGCCGCAAGCGTCTGCCAAATGGAAAACCACGTATCTGGCATGTACGTCGTGATCCGGAAATGATGCTTACTATTTTTCTACGTGATGTTTTGCGCTTTCCCATCAAGATTGTCTTTACATCGGCAGCGAAGCATCGACATTCCTGGTTTCCGCGCTGGCTGATCAGCAAAATGGATGGCGTGGTTTCGACGACACCAGAAGCGGCGAGCTTTGTACCCAACACCACACGGGTCGTACCCCACGGCATCAGCCTTGATCGCTTCTCGCCGCCGGAAGATAAACTGACGATCTGGGGCCGCACGGGCCTGCCAGGTAAATATGGCATCGGCACTTTCGGGCGGGTGCGACCTGACAAGGGTATGGATATTTTTGTCGAGGCCATGCTTCAACTACTGCCAGAATTTCCTGATTACACCGCCGTGATTGCTGGATTATGTACACCGCAATACGCAGGTTTTCAAAAACAACTGGAACAGAAAATTGCTGCTGCAGGACTCTCGGACCGGATCATTTTTCTCGGTGTGATTGATGCTGATACGGTCGCTGACTGGTATCAAAACGTGCTGATTACCGTCGCTTGTCCACGCTATGAACCTTTTGGACTAACTCCGCTGGAAGGTATGGCTTGTGGTTGCGCTATTGTCGCGAGTGATACAGGCGCGTTCAGGACGATTGTGGAAGAAGGTGAAACTGGGTATGTGGTGCCCACCGACGATGTCGGAGAACTGACAAAGAAAATCAGGCAACTGATGGATGTGCCACTTGCTATAAAAATGGGCAAGCAAGGACGGGAACGGGTGGCAGTCCAATTCACAGCCGATAACGAAGCGACTGGTATCGCGGCGGTATATGCCTCAATCTGGCAAGCCTGAGAACTGACTTCTCGCTAGGGCTTCATCCAAGCCCGAAATACCTGTCCGAGGCCAGAAAAAAATATTCGAATAGCGACGTAGGATCGATTCAGCAAGGTTGGCAGTCGAAAAAAAATCGGCGGCTTTTCACCTGCCTCTGTGTTGATTGTGGACTGGTGAGCCTGTGCTGCTAATTGAATAGGCATTGGGGTCAGACTGCGCAGCCTCAATCTGTGTTTCCACGACTCGTATAACGAATGATCAATACACGCTTGCATGATCTCCAGATGACTGACAAGTTTTTCTGCAGATTGCCTACTCAAAAGATACGCTGCAGCAGAGGATATATGGGCAACGTGTACATTCATTGAGAACTCTGTCGCTCTCCGCACAACGATCGGACCACCTCGGTGAAAATGGAACAGCGTCACAATGTCCCATTCACCCGAGACGGCTAAAAGTTCCTCAAGTACTGCAGGTAGCTGCCTCTGTGGCAGCACATCATCCTCCAAAATAATGCCAAATTCTCTTCCACTCGCAAGAAAAGTACGAAGCGCCTTGAGATGACTGAAATAACAACCGATTTCTCCGGGTCGTACAGTCACCCTACCGTGAGTCCGCTGAAATGCCTCTCGATCAATAGGGAACCTCGATAGATCTTCTTTGTGCGCATCAATAGCCACGATGCGCTCAAATGGAAGGCCAACCGCATTGAAGTGCCGTTCGGCTGACAGAAGCCGGTCGGTTGATCGATCGAGGTTAATCAGATAAATCCCGCAGCGACTCAGGAGCATCTCTTTATCGACGTCTGCGCCTGAAGTACGGCTATTCAATTGGCCATCTCGCTGGATCCATGACCGCTGGCAGATACTGCCCCAGGTTGCTCAACATCTGATTGTGATAACGGTGGCCGACTCTCACGGTAGGCGATGGCAATCATCAGCATCATCGGCACACCAAATCGCCAGTCTCGAAGCATTGCATTGAACATACTCGACACGACTAGCGCGACCATCAACAGGAGAAGTGCTGTACCTTTCGTCGACCTGGCTCGCAAGGATTCACGCACCAAGGCCCCAAAAATCCAGGCGAGTAAAATCAACCCCGTCACACCCAACTCTGACCCATACAGAAGATAATCATTGTGTGGGGTACTCATGAACGCCGTCTCCAGACCTGTCGCACGTACCGGATACTCCTGGCGCCAACCACCAATACCAAATCCAACAAATGGTTTTTCAGCAATCATCGCACCTGTCACTCGCAAAAACTGCAAACGATTGCTCTCGCCGGTGGCAGCACTACCTTCCTGAAGCGCTGTGATGGCCGAGCCCACGCCCTTGAGACGGCGATTACCATCGCCATTCGATGCGACAATGCCAATGATCACCGCGGACACGGCCGCGACTATTGCCAGCGAACGCCGGTTAAATTTCAATCTGCGGAGAATTACCAAGACAGACAACAAGTAGACCATTAAAGTCCCGGTGCGAGTAACGGCAAATTGCACAACGACCCATTCGGTGAATGCATAGGCAGCCAGATACGCCAGCATGGTACGCCGATCAGTAGCGTCGAAAGCCTCATTCAGCATCCAGGCCGCTACAATCGCCAAGAAAATACCGAGCGATATAGATTTGTTGCCAGCATACTGCTGGTAGTAAGAGAATATAGTCCAATCCGGCAGCCAGCCAAGCTTTGCGAAGCAATAGACAGCGCCCGCATACAGCGTGCCTATAAAGAGGGATAATTTTGCACGCCGGTAAACTGTATCTTTGCAACCCACGGAAAAGAGCAGCAGAAACACAAAGACGAAGTAGTGAATCATGCCGTGCCACCGGTAATCATTCCCCGAGGATAGCAAGACCGCAGAGAGCAGTACCACTGCGAGAAGTATCAAGTTCGCGGTGTAAACCGGATGGCGTCGAATTTCGGTCCACTTATCGCGCAAGCCACCAGCCGAGAACCAGGCGATAAAATAGAGCACAATGGCGGCGTACATAATGCCAATCGGAAAAAACAGAGTGATTGGCAAAATGGCAAAAAATATTTCGGGAAGTTGCTTTCGCAAAGACATACTGAATTTCCTGATCGGTATCAGCCCTGAAGTCTACCTCATCCAACAGTAAAGTCTGATTCGTGACTGCTACTCAATTTCAAGAAAATTCGCTAGATTCACTGACGGTCATTATCGTCACATATAACAGCGCCCATTGTATGGAAGCTCTGGCACTGGCCTTGAGAGGGCTAGTGCATTTGATTTTTGTGGACAATGCATCCACCGACGACACGGCAGAGAAAATCACGAAATTTCTTCCAAATGCACGCTTGTTATTGAACGATAAAAACCAAGGTTTTGGTGCAGCAAACAATCGCGCACTACAACAAATCACCACCCCATTCGCTCTAATATTAAATCCCGACACACTACCTGATTCTGATTTTTTTAAAAAAATGATTCAGGCTGCTGAACAATTTCCAGAAGCTGCAATGATCGCCCCGCAACTCATAGGCAGAAACGGCGCAGATGAAATCAACTATCGATGGCCTGACTCTGAATGGGTTTCAAAAGGTAGTGGCGCCGAAGGGCCCTGCTGCGTCGGATTTTTATGTGGCGCAGCCATACTTCTGAATATTAAAAAAATGCAAGGCATCGGATTCTTTGATGAAGATTTCTTTTTATATTACGAAGATGAAGATCTTTCGCAACGCGCATTCAATGCAAGACTTCCCATGATAGTCGCACCACAGATCAAATTAAAACATTTATCGCGCGGCTCTGTAAAAGGGCCTACACCTCTGCGATCCGAATTTTTGCGCGGCTTCCATCACGCCCAGTCAAAAATTTTGTTTGAAAAAAAACATGGTAAGCACGCAAACTGGTTACGATGGAAGACGCTGGGATTAGCTTTATTATCACTACCGTTGAGATTATTAGTGCCTCAGCCAAAATATATTGCGCGACTACTTGGCAGGACGGTTGGCTTGATACGAGCTGGTTGAATGAATCAGCCATGCTGACGATGCCAATTCACCGCCGTTTCCAGAATATAATTTAAATTACTAATCCTAGGCTGCCATCCGAGAATAGATTCTGCTAGCGAAGAATCTGCGACGAGCTCAGCGGGATCACCATCACGCCTCGGCGCATCAATCGTTGGTACTTCATTACCCATCGCATTGAGTGTATTCAAAATTTCTCTGACCGAGTATCCGCGCCCGGTACCGAGATTGAGCACGGTAGAGACCCCTCCTTTGAGCAGATAATCGATTGAAAGTTTATGTGCCGAAGCCAGATCATTAACGTGAATATAATCTCGCACTGCTGTGCCATCAGCCGTCGGAAAATCACTACCAAAAACAGACAACGGCGTACCCCCAAATGCAGCTCGAATTGCGAGTGGAATCAGGTGGGTCTCAGGATCATGTCGCTCACCTAAATTTCCATCGGGGTCAGCACCCGCTGCATTAAAGTATCGCAGCGAGACATAGGACAAGTCAGAAGATGCCGACAAATCTTCGAGGAGATTCTCAATAAGCAACTTGGAACGTCCATAGGGATTGATGGGATTACGCGGCGACGATTCTTTGATTGGGACAACATCAGGCAAGCCATATACTGCACACGTACTGGAAAATACTATTTTTTTTACCTGAGCGGTACGCATAGCAGATACTAGTGAAAGCGTAGCGCCAATGTTATTGTTGTAATACTTTAAGGGGTCGCGAACGGATTCACCAACTGCAGAAAATGCAGCGAAATGAACCACCGCCTCCGGAGAGTAGCGATGCATTACCTCTGTCAAGGCTGAAGTATCTCGCAAATCCAGTACTTCCAAAGGCCCCCATTTCACCGCCTCCGCAAAACCTGTAGACAGGTTATCGACAGAAACCGGAAGATATCCGTGCGATGCAAGCCATTTGCACGTGTGAGAGCCAATGTAGCCAGCACCGCCAGTGACAATAACTGTCTTCATGAATTTTTTTTATGAACGACTTCTAATTTGAGCTTACCGATAAAGTGTTTTCGTGCATTGTTCAGGTTAGACCAATGCGACTTGTCGATACGAATAATTGGAAGCTCAGTCACCTTGATATCATCTTTGGACCAAAGCCAAAGATTAAACAGCCTCTCGCTCAAAAATCCCATCCCACGCCTCTGGTAAGGCTCTCGGTCGCTAAGATGCAAGGTAGGCTCAACCGTGAACAACATAGAAAAAAGCCAGCTGCAATATTCATCAAGAAGCTTTTTCCTTGTAACCAGCATATTACATATAGCGCCCGTTTTCTCTGCCTTGAAACGCTGCTCCAGCTCATCAGTCAACCAATGTGTATCTTTAAGATAGGCTAAGCACGCATCAAGATCTGACACCACATGACTTTTCGCATACTGCCCATATAAACCATCCTTGAAGTAGCGGCCTTGAGGAATCAATATGTCACTGCTGGTCATTTGGGAATAAATGTCTTTACAAGAAATCATCTCTTTCCGAAAGACCGAAGTCACGCTTGGGTAACTAAAAAATCGTCGATAATGCACCATGCCCACAATAGCGTCAGAATCACAGCGATAGTTTTTCCATATCCAATATAGCGCTGTCAATTCAGAATAAAACGGATTCAGGCTTGCAATACTATCGCCAGTCGCATCTGTAAATTCTGCACTGAAATCAGCGCCGCCCACCTTGAGCAAAGAATAATCCGGACCAAACTCTCGGCCCGGCGGCACATGCGAGACCACAAAAATTCTATTCATGGCTAGAAATCAATTTTTCAGAGAGCGAAAGAGCTGCGCCTACCACCTGATCCATATTGTAATATCGATACTGTGCCAGTCGACCAATGAAGTAAACGGATTCTTCTTTGCTCGCCTTTTCCTCGTATTTTTTAAACAGCTGCTCATTCGACGGGTTCGGCACCGGATAATATGGATCCCCCTCCCAGGTGGGATACTCTTTTACGATAGATGTCCCAGCAGCCACTTGTCCAGTCAATTTTTTGAATTCTGTGATACGAGTAAATTTCTCATGATTTGGGTAATTCACAGTACCCACTGACTGAAATTGATCAGGCTGCGAAAAATACTCATGCTGAAACACAAGACTGCGATAAGGAAGTTTTCCAAAACAATAGTCATAAAATCGATCAATTGGTCCGGTATAAATTATTTTCTGTGCTTGGGCGCGCAAATCAGATTCAAAAAAATCTACACCTGTTCTCACGGTGATTCGATTCGAATCCAGCATCCGTTCAAACATCGCGGTGTATCCCTCCGATGGCATAAATTGATAGGAATCGCCAAAATAACGATCATCGTCATTGGTTCGCGTAGGAATTCGGGCTGCGACACCAGCTGACAATTCGGACAAATCAAGATCCCATTGTTTTTTGGTGTAACCGCGGAAAAAAAGATCACACAACTCTGATCCAACGCTACCCAAGACCACGTCCTCGCTCGTTTTTATACTACTACGTACAATTCTCTTTTTCTGCAAAAATGTCTCCACCTCTTCCTCGGCGAGGTTTAGGCCAAAAACTTTATTGATAGTGGTACGGTTGATCGGAATCGGAAAAAGGTTGTCGTCGACATTAGCTAACACGCGGTGCTCATAAAAGCGCCAGTCTGTAAACTGAGACAACCACGCAAATACTCTCTTGCTGTTGGTATGAAAAATATGGGGACCATAAGGATGTATCAATATTCCATGGTCATCGCGCTTATCGAAAGCATTACCTGCAATATGATCGCGTTTATCGATAATTAAAATTGAGTAGCCCGCATCCGCAAGTTCCCTTGCGCATACTGCCCCCGAATATCCTGCCCCCACGATCAAAAAATCAAAGCCCATAAATCCTCTGGATTATTAGAATCGGTAAATCAGTGGCGCTCATCAAGATTCTCTGGAAAACTGCAAGTGATAAAGATGCGCATACACACCATTAGCTCCGAGCAGTTGTGTATGGCTGCCGACCTCTGCGATCCGACCATCTTGTAAAACAACAATTCGATCGGCATGCTCAATCGTGGACAGGCGATGGGAAATTACCAGCGTAGTACGCCCCTTCATCAAGGTATCGAGCGCCAATTGCACAGCACGCTCAGATTCAGTATCCAACGCTGACGTGGCTTCATCGAGAATCAATATCGGCGCATTTTTATAGATCGCCCGTGCAATCGCCACCCGCTGCCGCTGCCCACCTGACAAACGCATACCGTTGTCACCGATCTGCGTATCCAGACCTTCAGGCAATGTCTCAATGACCTCGCTCAGATGAGCCGCCTGCGCAGCAGCCTGTATACGGGCACGATCAGGATGGTCATCACCATAAGCGATATTGGCGGCGACCGTATCATCAAACAAAACCACGTTCTGACTGACCATCGCCATCTGCGCACGTAGACTGGTTAATGCAATCTCACCAATAGGCACGCCATCGAGCAGGATGCGCCCTTCAGAGACGGGATAAAACTCCGGAACAAGATTAACCAGCGTACTCTTGCCACCGCCGGACATACCGACTAACGCAATGGTTTCACCCGGCTCAATGCTTAGCGAAATGTTGGACAGCGCCGCCTGCTTCTCGTCGGGATACGTAAAACTGACTTGCTCGAACGCTAGTCGTCCTGCAACACGCTGATCCAGTACTTTTCCGCTAATGCGCTCAGGTGTCGCATCAATTAGTCCAAACACAATTTCACCAGCAGCTAGGCCGCGTTGCAGCGGGCCGTTAATAGCCGCAAGGTGTTTCAATGGCGTGAGCGTCATCAACATCGCGGTAATGAATGAAGCAAAACCACCTACGGTCATGCCACCATCGCCTGTCTGGGCAAGTGCAATCACAATGATGACGGAAATGGAAAACGAATTAAGAAACTGAGTGATCGGCTCGGTCGTCGCCATGGTGCTCGCCATGCGAATCATGAAGCCACGAAGGCGCTCGGAGCGATGCTCAAAGCGTTTAGATTCATACTCCTGGCCACCGAAAATCTTGATCACATGCCTCGCGCGCGTGGTCTCTTCAATGGTTTGCATCAGCTCGGCATTGATCTCCTGATTTTGCGAAATTAATCGCTTGAGTCTGCGCGCGGTAAGCCTGATCACCAAGCCAATCAATGGCACCAGCACAATCGTGACCAGCGTCAGTTTCCAGTTTAGCCAGAACAAATAGCCAAGCAAACCGACAACCGTGAGACTATCGCGCACCAGCACAACCAAAAGACTGCGCAACATATCAAGAATCTGCTGCACCTCGACCATCATGGTGTTAATGACATGGCCAGTCGAATGCTCGCGATAGAAGCCCAAAGGCACATCAAGCAGACGATTGAACATTTGCTGTCGCAGCTGCGACATCAGGCGTCCCGATATCCACGCCATCATGTAACTGGTTGTAAAGGTGGAGAGCCCACGTATGACGAAAATACCAATGACAAACAGCGGCACCAGCCAGAGCGAGAAGGTATGCGCCTGCGAAAAGCCCTTGTCCAGCAAGAGCTTCATCATCGCAGCCACCGCTGGCTCGGTCGCTGCAGTGACAATCATGCCGCCGAGCGCGAGCATCAGCCTGCCCTTGTAGGGCCTCAGCAAACCGACGATACGTTTGAACGTGTGTGACAGACCCATCAGTATTCAAACCACACGTTATCAGGACTCAGCCATTCGGATAAACGTGCCCTGAGATTATCGTCGGCACGTACTCGCCACTCGTCCGACAGCCGCAACTCGCCGAGTGCACCGTTTTTCATGTACTGTACGACGATGGGGCACGAGCCCTCGATTTGCTGGAAGGGTTGAATCAACTCGCGCAAACGCGCAGCATCCGCCTGGCCATTCATTGACAGGCGCAATGCTTTCACAAAGCTTGCACGCGTAGCGGCGATATCCATCACCTTGTCTGCTGTGATGCGCAGCCCACCAGAGAAACGGTCTTCCGAGACTTTGCCCTGAACAGCGAGAAACTCATCTTCACGAAAGAGTGCACGATTCGCCTCATAAGTCTCACTATAGACAGTGACTTCCACCTGTGCCCCGCCATCATCGAGCGTTACAATCATCATTCGGCCACGCTGTGTCATTTGAGAGCGTAGTGCCGAAATAATGCCCGCCATCAGACGCGGCTCGCGCGAGGGTGCGAGATCGGAAAGACGCGTGCGGATGAACTTTCTGACTTCATCTGCATACGCATGGAACAAATGACCTGAAAGATAAAAGCCTAGTGCAGCTTTTTCTTCGGTGAGTTTTTGCTTGTCATTCCAGGGCGGGGCTTTGACGTAATCCGGCGCATCATCAAAACCACTGTCGGCACTTTCAAACAAACTGACTTGATTCGCTGCAGCTTCAGCCTGCTCTGCGCAATCCATGGCCAGACCTACCGAGGCCAGCAAGATGCCGCGATTGACGCCCAGCGAATCGAAAGCACCGGCACGAATCAGAGATTCAATCGTGCGGCGATTGATCTGCCGTTTATCGACGCGTTTGACGAAATCAAACAAATCGGTAAAGGGCTGCCCCTGACGCGCAGCGATGATGGCTTCAATGGCATTGTGCCCTGTGCCTTTGATAGCGCCAAGACCGTAACGAATCCTGGTCGACTTCTGTCCCGGCTCTGCCTCAGGTACGGGTGTGAACCGGTAAACCGACAAATTGATATCGGGTGGCAGTAGCGTGAGCCCGCAGTTTACGGTTGCGTCTTCAACCAAGATCTTGATCTTGTCAGTGTCATCCATCGCCAACGACAAGTTGGCTGCCATGAAAGCGGACGTATGATGCGTTTTCAGATAAGCGGTGTGATACGACAGCAAGGCATAGGCCGCAGCGTGCGACTTGTTAAAGCCATAGCCGGCGAACTTTTCCATCAGGTCGAAAATCTCGTCAGCCTTTTCTTCAGTCAGACCATTTTTTTCAGCACCGTCTCGGAAAATCTGGCGGTGTTGCGCCATCTCTTCGGGCTTTTTCTTGCCCATGGCACGACGCAGTAAGTCAGCGCCACCCAATGAGTAGCCACCGATCACCTGCGCCATCTGCATCACCTGCTCCTGATAGACCATGATGCCGTAGGTCTCGGACAGAATGTCTTCGGTACGCGGATCGGGATAATCAAATCGCTCGCCATGCTTGCGACGGCAGAAGTCGGGTATCAGATCCATAGGCCCCGGGCGATACAAGGCCACCAGCGCGATGATGTCTTCGAACCGATCAGGACGTGCATCTTTCAGCATGCCTTGCATGCCGCGGCTTTCAAGCTGGAACACGGCGACCGTACGGGCCTGGGTCAGCAGCTGGTATGTGGCGCGGTCATTCAGTGGCAGC
>JACCDH011555685.1_pt1 | contig 16915 bp, 18 predicted proteins | sample 7442481 | NCBI WGS metagenome assembly JACCDH01 (sample SAMN15323433, study PRJNA562643) | freshwater metagenome | isolation source: river surface water | place: USA:Blue River Watershed | collected 2017-08-15
TCAAGACTTGGAATACCTTTTAAAAATTAACGAATATTTAGACATACAAGCATATCTTGAAAAAGACATACACACACAATTAGAAAATAGAAATAAGAGATGATCACTTATTAGTCCAATCTTTATCAGGTGCATAGCGTTCTCGCAACGCTTGCGCCACTTTTGGGTCATCTTGTAACTCAGCGAGTTGACAGGCATACTCATGTTTCTTGGCTTGCCAAGTTTTATGTGCTTCTAATTCTGTTTGAAATCTACCTAAACTATCACTCTTGTTTGTAATGGGGTTGCGACATCTCACAATAAATTTATTATTAGAGTAAGAGATAATACCTCGCATAAATTTACCAGAATTACGTACACTGATAAAATTATTAACAAGTTTATTTAAAAAACAACAAGTATTTTCTGAGTAGCACATTAGGTCTGACGAGTCCAATAAATCTTTATCTAAATCACAATTTTGCCAATTTTTGTTTGGTTGTGACTGTACCCAAGATTTAAATTTAGAGAAATATCTCCACTCGTCACTTACTGTTATCTCAGAATAGCATCCTTTTGTTTTACTTACTCTCTGTAACATCTGTTTCCATTTACTATAAAAAGGGCAGATGATTACGACCCCATTTATTTTGACACTGACAGGTTCAACACTGTCGTTTATACCAATACCATACACTTTCTTCATGTTTATACCTATAAATTTGTAATAATGAAGAACAATGATAGCACAATAATATACTAAAGTAAACAAGAAATAAGAGGTAAGCATGGCAGATAATATTTCTGGCAATGTTACTGGTAAAATACGATTTAACATAGATAAGAAATCTTGGGATAATCTAACACAATTCCAACAGAAACTTACTAATGTTAAACGTCAATTATCTGGATTGTCTGGTGATTTAAAAGTTAATGTTGTAGTTAACAGTATTAATAAAGTAGCTAATGCTACAGTAGCCGCTGAAAAGAAAATAGCAGAAGCTAAAGTTGCTACAGCTAAGAAAGTTCAAAAAGCAAATAACGCATCTGGTTCGCATCCGACATTGGCTAGAGTTAATAATATTACTGGTGTCAGTACGGCAGGTGGCACATTAGATCCTAGAAGTAAACAAAGATTGAGTGATATTAGTTGGTGGGAACGTCAATTAAAATCTTTAGAAGCTCAACAAAATAAAGTAATCTCAAAACAAAAAACAGTCAATCAAGTAATGACGAAGAAAGATCCAGTAAATGTAATGTATTCTTCTAGTCAGAAGGCTACAGGATATAAGGATTTAAATTATGCCATTATGTTTGAGAACTTACTTAAAGAACGTGACGCTAAAGAGAAAGAAAGATTAGCTGAACAAAAACGTGAAGCATCCAGACAGAAACAAGTAGCCAAATCAGAAGGATTAAAAGAACGTAATACAGTTCGTGCTGATTCTTATTTATTGCGTAAAGAACTACAGATTAGATCCTATGGTGTAATGCGCAATAAAGGTAATGGTTGGATTGAAGAAGAAATTGGTAAATTACGTGAAGTATCAAGAGCAGCAAGAAATAAGCATGGGTTAGATACTGCTGAAGGTTATACTAAATTCAAAGATGCTATTACGGAATCTACTAAAGGATTGTTAGACCAACAACGTGCTGCACATCGTAATGCTATTACTTTTGCATCAATGCGCAAAGAATTAGTACAACTGACAGCAGCCTATTCAGCATTTAATGCTTTAGTATCAACTGGTCAGGTCGGCATGGAATGGGAATCACTTCAAGCATCTGCTAAAGTATTTGCTAGAGATGATGCTGGTGTTGCTGATCATATGTCTTATATTAGAGAAGAAGCTGATAGATTAGGTGTTGATTTAAAAACAGCAGCTAAAGAATTCACTAAATTCTCAATTGCAACACAAACCAACATGAGCAAAGCTGAACAACGTAATTTATTTACTGGTATCTCAGAATATGCTGCTGTGTTGGGTACTAGCCAGTCTGATTATGAACGTGCGTTCAGGGCTGTGCAGCAGATCGCGAGTAAAGGACAGTTAACTATATAGCTGCTTTATACAGTAATGTATATCGAAGAATCTTTCTAATTCGGTGAAACTCTAAACAGGTAATGCTGTAGACAATACCGAGCGAAGCCTAGTAATAGGAACGTGTGACGGTCAGAGTGCCAACTCGTAACATACAAGCTATTGGTATGTGAAATGGAAGATACCGTATTATTAAGTTAACGGTAAAGAGATGACCTAAACTATATAGAAATATATAGCAGCACATAATGGTGCGGGTAACTTAGTAGCGTAAGTTATTGAATTTATTGTATATAAAGAGGAATTAACTGGTCAGTGGACTCACTAGCTGACTTAATGTAGTAATACATTATAAGAAAACTTATTGAATTGCTGGAAACTCCTAAAGATCATACACTACAAAGTAGTTGGCAACAACAGGCTTGACAGTTTGAAAAGTTATGATATGATTCTTCCTTTTATGTTAGGAGGATGAAATGGACAATCAGCAGGTAAGACCCTTAATTAAAGAATTCCCACTTAATCATAAATATAAAGTGTCAACTGATGGTACTATTTATGGTGTAAAAGGTATTAAATTAAAAGGTAAGGATCATAGAGGTTATCGTAGATATGTTATATCAATAGACGGTAAACCTAAAGCCATACTAGGTCACAGAATAGTGGCAATTACCTTTTTAGATAATCCAAATAACTTACCAGAAGTTAACCATAAAGATGGGAACAAATCAAACAATAACGTAGATAACTTAGAATGGGTTTCTAGGGAAGAAAATCAATTACATGCTTTTGCTACTGGATTGAACAGTAAAGTTGGTTCATTGAATGGTAGAGCTATAATTGATGAAGAATATGCTAGATATTTGTATTTACAGATGCTTGAAGGTAAAACACCTAAAAAACTAAGTGATGAAACAAATATACCTAAAAATGTTCTAATTAAACTCAGAAACAAAGTTACATGGTTAGAAGTTACTGAAGATTTACCAGACTGTCAAAGACTTACTGTAGAGAAACACAAAAGAACTACAGATGTACATAGGAAGATGGTTATTCATTTAAAAAATGACGGTAAATCTAATAAAGAAATTTCTTCAATATTGAATTTAACTTTAAGTCAAGTTGAACACGTTATTACGGATTACAATAAGGGTAAACTTCAGAGACTAGGCATAAGCCGTACACCTAAGCAGGTGGAAGTAGTAAGCTCCCAATAGGGATGATGATATAGTCCGACCTCATATGAAAGTATGAGCAGCTTGAATAAAGCGGAGTTAGATTAGCGAACTAACTTGAACACATTTGTAGGTGAAGCCCTTGGTGGCTCAGTCCAAGCAATGATGAGAGCAGCAGGATATAAAGATGAGAAATCATTCTTTAAAGCTGTTGAAGCTGGTAAAATATTATCGAAAGATGTATTACCAAAATTTGCTGAAGAACTAAAGAAAATGGCTAGAGCTAATGGTGCTTTGGCTAAAGTAACAGAAAAAACTCGTGCTGAAACAAACAGATTCTTCAACCAATTATACCTATTTCAAACTAAAATATTTGAAGGTGGTTATGGTGAAGGTTTGGCTTATATGTTTGGTAACTTAGCTGACTCTTTGAAAAACTTACAACCTTTGGCTAAAACATTAGGTAGGGTTATTCAAGGTGTTATGTCTACGGCTACTGCCGCAGCAAAAGTATTAATCACCCCATTAGAATTATTATCAAAACTATTTGAAGGTTTAGGTATAGAAGATTCTAAGATATGGGCTGTGGTTGGCGCTACAGGAAGTTTAGCATTATTGGCTGCTAGGTTTGAGTTTATACGTAAAATATTAACTGGTGTGAATACAGCATTATTAATCACTTTAAAACGTATTGCGGCATTGGTAGCTGTACCATTAATCTTAGAAGATGTTGCTGGTAGTGCCTTCTTAGGTAAGAAAGGTGTAACTTCTGAAGGTGGTGCTTTCTCTGCTGGTAATATATTAGGTGATTGGGCTTCGTGGATGGATAAACCCATCGGTTCTTTCTTTAGTGATTCAAAAGTTACCATTGAAGTTAAAGGTGACGAAGCTGCTAAATTTATTCAAGCGCAAGTTGAAAAAACCAGTACATCAGGTAAAGCAGTAACCCAAGCGGAGAATGCTCAATAATGTCTATAGTATTCGTTGTTGCTAACAAAAACAAGAATGCTGGTGTGGAAGTGGTGGGGAGTAAATTCTTCACCGACTCCACTATTAGTATTTCACATTCATTTCAAAACTCTGTAACAGAACATCCAGTGGAACAAGGTGTGTCATTCTCAGACCATGTTCAAATCAAAAATAACAGATTCACAGTAAGCGGTGTATTTGGTGATTTTAGTTTAAATAGATATGCTGGTGATAATTTAACATTTGGTATTGGGCGTGTTCAAGAGGCATACGACTTCTTAAAGAAACTACGTGATAACAAAACAACATTCACATTAGTTAGTAAATATGACACATACCCTAATTGTGTTATTGAATCACTAGAATTACCTATCGACGCTCAATCAACATCTTCATTGTATTTCAACATGAGTGTAGTTCAAATACGGACAGCAAAAACTGAATTAGTTAATTTAGTTAAGATTGAAAACGTAATTGAATCTAAGAAAGATGATGCTTCTGGACAAAGTAACGGTGGTAAGAAAGATAGCCGCGAAAATACACAGTTAGAAAATCTTAGAGAGTTTATGACTGAAGCGTCAAAAGGTGGATAAACAAAATGGCAATATATTTATTAGATGTCCCAGATTCACCAGATACGGTATTCACCACATTGTTTGACGGTGTTGCTTACAATATAAAACTACAATGGAATGGTAGAGACCAATCATGGCAGATGTCATTAGGTAGACAAAACCAACCATATCTATTTAAAACAAAAATAACTACTAATACTGATTTATTAAAAGCTTATCGTGCATTAGATAATGTACCTAAAGGTGTTCTGATTGCGATTGACAAGATTAAGTTGTATGGTAGAATAACAAGAGATGGATTTAGTTCAAAGAGATGGCAATTATATTATATGACTGCCGACGAATACAATGAAATAAAATCCACAATAAATACACAAGAATTATTAATTACAACATCTGTTGAAAATGATAATAGATTTACAGTGTCAGAGGAACCACTATGAGTATTACGGCTGAACAGTTTAATCATAAATATGAATTAGAGTTTGGTCAGCCGATCTCATTTTATTCATCAACACCAGAAACAACTAATATTGTTCCATTTAGATTTAGTGAACGTGCAACAGAAGATGCTAGTAAGATTAATCAATTTATGAGATTCAATCTGAACAATCAAGCTGTTAAAATAACACAACATAATATATCATTTAATATTGCTAAAGGTAAAGAGTCTAGTTCTGAAACAAAGATTACATTATATAATATTTCAGATGATGTTAGATTGTTCTTAGAAGAATACAATGGTAGTAAACCTTTTATTGCTTTGAAAGCTGGTTATGAAACAGATAAGGATATTCCAATAATCTTCACAGGGGAAGTGTTGTTTTTACGTGAGTCGTTTGATGGTGTAACAAGAACAACAGAACTTACTTGCACAACAGGGACAACGGCAATTACTGAAGCGTACACCACCAAATCATATCGCTATGGTACACCACCGAGAGATATTATTGAAGATGTTGCTAAGGACTTAAAATTACCAAAAGGTACTATATTCTTTCCAGAAGAAATGAATGTTGGTATTCAAAAACCAGTTGTTGTATCTGGCGTACCCACGATGGAATTCTTACGTAAATTCAGTAAAGAGTTTAATGCTAAGGCTTTCATCGAAGATGGTACAATCAATATTGTTCCTAATAATTTTGTTATGCGGGATGGTCAGTTTGTGTTTAGAATCTCCCCTGAAATCAACATGATTGGTAGTCCTACTGTAGCGACTGATGCTGTTGAATCTAGTGAGAAGCAAGCTGGTAATAGACAAAATGTTACAGTAACAACAACATTAAATGGCGCATATAGTATTGGTGCTATTGTCCAATTGGATAGTAAATATCATACAGGTGCTTATGAAATTGTTAGTATTGTCCATTCTGGTGAATATGAAGGCACTGATTGGAAATCAACATTAGAATTAAAACCAGCAGATAGTTATCAAGTGAGGTCATAATGTCAGTTAAGATGTTATCTGATAAAGATATAATGGACGCTCATTTTGATAAGCGTCTTAGAGATTTTGTTCATACATCATTTCCTGCTGAAATTACACGTATCGTTAATGCTGGTGTAGTTGATGTTAGACCTTTGATTGCGACAAAAAGACCAGACGGTCAAATAAAACAATATCCAGAATTATTTGATGTTCGTATTCAAACATATGCTTGTCAGAATGGTAGTGTATTTATTAGCTTGCCGTATGCAGTAGGTGATAAAGTCTGGGTGTTTGTATCAGAAAGAGATACTGCTGCACTGATGCAATTAGATAGAGTGGAACCGACAACAACAATTACACATGATTTATCAGATTGTTTCTGTGTTCCAATGTTCTTCACTGATAATAACATTCCAAACTACAGCACTACAGATTTAGTTATTGCTAATAAAACAACAACTATAACTCTATCAGGTGATTCTGTATCTATTTCTACCTCTGGTGAATATCAATTAAACGCTTCCAGCGTGTCTATAGACGCTCCAAATACTAAAGTAATGGGTAAGGTAGGGTTCAATGGTAAAGACGCTCTAAACCTTCCTACCATAACTGGAAGCAAAGGTGGAAATGCTGCTTTAGCTATGCTCCTAACTGAACTACAAAAGTACGGTCTTATTATAGACGCAACAACATAGGAAATAATATGACTGGATTTAAGCTCAATGCTGATGGAGATATTGGTTTAGATAGTAATAACAGAATGGAAACACTATCCACGTACCAAGAACTTGTCAGACAAAGATTAGATATAAAATTAAAGACATTCAAAGGTGAATGGTTTCTTGATACAACATTTGGTGTACCATATCGTGATACTGGTGACGGTAAATCAATCATAGGAAAAGGATATACTGCCTCTGATATTGATGCTTTGTTTATTGCATTGATTAAAGAAGATCCCGATGTGTTGTCTATTAAATACTTCAAATCAACATATAATACAATAACAAGATTATATGACTTAACATTCGAAGTGTTAGTTAGAGATGGTAGTTTATTAACTATGGATGTTTATAAGCAAGCTTGGGAAGAAGAAGTGTACGAATATAATCCAGTAAACAACACACCATTATATGATGTTGGTCAATGGACTTTAGATATTCATCCAATTGTACATGAAGATATGCCTGAAGCATTAGCTCCACCGTATTCGTGGATAGAAACTCAACAGTAAGGTTATAAAATGGCAGGAATAACAGAATACGGTTTTGTACGTAAGACACTACAAGAAATCATTACGTCAATGAAAAACCGAGTCAAAGATAAATTAGGTAATGATTGGAATATTGAAACTGGTACTATTGAAGATCAGTTCATTTCAGTTTTTGCTGAAGAAGCTGATCAAGTTTGGCAAGGTTTAGAAGGTGTAGTTAATTCACAAACATTAGCTGGTGCTGAATATACTTATTTAGATGATGTATTAAATAAGCAAGGCGTATATCGTCAAGGTAAAACAAAAGGTGGCGGTGAAGCCATTATCCAATCTAACTTTGCTACAGTTACGTTAGGTACTACTGTAAATAATAATTCAGTTATTTCAGCAAAGAATAATGTAAATTACATCACTTTAAATACTATTACTATTGACAATTACGCCAGTTGTTATAAACTATCGGCAGCAGATATTCCGATTGGTATTACACATACTTTTACTATTTACAATGCGAATGCTCCGACAACTAAGATATTCACTCGCACAGCTATTAACAGTGCTGATAAAATACAATTTCTAAACGAACTAGCAGCATTCATCAATGAAGTGATTATTGATGCACCATCTAAAGCATTCGTAACATCTGATAACACACTAATGGTTGGTTATAATCCTTCTACTTTATTACCACAACCATTTCCAGCCAAACGATTATATGTTAATGTATTCCCTCGTTGTGGTATCATCGGCCACTCTGTTGATATTGAAGCTACTGTTGAAGGATTTAAACCTTTACCATACAACGGACTGATTGCACTATCACCTACATTCACAGGTTATAATAGTGTAATTAACTATGTTGATTTAAACAGTGGTAGTGAAGTTCAGACAGATGCACAATATAGATTAACGGCTAATTCAATCAAAGATAATTCCATTGCTGGTACACCAGATTCACTCAAGTCTGCATTATTGAAATTAGATGGTGTAGTTGCTTGCGAAGTGTTTGAAAATCCAACAAAGAACTTTGTTTATGATATTAGTAGTAACTTAGTTTGTGAACCGTATACATACAATGTTGTTGTACTAGGTGGTAAAGATTTAGAAGTAGCAACGACAATTTACAAGAAAGGTTATGGTAACACTAAACGGTACGGTACGTATAGTACAACAGTGAATAACTCCGTAGGCGGTTCTACTGTAGTTGAATATACTAGGGCTGGTTATTTTGATGTTGGTGTTGAAGTTGGTTATACAACAAAAGATGGTACTACCTTATCTGATGCTGAAAAACAACAAATCATTACATCACTGATTTCAATTGTAGATCAGATTAATATTGGCGATTACGTAAATAATAATTTAATGAATGCTGTAGTTTACCAGTCAGTGAGTTTTGGTAGATTACGTAATGTTGAACTATTAATGAAAGATTTAACTGCGGTATCTCCATCTTTCGTATCGACTGACTTACTTCCAGACTTTGATGAAAAACCAAGACTACTGATAGATAATATTACATTCAGGAGAATTTAATGGCTAACAAAATACAGTTAGTCAATAATAGAGTGGAGATAGCCAAAAGCTATCTCCTTTCTCAGTTTAGAGACAAACCAAATATTTTAGCGCTAGTTGAGGTATTGGTTGAAGAATTACAAGAACTAGAGAATACTATTATTGAGTTACAAGAAGTTAGAACATTAGCTGGTGCTAAAGGTTGGTGGCTTGACCGTATTGGTGAAGAACTAGACACACCTAGAGATGGTTTCAGTGATGCTGATTATAAAACAGTGTTACGTTTAGCAATGTTAAAACAAACAGCATCGGCTACTATTGACGATATTATTAAAATATTATCATTCATTTCTAATGACTCTGAGTTACGTGTAACGAATCCTAATAAATATTTAATTGAAGCTGTTGGTTATTTGTTTGGTGTCAAAGATTCAATGTTACAAGAAGTGGCTGAATTGTTTCCACTAAATACAAGAAAACTCATTGTTCAACGAGAAACTAAACCGTTTAAATTTGGAACAGTAGGTAGAGGATTCGGTAGCGGTAGTCAATTAAATAATATACTGTTATACTCTACTGGTGTTGAGAATGATCGTCGTTTTGTATCTGTTCCAACAGAGAAATACATTCCACCGATTAGTAACAGTCCTACATTAAAAACTAATCCTTATATCTTTGGTGATGGATTGGTTGGTTCTACATTAACATACGTCGATGGGGAATTCAATGGTGTAACACCAATTACTGTAACTAAACAATGGCAAGCTAATAATGTGGATATTTCTGGCGCTACAGGAAGTACATATACTCTAGTTACCGCTGATGCTGGTAAAATCATTACAGTCAAAACAACAGCTACAAATACAGATGGAACTTTAGTAATTTATAGTAACACAATTAACGTGTCTAATGATATTCCAGCGTCCAATGCTTTAGTTGACGATTTAGGTTTGAGTGATTTCAGTACATTTGAAATTGAAGCATATGATGGTTTAACTTCTACAGCAACACAATCTATTACATTTAACGTTGATGGTAGTATTACATTCACAAGAGCTAATGGTGGAACATTTACATCAGCATATCTAACTAATGTTGGTGATCATCATGGTCAAGATTATACATTACGTTACGTGGTATTGTCTGGTGATGATTTGATTGGTTTACCAGAGAACACAAGTAGAGAGCTAGACACAGCATTAACATTATCGCAATCTGTAACATCTAAAACAACTAAGTCAGTTGAAGGTAATTATAGATTCACAATATTTAAGACTACAGATCCAACTATTACTAAATCAGTTGATATTTATATGTCTGTTACACTACGTAAGGAATTATAATGGCTTATCCTACATTTAACCCTGAATGGGCTATCGAAGATACTTATTCGGATGGTACAACACCAAATAAAATCAGACCAGATGAAGGTCTACGTGATTATGGTTATACTGAATTCGCTGAACCAACAGCACAAAACCTAAACTGGCAATTCAATAATATATATCAGCAATTAGTAGAATTAAAAGCTCAATTAGCTACACCTAACCAAACACCAATCAATGAATTAAAGTATATTGTCGGTGATGATCGTAACCCTGCTGTGATTTATGGCTACGGTACGTGGGTTAAATTTGCTGAAGGTAGAACAGTTATTGGTAGTGGTGTCGGTACTGACGCTAATGATACTATCCGCACATTTACGGCTGGTCAGACAGGTGGTGAATATACTCATACCCTAACTGCGGCAGAAATGCCAAGTCATAGTCACCAATTGAAATTACAGTATCAAGGTAACAATAAAGCTAGTGAAGGTAATGCTTATGCTAGTAATGGTGAAGTTGCTCAGAATGATTTTGTTGGTACTGATACTCGTGTTACTGAATCTACTGGTGGTGGTCAGGCATTTAACCTCATGAACCCGTATCAAGTGGTTAATATTTGGTTGAGAACCGCATAAAATAAGGAAACATTATGTCATTTTTACCTTTTCCGCCATCAAATACTACACAATCTATTGAAGTTTTAAATCAGGATGTCGAGATATTACATACTATAGTTCATGGTGCTGACAATATTGATGTCAACACAGAGAATGGTGAAGTCCCAACAATTGCTAAATTAGTTAAAACAGTGGTAGATGAAGTAGAAGCTGCTACAGGTGTTGATGTTAGTTTGAGATCAGACCTTGCTACATCGAATTCAACAGTTTTGGTTGGTGGAGTTGAAGCTTCAGATATTGCTAATAATGTCATTTACCCTGTCACTCTTGGTAAATCTCTTGAAGTGTCTCAGTTTAGTGGCTTGACTCCATCTAAATCATCGTCTCTATTAAAATTAGCTGATGATCGTTATCGTTACTTCCTACACTTAGGTGGTAGAACTTGGCAGGTCGGGGATTTGGTAAACGAAGGGTTAGATTCACAAGGCAACCCATTACCTTACGGATGGAGCCAAACAGATATTGTTGACTTCACTGAGTCGTATGTTTGGGGTGACGCGGGTCTGACTTCTAGCGGTAGTTCGGGTGCGCTAACAAGTACTGATCCTTCACCTTATATTGGACATAGGGCTTTGCAGTTATTAGCAGTTGGCGCTTATGTCGAACTATCCTTACAAGTCAACCAAGCTGGTGCAAATGTTTACTTGAATTTTAGCGGCAGGACAACGGGCAATATTGTCAACGTCACAATCGACGGCAGCACTGCATTAGTTAACGAAGCAACAACAGTTGATACATATACTCCCGTTGATTTAACGCATCGACAGTCGGTTTTAGTTGCAAGTAACTTACCAGCTAAGTCAACGCCATACCTGATCCGCTTTACCGTTTCTGCATCAAAGAATCCATCAAGCGGTGCTGGTGACAGGTTTATCTTTAACGCTGTCACTTTAGATGGTGGGGAGTTTGGTAATCCTTGGTCTACTCAAGTTCGACCAAAACCTTGGACGGCAAGTACTGCGGTTTCTTTATGGGAAGAACGCATTGGTCGATCTGGTAGGGTTTACGTTGCAACTGTTGCGGGCACCACAGGAACAACAGCGCCAAGTCATTCCAGCGGGACAGCAACAGACGGTACGGTCACTTGGACATATATCGCGTCATCATCCTTCACAAGTAGAACACAAACCGCAAGGTTACAAGCAGAGGGTAGTCAACTTGAATATGCCTATGAATTCCGTAAAACTGGAGACAACAATTACCAAGATGTCGGTGGTAATCTTCATGGTAACGAGTATTTGACTGGACTGCGCATTTATTCTGACGGAGCTTTACGTAATGTAAGTATTGGTCAGTATTTGGTAGGTAATAACATTCAGTTTGTTCAAGATATTTACGCTTATTACGGGACTTTGCCGACTGTTGAGCATTTAGCGAACACAACGTTAACGCACAGTATTAGCGGAGGACGTGTTGTAGTTAGTCATCAATCTGAATTTAAACTTGATGGAAACTTTGGTTATCATTATCCAGCTATGTGGCCTGTGATTTATTATTTAGCACTAGATGCAAGAACTACATTTGATCAGATGGAGTTAAAGCAAACTGGAAGAATTAACCTTATCGACTACGCTGGTCAAAACAATCCATTTGTAGGCGGCACTACAGATTTGCAAATGATGGCGATTGGTTCAATTTATAAACCAGTAGGTACACAAGGTTCGCCAACAACGACAGGTGGTGAATACCACGTAATTGCTACTCTTAAAGTTTCTGATTACAGTGTTGGTGATTATATTTATGGAACGCGCCTTGCAAGTATTGCCCCTAATATTGCTACTAGTACAGAACCCAGTGGTGGTTCTTCTTGGGTATCTAAGATGTATTTCGCTCGTAGCAACACAACCAAAACAGAGCCTGTGACAGTTGGTAAAGTTATCCGTTCGGATGCTGAATATAAAGTTAGTTTATTTAGAAAATAATTAAATTGTTAGTTATTTAACAATAAAACAAAGGAATAACTATGCCTTTTCTACCATATCCACCACAAAATACAACAGAAGCTATATCAGTATTAAAACAAGATGTTGAATTAGCCCACGATGTTGTTCATGGTGATGATACACAAGATATATTAACAGAAAATGGTTTAGTTCCATCATTTGCAAAAGTAATCAAGACATTAAACACAGGAAGTTTAGTTACATCTACAATGAATATTGTTGACACTAATCTAACTTCCTTCAGTGTTACAGCAGCAGACCATACAAAACATTATTGTTGTTCATCTAATTCAGATATTAATGTAACTGTTGAAGCTCCAACAATGTTTGAAGGTGGTGATCCTATAGCTGGTGCTTTAGTGTTTTTTACACAAATAGGTGATGGGACAATTAGATTAATTCCAGATACAGGAATTACTTTAATATATCCAGAAGATTCTAGCCCTTTGACATTTAGTAAGGGTAGTACAATAGCAATAGAGAGTAAATCAGCAACACAATGGATAGTTACTGGAAACATGGGGTATTAATCCTATGCAACAACGTAAAATATTTCCAATAGTTGCTAGTGGTTTTAGAACTAAAGTTAAAAAGGCTTTAGTTTCTAAACCATACCCTTATAACATACCATTTGAAGAAAACATCGAAGTAAGTGCGGTTGAAATATTAAGTGGTGAAATGCGAGTTGTTCTTTTTGAAGAAGAATTCGATGACATGATTGAGGCTACCGCAACAATAATATTAAGTGGTGAACTCACAACTACTGTGATAGAGATAGCCGATCCTTCTGAAGAAATTTACGTGTCTGCTACAAATATACTCTCTGGTGAATATCGCACAGTGGTCATTAACACTGATGCACCAGAGGAGCAAATGACAGTATCGGCTACAAATATACTCTCTGGAGAATATCGTACTGTGGTAGTCAATAATGATGCGCCAGAAGAACAAGTAACCGTATCAGCTACAATAATTTTATCAGGAACATTAGCATGAATTTAAAAATTAAAAACTCTACAGGCATGAAAGGTGAATATCGAGTTATGGTTCTCGATAAAGAAGGTAATATCAAACAAGATACAGACTGGTTTGATAACTTACTTTTAGATAATTTCTTCACCAATCTACAGGCATGGGCTGCGAATAAATGGGTAGTGAGTACCACAAGAACATTAAGAGTAGGTACAGGAACAACAGCGCCTTCCGCAGCGCAAACAGCACTTGTTGCAAAAACTGCATCAACTACTACGAAAACGGCTTCCGTAACTAACGCACAATATACAGACGGTCAAGGGCGATTATGTCAATCAATGGAAGAAACTTATAGTTTTACATTAGGTAGTATTGTCGCAACGATTTCAGAAGTAGGTTGGTTCAACGGCTCAGACATTAACGGTAACACTGTACATAGTCGAGCACTTATCACAGACACTAACGGGAACCCGACAAGTATCACTCTAACTAATCAAGACCAATTAGTTATCAAGTATAGGATTACAGTTGTTGATATTTATAAGGAAGGTAGTGGGACAATTACTTTAAATGGTCAAAATTATAACTGGGTGTCGCGAAGAGGGGTTAAGCAGGCTGATTCTTCGAACGGATGGATCAGTACGTTATTAGGTGATGGCACTAATAACGCTAATGCTACGCAAATGTTTACCGCATACTTTGGTGCAGTTACGTTTGGCGCACATGGCGTCTCACCGTCTGGTGGTACAAATGAAACGTTAAGTGCTTATCCGATAGTTTCCGCATTTGGCGGGGAATTTAAAGTGAATTTAAATCTAAGCATATCACAAGGAAATAACGCAAGCGGTATCAAGGTTTTAGCGGTAAGACAAACAGCGCCGATATACTTTGCGTCAACCAAAATTGAGTTTACACCAGCAATACCAAAAACAAACCAACAAATACTAAATTTAGAGTTGCAGTATATTGTCACAAGGGCATAACCATGATTCCTACAGGTAATTGGTCGTGTGAAAGCAAGCCGAAAAAATTCAGGAAATACTCAAAACCATTACCAGAACAACGCTATGGTACAGTGTATGATGTAAAGATAGGTGCTTCAGAGTTATCACAATCAGATGGAAGATTGGATAGTAATTACTGGATAATATATCAAAATAATACCAACATAGTTATTAGAAAAGCAATTGATAATAATAATTGGTCATCACCTATTGTATTATTTGAAGAAGCTGATACAATATCAGATATATCATTATCATTTGATAACTTAGGTAGACCAGTTGTTGCGTATCAAAAAGTAGGTGGCATATTTCTTTGGTTTTATGATTCACAGTTAGGTGATGAAACAATAAAAACAATATCAACATCAGGTATTACACCAGTGATTGATTTTGATATTAAAGAAGATACGTCATCCACTGACGCTGACATTATGTTATATTATGTACGTAATGATGGTATTTATTATCGTTTACAACGTGATAGATTTGATATTGAATACTTCACTGGAATATCTGAACCTAACATTAAATTAGAAAAATGTGGTACAACAGAAGATAACAGATTCCAAGTTGTCTATGTATTTGATGATTTACGTGATGGTGCATTATTACAGAAGAAAGTATTGGAATCTAATTCTTCAATCGGTAATCAATTACAAAACAAAAACCTAACATTAAACTTTACGATTGCTAAGTCGCCATCTATTTGTGAACTCAGAAGTTTATATAATAAATATGGTGAAGGCTGGAATGGTTGGTTTTGTGTTGCTCAACATGGTGGTAATCATCAAATCACTGGTCATCCACAAGAAGAACATTTATTCACATTAGAGTTCAGATTGTATGATCCATTGGACGCTGATGAGAATAGAGTGATTGTTGCTATTAGACGTACAAGGTTTAGTGAAGGTGAATATCTAACATCAACATTAGATTATTCAGCATTGGGTGTTGGTGATTATATCTTACGGTTCACACAAGATGCCCCTGTTGCTAGTCAACCAATGAAACGTATTGAATTAATCAAAGATACAACAACACTGATTGATCAAGTAGTTGCTGATTTACCTAGCGTCAATTCTGGTACTAACTCTACTCGTAATAGATTACGCTTTGGTGCATCAACAGAGTACAATGTTGCTAATGAAACAAATTATAAGTTTATATTCCCTGCTGTATTCACTGACATAAGTACTGTGTATGATGGTGTTACAACAACATGGAACAAACAATACTCCGATCAAACAACTGAATCAACCCCATCTGGTAATCCATTAACTCTGAGAAAGGCGGGATATGATAATTCGTATCAGTTTTACGAGGGATATATCTCATAATAAGGTAATACAATGAACATAGAAATATTTGCGCTATTAAAGTATTCTTGGATGGCACTAGGGGCTTGGTTCTGGTACGATAGAAAGAAGTTAGACGACAGGCTAGATAAAATGTCGTCTAAATTAAATAATACCCCTACCAAAGAAGATGTTGAGAAAGAGATTGCCAAATCTGTCACCAGTATTAAAGAAGATCAGCGTGAAATGATTGTTATGACTAGGGAAATGTCAACTACATTAAACCAATTAGTTAGGGACTTAGCGGTACTAAATGCTAAATGGTCTATGATGAACGAAAGAAATGTTGACAAATGATAACTAATAGTGTAAAATCAATATTTTTGGAGGTTTTATGCGTAAAAAAGGTATTATCGAAGGTTGGGGTATTAATGATGCGGAATATCCAGTAACAATTTATGACGGACGTAAATTATCATGGATCTGTCCAATATATGAAGATTGGAAAAGTATGATAGTACGTGTAAAAAATTCAAAGTTCTTAGAAAAGAACCCGACATACAATGATTGCTTAATTTGTGATGAATGGAAATACTTCTCAAATTTTAGACATTGGGTTTTAGAGATACAACCGAATAAGTATTGGGAAGTATGTATGTTAGATAAAGATATATTATCCGACGAAGCTAAAATATATAGCCCAGAAACATGCGCGTATGTACTAGAAAAGACGAACCAGTTCTTTAAAGATAGCGCAAGAATCAGAGGGAAATATATGGTAGGTGTTAGTAGAAAGACAGAA
>JACCDH010243867.1_pt1 | contig 16909 bp, 11 predicted proteins | sample 7442481 | NCBI WGS metagenome assembly JACCDH01 (sample SAMN15323433, study PRJNA562643) | freshwater metagenome | isolation source: river surface water | place: USA:Blue River Watershed | collected 2017-08-15
AACACAAACTTGGAAAAGCCGCGCTTAGGAGGGTGGATTCAATGGAACTCTCGATGAGAAATGCTCTTATCCACTTTCCAACATTATTAGTCACAAAAGACGGAAAAATTTGTAGAGGAGTACAGCGAGGCTACCGTGAAGCTAAAAAATTTAAGGCCATAATTATGGATATCTTTGGAGCATGTAAATGAAATCATTTATTATTCTATTTTTATTTTCTCAAAGTGTCCTTGCAAGTGATTTACCTGACTACTGTTCTCTCAATTCACCTCAGCCTGATGAGGTTATACCAAGTGATCATGTGAGCGGAAATTATTGGACAAATATGTTGGATGATCACACTGTTATGTTCACTGCTGGAGGTGGAGTGTCCGGTGACTATCAAGCCTATGATTTAAATGAGAAAAAAGCCTATAAGCTAACAACTGAAATTGATCCATTTCCTGTGCCTGATGGTCGAAGAGTTTATGTCCATCCATCGCCTATTCAATTTTTTGAGTATGATACAATCCTAAAAAAAGTTAACGAGGAAGGAAAAAATCAAAGTGACTTGGTCAACACTGATGGATATTCACCAATAAATGATAACAAAGCTCGTGCCAAATACATCAAAAAGGGAGAGCCAGAAATTGAAGATGATTCAATTGATAAAAAGTTAGGTGATATCGATGGTAGAATGTGGGGGTATTATCAATCTGTTGCAGTTTTAGAATCAAGCAAGATTAAGGAGAGAAATTTTTCGAGGTATCGAATTTTAACTGGTGAAGGAGAGGGGGCATTTAAGGATTATAAAGTAAATTTTAACGATGATGGAACTATAAAAATGGTTGAATCTGAGACTAAAGCAAAAGCAATGTGTCCTAATTATAGAAATTCAAAAAAAAATGACCTCGATTTTGATACTCCAATAATATCTCCTAAGGGGGATGAATTTGCTGTGACTGATAGGAAAACTAAAACAACAAAAATTCTTAAATTCAAAAAGTCAGGTGTGTGTGAAGTCGTCTTGGATCTTGGTTTCGATGCAGGAAAGATCCATTTTAGTAAAGATGGATCAAAGATTGCTTTCCATACACAAAATTTGAATATGGGATCAACTAAAACAACTACAAAAAATAATCGTGGATTTTTGATTGATCGAAAAGATAATTCCATCATGAGTTTGCAGGTTGGTGCAATTGACGAGGAAACCTCAGAGCAATACCCCGTTTTTCTAGACGACGGAAGAATTCTTTATCAGAGAGTTAAGTATGATAGAGCTTCTGGGAAGCAATCAAGATCATGGGTCAAGGTTGATCCGAAAAAATTAAATGCAGCTAAATTTCAAAAAGTGAATAAAGAGGATTGTCTTCAAGATAAGAATCTTCCACTTATTGCGATTGGAAAGCTTTACTCTGAAATTTGCAAAATTGATAGATCAGCTAACGATAACATTATTTGGACCCTTAATTTAGATCCAGAAAAATGTAAAGAATTAGTTCGTAACAACTGGGAAGATACTAAAAAAGAGATCTTACTAAATATGAAAGAGTTAAATAAAAGCAATTCCTCGAAGGAAATTCCTGATGATTTTTTAACCAAAGAGATGCTTCTTGCTGCGTGCCCAGAAAGGGCTCCAGAGAAGCTTACACTGGTGAATTCTTCTGAAGGAACCAAAATGAGATATCCAGTTGTCATTTCTGAAAGATGTATTGTTTGTCACACCGAAGGTAGCCCAAATGGATATATACCTTTTGATAAACCCGAGGAGATGAGGATGATTAAGGCTATCGGCGATTCTGCAAAACCCGGTCGTCCTTTTTTTGGTAAAACTTTTTTTGAGCAAATGACTACTATTCTTGAGTATAGTGAAGAAGGGAAAACTCCTCCTCAAGGTATCCCCGCCATGCCTGCTGTAGGTCCGCGATTAAATGCTAATCAGCTTAAAGAAATCAAAGATTGGATTACAAATGGTCATGAAGTTAATTAAATTTTGGATCTCTTGACTTACTAGATGCAGGTACTTAGTTATGTATCTGCATCTATTTGAGTGTCTAAAAGTTACAGGCATCGAATTTCCAGTGATGAAATTTTGTCATCTATCAGATGAACTAGTTTTGAATCTGCCAATCAATTTCTTGAATCCCCATTTTTTTTAAGTAAGCATTCGTTTTAGAAAATGGCTTAGAACCAAAAAAGCCTCTATATGAAGAAAGTGGTGATGGATGAACTGATTTAATGACGAAGTGTTTTTCAGGATTAACCATAGCCGCTTTTTTTTGCGCTGGAGAGCCCCAAAGGATGAAAACAAGATTTTCTTTTTCGTTATTAAGCACTTCAATTACTTTATTCGTGAAAGTTTCCCATCCCTTAGTATGGTGGCTGCCTGCCAGGCCATCTTGAACCGTAAGCACATTATTCAAAAGGAGAACCCCTCTTTCGGCCCAGGTCGTGAGATTGCCATGAGGTGGTGATTGGATGGCGAGGTCAGTTTCAAGTTCTTTATAAATATTTATAAGCGAAGGAGGAATTTTTACTTTCTTTTGCACAGAAAAGGCAAGGCCGTGGGCCTGTCCTGGACCGTGGTAAGGATCCTGACCTAAGATAACAACTTTAACCGTATCAAATGGAGTTCTATTAAAAGCCTCAAAGATTTGAACTCCAGGAGGATATATGACTTTGCCTTTAAGCTTTTCGTCTTTTAAAAAAAAAGAAAGCTCTTTCATATAACTTTTATCAAACTCATCTTGCAGATAAGGGGCCCAGCTTTTATGCAATGGAAATGTCTTGCTCATACCGTGAACTTACCATGATTTCTTTAGAATGTATGGTGTTTTATATTCGAGAGGTTTTGCTCATTTAAGGTGAGCAAATTTCGCGGAATAAAAGATTAGAGTCTTTCTTACAGCTTTCAAGTTCGCGTCGAAACATTTTTTGATCTCGAGTTGATAAATCTTGAATTGCGTAGAGGGCCTCTTGTCTTAGCTGATGAGGAGTTGAGGAGAAGGCACGTTTTAAAACTTCACTATAGGATTTGTCATGAGTCGTTTGTAACGCTTCTCCCGCCAGACGAGTTGCTATAATTCGAATCTGGTCACTTTTCTCAGATAGTAAATGACTTAAAAAAATTGGAGATATATTCATCCTTAGACTCGAAGCTACTTCTAATATAGAAATTTTATTAATGTCGTCAAATGATGACCATTGAGTATTTAAGGTGTTCTCTAGAAAAGAGACAAGTTGTTTTTCAGTTGCTTCTTCTTTTAAAGCGAGCAGAGTGAAAACATATTGAGGTTTAAGATCCTTCTTACTCAGTTTGAGAACGGAAGAGAAAGTCGAGGTCATCTTCAGATCTTTGGCAACAATGAGAGCTTCGTTGATATTTTTCTCGGCCTCTATTGAGTCAGTGATTATTTTTTCGAGGTTCTTGATTTTTTTAAGTTCAAGAATAATCAAATTTTTTTGTGAGTCGTCTTCAGTTTTTAGCTCTTGAGCAAGTTCGGGCCACTGAGATGCAGGATCCGCTAAGAGTTCAATAGAGAGAAGAGAAATGAAAATGAGGTGCAAAATCATGCCTTCTTATCGGCAGATATGAACGCCTTTTTAGGGCGAAAAGAATTTTAAAAGCCCGAGACTAAAATTCTCAGGCTTTTCCTATACTGCTACCTAAGTTGACAGTTAACTTGAATAGAATTAATTACCGTTGCAAAAGAGTAGCCTTCGCATCTCATATCAATGAATCCTGCGAATCTTTTTTGGTTATTAAAATCAGCAGGGACACTGACTGAGTACCAACACCAAGCGTCTTGAAGATACTTATACTTGATCCATTTGCTATTCGTAGATACTTTCCCAGAAAGTGCTCCCTCATAGCTAGCTTTATAGGCTCCATTTAGCACTGGATCGACAATTTTTTTATCACTTAAGTGGGCAGATAACTTAACTTTCTCATATGTGTTACCTCCGTCCCATCCCTCAATTTTCTTTAAGGATTCACAAGTCAAAGTCTGGGCCGAAACGGCTACTGAACAGAGCATAATTCCTGCAAGAATAATAAATTTCATGAGATCTCCTTTAATTTTCTTCTAGCAGTTTTTTAGGCGAGTTTACTCAAACTTTAAAATAGATAAATGGTTATTTTGCTATCTAATTATTGGATTTATGTCCCATATGATTTAATCACGGCACATGACCTTAACTAATTAGATCTTCCATAAACCTAAAAACCATTTAAAATCGATTAATATTAATTAAATTGGTGGATGTTATTAGGATAAGAACTGCTGCAGGGTTAATTCTTTTAGTCTTTTTTTCTGTGTCGACAGTCCATGCACAGTTTGCGACTGCTTCTTTTAATAAATATCACTTGGCAACGAACCCAGCATCTATAGCAACTCGAGATCATAGCTTTTTTTCAGCTTCATACTCTAAAGAAAATTCTGCTTCAAAAATTAATCAAACGAGGTCAGTAGGTGAGAGCTTCGATTTTAAAGAAAAAGTAGAAATTGAAAAAAAAGAGTTGATCTTTGCAGGCGTTGGAAAAAAAATTGCTTCTGAACTTTATCTTGCCTTCAACGGATTAGACAAAACGACTTCTCTTTCTGGTGACACTACTGAATCTAAAAAGCACTTTAACTTTGAGAATAATCTCGCAAATTTTTCGTATCAATTTTCGCATCGATTATTTTTTGGTTTTAAATTCTTTAAACCAACAATTAACTACTCTTCCGAGGAAAGGTTTAGGTATCCAGATGGGGCTTCGACTTCACAAAAAACAAATCAAAAAGATAGCTATCTGGGACTCGGTGCTGGTGTCTCACTAAAATTAACTAAAAATTTATATTTGGGTCTATTTTATCTCTCAACGAGTATTAAATCAAAAGGGAATAGTTCTTTCACGGATTACCAAGGAAACGAATCGAAGTATGATAACAATGGAAAATTTGACTTTTCTACCAAAGGTGCAGGATTTTCTTATCGCATAGGTGATTCGAACAAGAAAGCTATGAGATTTGAGTTCGCTTATCAAATGCAAGATTTTCCATTCGATTTTAACAACGACCAAATCAAAAAAGTAGATCCAAAACAAGTTTATGGTGCTTTGGAGCTTGCTTATCAAAAAGTTGTTCTCGGAGCTAATATTCGTTTAACTAACGGACCTTTTCGAGACAGTTTAAGTATTGTGAGAGACTCAGTTGAAGATCCGGTCATCGATAAAAAGTACTATCCAACATATGAGTATTTCTTTTCCTTTGTATCTAAGAAGGGGCACGGAGTTGGACTTTCAGGAAGCTATAAGGCCGGAAAAGGGAAAAAACGTTTTTTTGGTCAGGAACAAGAAGCAAATATGGTTAATTCTTCATACAGCTTAACTTACAGTTATACGTTTTAAAGTCGGAGCCGTCTTCATCCGATAATTGCCATATGATTGAGTTCAAAAAATTTATTCACCTGATAATATTTGTTCTTCTTTTTGGATGCATGCCCCAGAACCAAAGTACTCAGGAAAGAGGCATCGAGAATAATCAGTTTATTCTGAATCCACATCAGAATACAAACACAGAGATATCTACGACGGCCATACCTAATACAAGCGAGCAAACATTGACGATAACTTCTGAGAATAGGCCGACAGTCGTTTTGCCTCCGTGTCGATCTAACTCTCAGTTTCTTTCTGGAGAAGGCTGTGGTTTTAGCTATTCAACCAGATACACCTCAGCTTCAAGTTTACATTGTCGACTCTACTATCAATTTCCACATACCCAGAGCAATCAGGCACCCGTTCAGAAAATTGATTTTTATACGAATTGTGGATCTTGTCAGGAAGCCGCCCTAAAGTATCATAATGGAAGGACATCAATTGAGGCACCTGTTGGTATTGTCTCCGGTAAGAGGTGTGAATTATCGAAACTTAAGTGGAATCTGCAATACAAAGCAAGATTTAGTTTTTGGGTTGATACTTTAAATGAAAGTTCATGTAAGCTATCTAGAATTTATTTTTATTTTCCATCCCGTTTGTACGGACAATTAAACAAAACATCCGAAAAAGACGGTTGCATCTGACTGGGCTTCCTGCAAAAATTGGCCAGGATATTGATGTACTTAATTTGTCCGTGAAATATCGATAATTTTTTGTTTTGAAGGCCCTCGCATCTCATGAGTAGAGTCGAGGGCATTTTATAACTACAGAACTTTATAGAATGTTTTGTATTCAATACTCCCTAAATTGTAATAATAAAAGGATTGGGGATTATGAATTTTAACCACAAATTGGGAACTCTCAGCTACACATTCTCCAGTTTGTTTACAGTCGAAAGTCTCTTCAGGACTACAGTTCGTTCCTTGAAAGTTAAGTTTAAATCTTAGTGGGTATTTCCCCGTATTATAGATCACTTCAGAAACACGGGCTTTGCATGAGCTTGCTGTTTGTGACACAAAAATATTGTCTGAAAAAAAATCAAGATCTCGAGAAGAACTTGAGTAAGATGTTTTTAAGACAATTCCATATGATTCAATCTCATTGCGGAAATCTTCGATAAAACCGTCCAGGCGAATACCTTGAGCAGAATATGTTCGCGGAATGTTTGTGATGTCGTGAGTGTAAACATCGGGAAGTCCAATCGCAATCCGCGTTCCTTCGATAAACATTGGCCCTCCGCTATTCCCACCATAGGTAGAACAGTTGTGAGTGAAAACCTCATCGTTTTTAACCTGTGGAATATGACTATATATACTGGTCGCTTCAGGATTTTGAACCCAGCAGTTCTGAGTCTGCATCAAGTCACGATTTGGGTTAAACTCATCACCAGGGAAACCAAGCATAGCGAGCTTGATCCCAGGAGTAAGATTGAGATCAGCAAGTTCGAAATCAAAGGTTCTATCTCTAACGGATGATTCAAATTCAAAAATGATTGTATCGTGGTATGAGTCTCCAGCTACAATACCAACGCACTTGAGTCTTTTTGAATTATAGTAATCTGTTACTTCAGATTTAGCGTTACACCAAGTTGGGGCATCATAGTTAAAGCAATGACGAGCAGTTCCTATGAGGTTTTTATTTTCTGAGTTTTTGATAAAAAAACCCGTACATCCATTGAGCTTAGCAATGCCCATAGCTTTTTTATCTTTTTGAAAAACAATGTCACGCTTTGAATTCTCAAAGAAAATTGATGAGACAGTAATTTTGTTTCCACTGTTTTGACCACAGGCCGAACTGAAAATCAATAAAGCTAGCAAGCTAAGCCTTGTCATTAAAAACCTCTGAAAAATTTTGAGGTGGTGATTAAAGACCGTTAGGTTTTAAATGTCATCAAATTTGGAGCAAAAAGTATTGCGCCAGATATTAATGATAAAATCTAACTTCTGAGAACTGATTTTTTAAGCGATGCCTGAGTGTTTAAAAGCATCGGAAAGAATACAGGAGGTTCTTGCACAAGGCCTCGTGCTTACATTGACTTGAATCTGTAATTTTTACATTTTTTTATATCGTTTAAATCGAATAAAGACATAACTAATATATATTTTTGTGAATTATGTTTTTGGTCCATAATGAATACCGACCAGAGAGTGTGCACTTAACAGTTATGAGTGACTCTGACCTAAAAGACAAGCTTCAGGTCTAGACTGGAAATAATTTTTGGAGGGAGACACATGAGAACAATTACAAAAGAATTACAGCAAGAACTTACCCCTAATGAAGCCCTTGATCTTTTAAAAAATGGTAACCAAAGGTTCGTAAGTAATCTTAAAGTGAATAGAAATCTACTTCAGCAGGTGAATGAAACTTCAGACAGTCAGCACCCTTTTGCAGTAGTTATTAGTTGTATGGATTCAAGAACTTCTGCGGAACTTGTTTTTGATCAAGGTTTAGGAGATATCTTTAGTATCAGAATAGCTGGGAATGTTGTTAATGAAGATATCCTAGGGAGTGCTGAATTTGGATGTAAAGCAGTTGGAGCTAAAGTCATCCTAGTTTTAGGGCACACAAACTGTGGAGCTATTAAAGGAGCAATCGATAACGTCGAATTAGGACACTTGCACTTTATCACAAGTAAAATTAAGAGATGTGTACCGCAGATAAAGAAATTAAATCCAGGTTTGCTGGCCTCTGAACTTTGCACGCATGTGACAAAAGAAAACGTTATTCAAGGAATTCGTGATCTAAAGCATAGTTCGTCTATCTTATCCGAAATGGTTTACCGTGGAGAATTGCAGATCGTCGGTGGGATTTATGACATATCTACGGGTGTTGTTGAGTTCTTGCAGGACTATGAATAAAGTTCTTCGAATTTAAGATGAGATAGACACAATTACTTCATTTCAAAAAATTAGCCTACTATTTGTGGTTTTCTGGGCTTCCTTTAAATTCTGCTATAAAGGAAACAACTACTTATAGTGTCTACTTGAGCCGAAGACTCTGGGCACTTACTATAGGACTATGAGTAAACTCAAAGAGCTAATCGATGTGCATCCTACTAATTCTAAACGAAAAGGGATCAAGGGTGTTGTCGAATCTTTTTTGAGAAGCTTTCGAACCCTAGGATTCACTTTAATGCTTGCCCCTATTTCCCTACTTTACATCCTTTGTATGGGAATTTCCCTCACACCGGGAATCACTCTTTTTAATGAGGCCAATGATTACTTGATAAATCACCATTTTCTCATTCGAAACCTGGTATTAGGATTATCTTTTGCCAGTGGTTTTCTTATGTACGGGATGGTACTTATTTTTGTTGTTCCTCTTGTTAACAAATTACTTTGCTTAAAGGTTAGCCCACAAAGAGCTACATGGTTTTCTTTAAGTGTCATCCCTTGGTACTATCACAATGCACTGACATATCTCGTGCGGTATACTTTTCTTGATTTTATAACTCCGACGCCTTTGAATAAACTTTTTTATCAAATGATGGGGATGAAAATTGGTAAAGGGTCGATGATCAATACCTCCAATATTTCTGATCCATGTCTGATTGAGATTGGCGAGAATGTCACGATCGGTGGATCAGCAACTCTCGTCGCTCACTATGGAATGAAAGGGTTTCTTATTGTCGATAAACTGATTATTAAAGATAACGCTGTCATCGGTCTTAAAGCTTCACTTTTTGGTGATGTAGTGGTTGGCGCTGGCGCTTTAGTGAAGCCGAACGATGTTCTTTTGCCAAAAACACGAATCCCTGACAAAGATTCAAATAATCAATCAGAAGTTGCTTAAAAATGGTGTCAAAGTTTCACAGTTAAAAATCAAGAGTAAGAAATTATATCTTCGCCATGTGATTTTTTGTAAGTTCACTAAAGGGTTCATCTTTAAATTGCTGTGATTAGGTTGTTTCTACAGGGGCATTTTGATACTTTCTGGGACTCATTTTTAGCACAGAAGTCAGACTGAAAAGGATTCACACGAAACTTGTCATACGCTGTACTCAATGACATTTTAGACGCATTTAAATTCCCTTCTTGGAGACCCCATGAAAAATGGACTGTTACTTTTTGTTGCTCTCACTTCTGGTGTATTTGCTCAGACGAACCCGGATTTACCAAATCCTGCGTTACTGACGGAAAAATATTTAGAAGAAATTTCTAAACGTGAAATCGGTCAGACAAGCTTCGCGGTGAAAGAGTTCAATGCTTATGCGAGCACTGCACGTGCTGGAGCACCAGCTGGCCAGGCAGAATCAACCGGGGCAGCCAATAGAGATATTCAAGAATCCGATGTGTTTAAAATTGGTAAAAAAGGGAAAAAAGAACTTTTTCTCTTAAATAGATACCGTGGATTTCAAGTCGTCAGTTTTGAAGACGGACTTGAGAAACCAAAAATAATTGGTCGGTTTCCTGTTTATAATAATTGGAACAGTGAAATGTATTTTTTGGAGGAAGAAAATAAAGTTCTCGTAGTCAATACAGAGTGGACTTATAGTCCAAATCTTTGGAAAACAAATTACAGCACAAATCTCTATCTAATAGACGTGACTAATTCTACTGAGCCGAAAATTATTCAGGAGACAACAGTCCCAGGCTACCTTGAGCAATCACGAATGGTAGGTGATGTACTTTATACAATTACCAATAGCGGTAATTGGAATGAAATGAAGGCCCAGATTACATCTGTGAAGATGAGTGGGAATTCATTGGCACAGATTGATTCGGCTGAGCTTCATGGAAAAGACCGTTGGGTTAGAACGATGAACGTCGTTAAAGAAGGGGAAAAATATTATGTGGTTTCAACCCTTTCAAACTGGCAAAATAATGGGGATCTTGTAAATGTTCACGATATTACAAGCCCTCAAGGTGATATTCAAAAGCTTCTTACTGCTAAGGCCCGTGGACAAATCACAGAACGTTCACAGACGTTTTTTCATAAGAAGCATCTCTTTGTAGTCAGTAATTATCAGGAAAATCAACAGGCGCGGTTAAGAGTTTCGGTTGAAGCATTTCCAATTACCAAAACGGAAGAGATCATCACTTCAAACGAGAATATGAGAGTTTCTGTTGGCGACACAAACGGTCAGCACGCAAGTCTTCAGGATGTGCGTGTCTCAGGAGACATGCTTTACGCTTTCTGGGTACCAGCTAATAATATAGATCCATTTGACTTGTTTGACATCTCTGAACCTTCGAAAGGAATTAGACACCTTGGACAACTTCAGTTTGATGGGTGGATTTCAAAAGCTTTTCCATTAGAGATTAATAACAAGAAATTTGTACTTGGACTCGGATGGATTGTGCCAGCGACCTCTGAGAATGGGCGACGCTACCCTCAGGCAAAACTTTTCGAAATTAAAAATACTAATGGTTTAGTGAAGCATGAGGTTGTTTCTTCTTTGACTCTCGATTCTGCGGATATCTGGGCCTCACTTAATGATCAAGATAAGATGTTTGAGATTATTCAGGAAACACCAGGTGTTTATAATATTATGTTCCCGGTGACTTTCACTAAAAACTGGAAATCAGGAGCTAAAATTGTAACAGCAGATCTTAACAATGGAAGACTTGAGGAAGGGGCAAGTATAGTGGCCGATCAAGGCTGGCTTAGCCGAGTATTCGTGAATAAAGAAATCCGCGCAGTGAATTCTTTCAGTGATCTAAGTCTTGAGACGTTTGATCAGTCTCATATGATTTCTCAGGGTGTTGCTAAAGCAGTTAGCGTTCTTGAGCTCGCTCGCAACGTGATTGATTTTAAGGCGATCTCTAATACTGCAGGAATTCAAATCATCGAAGGTGATAAATCTGTTGAGGTTCGTTATGTGTCCTTGAAAAATGCAGATGCTGAGAAAAGCGAAGTTTTAGAGGTTGTAAGTATTCCAGGAAAGTATAAATGGCACAAAATTCAAGAGGGTAAGCTATCTGTTATAACTGCAATCCATAAAAAAATTCAGGAGAGTGGTGCCTATCGTTATGAGTATGAACAGTTTGAAAAAGCGAATCTTACAGTCGTTGATATCGCATCGTCGGCGGTATCAGTTAAGCAAATTGATATCGAACAAGAAAGAAATCAGTATTACTGGTTTAATATCGAAGCAATTAGTACAGATAAATTGGATGTCTTCACTGTTGGTAATGAGATCTTTAAACTTAATAGTAACAGTCTAGATAAACTTACTGTGGCCGAAGACTGCCGTTACTTTTTTGATTCAAAAAACCGCTCTGTTTCTTTGAACGCCGTAGGTGATGAGATTTATGCCTCTACTTCATTTGCGCTTGATTATAAGGGGACGGATGTCCAGGCAAATGGAAGAGTTATTAACCCGTATAGACATGTTTCTTATTCTATGCCGTTTGTAAAAAAACTTAGTTTCGAAAATAATTCTGTGAGTTGTTCTGCTTCAATTAATGTTCCTGGAACTCCAGTCCTTGTGAATGATAATTTTATGGTTACAGATCAGATGAGCGGTCGTAATTTTGGTATACGTTCAATTCATTTTGAATATGCTAGGGGAGGGCGAGGTTTTTATCCACACAACAATAGTAGCAAAACTTTTTCATTGAAATTTAATAATGATAAGCAGGTTGAGATGGTGGATATTCTCGATAAGGATATTACGGCTGGCCTTTTCAAAGATAGCTTTATCACCTACTCACCTGAAGAGTCTCGCTTGGATATGTGGAAGCTTAGTGCCGAAGGTGAATTCCTTTCTAAACCTCAGTTCTTAAATTATTCAGGGGACATTAACACTTCGATTATTGCTGTTCGATCATTCAGCGGTCGGAGTTTCATTTTTATGAAAAATGGTAAGAGAGTGGATCTTTTTGAAATCGCTAAAAATAAGAAAATTAGCAAAGTAGATGTTACTTCATCTTATGATTTGAATCCGACTGATGGCTCAGCGGAGTTTATTTTTGCTATAGATGCAATAGGAGCAAGTCCTGATTTATCTAAAGTGTTCATCTCTCAAGGTCTTCATGGTGTAACCGAACTCTTCCTCAAGTAATAATTACAGGGTCCAGACGTTAGGATTCCTGTTCTTTTCCAGTAGTAATTGAATTGCTAGCTTTTAAGGCTGCCTATTTTTTAGGCAGCCTTACTAATTTTAGGTCATTTTTCCCTAGTTGAAACTATCGAGCGTAGATTCTGTATACACTTTCCCAAAGAGGAAAAATTATGTGTGATATGAATCGTTCTATGTTCATTGTTCTTGTATTAATTTTATGCTTTCAGGCCCAGGCACAGTACGTAGAGCCCGGTACTTCACCAGCTGAGCGAAAAATAATTGAGGCTTGCCAAAAAAATATTGAAAGCTATAACAAAAAGTATTCAATTTATATCTCAAGTTTTTATTACTGCAACAATGAACCAGAAACAAGAAGAAGAGTTAATTTAAATGTAGCACTTTTTGATTCATGCATACAAAAAGCTGTTCCGTATGTCGCGAACAAGAATGACGTGTTGGATGTCTGCTTTATTGATAATTTTCGTGTTTTGATTAACCAACCAAAGTTTATAAGTTGTCTAAAGGTAACTAAGCCTGGCTCTGTAATAACTGATGATCAATACAGAAAATGTTCTACAAAAGAGAAAATGGAGTATTTCTCAAGTGAAATCTTCAATTCGTGTCTCGCTGCTCATCCTACGGCTTTCCAATTCTCCAGTGCAACTTCAGCCTTTAATTTTTGTGAATTTAGTGAGAATGCCAATAGTCTCGTAGGTCCGGAATTTGTAGCTTGCCGCAAACAGATGTTAACTTTTGGACTTGATGGCAATGATGCTTCTAGATACTGCGCTGATAAAAACAATCAGAGGCCTGAGAAAATTGCAGGTGTTGCCACATGTCTTACTAGGCTTAAAGAAATTGTTGGAACTCCGATTTTGGATATTTGTGTGGCTGATAGGTTTGCGTACAATCAACGGGTAGCCTCTCCAGAAGATTTAATTTGTTTGGAGAAAACATCAAAGAAAAATCTTGATCCAACATACTTTATAGATGAAGCAGAAGTCGATGAACGTACTAAGAAAGTTCAAGAAATTATGAGTTCTTGTTCTCAAGGCTCTCAAGGTAGGTCTGGCAATGGAGCAGAACTAAGAAATGAATTTGTAAAATTCGTTGGGATGAAGGTCATTAGCAGTAATAAGGTATTTGATAAAACCAAGGTGGGAGGGCTTTCGGGACTTGCATATGATGCGATTACGAACAAGCTCATCGCCGTAAGCGATGATCCTGGATTCAACAATCCCTCTCGTCTTTACGGTTTAGATGTAGACTTGAGTGGTGATATAAGTCTTAAGTTTTTTTCACAAACTCAGATTAAAACTCAGAGTAGTCCAGATATTAAGAAAGAAGTTTACATGGATCCTCGTGATCTCAGGTCTCCGACGAAACCTGTTTTGATTCATAACATCGATGCTGAAGGTGTCGCTCTCTTGCCCAACGATCTCATGGCCATAAGTTCCGAAACTCAAATTCAGGGTGAGACTAGCTACATAAGACTTTATAAACGTGATGGGACATATGTTTCTGATATTGAGACGCCTAAAAAATTTCTACCAAGAGAAGAACTGAAAACGTACACAAATAAGTGGACAGAATATGTTTGGGAAGACGATCCAAATTGTAAACCCAAAGAAGTAACCATCGAAATTACTCACAAAGATGGGTCAGTCGAAACAAAGCATGAGACCAAGCCCTGTGCACAAATACAGGTCCAACGTCAAAGATCTAGTAATTGGAGTAAATTAGAAAAAGTGGCAGGAGTATTCCCAAATAACGTTTTTGAAGCTTTGGGTTCTGTTACTGGGAAAGACATCCTTTTTACAGCTAACGAATCTCCGCTTTTTCAAGACTCAGTTAAGGATAAACGTCTAGTGAGAATTGTAAAACTCGTAAGAGAAAAAAATACCTACGTTCCAGCCGGTGAATTCTTATACAATTTAGATAACAAAGAGGGAAATGGTTTAGTCGACATCCTCCCAATTACTGAGGATAGATTATTGATCCTAGAAAGACGGTTTAGTAACAATTCGAGAAGAATTACAGCGCAAATTTTCGAAGTCAATTTGAGAGGAGCAAAAGATTATAGTGAGATCGATTCCTTATCAAAAGAAGTCAAAGAAGAAGATCTTTTTGTTCTTAAGAAACAACTGCTAATAAATATGACTGACATTCTTCCGCTACTTCCAGACTCTTTTAGAACAATCGATAATCTTGAAGGTATGGCATTAGGCCCCAAATTACCTAATGGGAAACAGTCTCTCATTTTAGTTTCAGATAATAATTTTAGTAAGCAACAATTAACACAATTTATTATTTTAGAACTTAATAAGTAATTTTATAAAAGAGGTTTTTGTGTCTACGAAATTAACAACATTTATTGCTGTGCTTACAGTCTCGTCATCCATGAACTGTTTCGCAAACACAAAGAATGATCATCATGTTCCAATCCAGCATTGTTACCATTGGTTGAATGAAGGCTCTCAAAAACATCTGACATACAAATATAACTTTGCAAATAAGAACGATGGAGAAATGACATTTTATACTGATCCAGCAACCTCAAACGGTGCTGTGGCAGGCCCGGGGCTTTACTGTGGTAAGACACCAGGGGATAGTTATAGCTACGGTGACCGTGTTATCCGAGTCGATTTTGTAGACGATGTTGTCATGCTTGATTCTGTATCTGGGACTCAATACTGTGGTCATAAGGGCGACTACTATAAGGATCAGTCTGAATGCCAGAGAAAGCCCTGGGATGTAAAGTTTTATAGTGGTGGCGGTAAAGGAAATTATGCTTGGTATGTGATTCGAAATCCTCAGGCCGTATTTTCTTGGTCAGCTACGAGTGATCAATTGATCAACGATCTTAACGCAGAAAAATCTTATGAACCCGCAGCTTATGCAATTCACGCAGATAATACTATTAAATGGATGCGAGCTGAGGCGGTAACTCGTGGGGCAAGTCCTATCGCGAACAACAATGCTAGACTTTCAATCTTAAAGATCCTACAAGATCCGGCGAAGCTGTCTCAAATGCCTCCTCTGACGGTGATTGCATTAGTTCAAAATTTCAAAGGTCCTGAGCTTTCGGGGGCAGACAAGAAAAAAATCTACACTGCCCAATTTGAACGAGCTTTTAAGGATACAAAGCTTACTTTCGCAGATATGTCAGCAACTATAAAACTGAGTAGTGATGTAGAAAATTCTTTTTTAGTTGAGCTACGGAAGATTCCAATGAATCAGCTCGATCAAGTAAACCCTGTGCTTGTCCTTCAGGGGCTTGATAAATATGAAACGACCGCTAATCTCTCAGAGGCAAAAGTCAAAGCACTATGGCAGGCTTCGTTATTATCTGCAAATGATCTCCAGTCACTCGTAGATACTCAACTGTCAGACCAGGGAGTATTTGCCACAAGCCTTGAAGCATCCCTACCGTCGTTAGATGTTCTAAAAACGAAATCTGCTTCATATAATCTTGTGCCGATCCTAAAAATCTTGAATAAGTATGTTACAAATGGTTCGAGCCCTTCGGTCAAGGGAATATTTAAATCCTTTTTGAAAGAGCTAGTAATTAAAAAAGGTACAGAATTTGTTGATACCTATGACAAATTAGATAACGTACTTCTTGATAAAGAAACTGTCCTCACTTCAATTGTAACTGTTGATCTTATGGGGCCAGCTGTTCTTACAACAGCAAATCCTATTTTTTTAGGTGTCGCGCTTGATAAGATTGCAAATAAAGTAAGTGCAGCGGATCTTAAAAAACATCAAGCCAAAATTCTTAAGCTTCCACTGATTGTAGATTCTGTTCCAACTTACCAAATCATCGATGATCTAGAGAATAAAAAGTTTTCTCTTCCAAGTTTTTATCCTGAACAAAATTTTCTTTTAAAGTTAGTCTCTAGATCACTAGAAGAGCAAAAAATTTCAAAAACTCCAACAAACACTTTCCGAATGGTAATGTCGGGTTTCTTCTCATTCTATAATGAACCTATTCGCAACGCAAAAGGTGATGCTGCGAAGTCTGCGGCCTCTCTCAAAGCCGCTGATGCTTTCTTTAATCTTGCTCAAGCAATGAATACTGAAGAGTTGATTCCGTATCGTTATATTACACTTCAGAATAGCTCATTCTTCCGTGGCAAAAGCCGATCGAAAGATCATCCTATTGAACATGAGATCGCTAATTACAAGCAAGGAAATGCAGCTTTTGATAAATTCCTTGAAGAGACGATTGCTACTTCATATGATGGAAGTGTGATGCAATATCTTATTTTTCAAGGAAAGACTGATCTATTGAAAATGGCCGTTGATCATTTGTTGTCTAAGGATTTTAATCTCGTACTCAGTAAGCCGAGCTTTATTTTGTCACAGACCGAAAAAAAATCTTGGGCGAATATTATTAGTAATAAGGCCTATTCCCCAACTGATAATAACAGGGCCCCTTCTAACGTTTGTCATGCTGTAAATGTGTTCAAAAGATACAATAAAGAGTTAGGTACAGCTCTTTC
>JACCDH011062667.1_pt1 | contig 16897 bp, 17 predicted proteins | sample 7442481 | NCBI WGS metagenome assembly JACCDH01 (sample SAMN15323433, study PRJNA562643) | freshwater metagenome | isolation source: river surface water | place: USA:Blue River Watershed | collected 2017-08-15
ATTGATTCCATTGTTTATTCATAATATTATTACTAAGAAGCCATTGCCAGTTTATGGAGATGGATTGTATACGCGTGATTGGTTATTTGTAAAAGACCATGCACGTGCGATTGATTTAGTATTCCATCAAGGTAAGCGTGCGGATACTTATAATATTGGTGGCTTTAATGAGTGGACCAATATTGATTTAGTAAAATTGCTTTGTGCTCAGATGGATGAAAAATTAGGAAGATCAAAAGGAGAGAGCGAAGGCTTAATCACTTATGTGAAAGATCGTCCAGGTCATGACAGACGTTATGCCATTGACGCAACTAAATTGAATAAAGAATTAGGATGGTCACCTTCTGTTACTTTTGAACAAGGATTAGCAGAAACAATCGACTGGTATTTAAGCAATGAAGAATGGTTGACCAATGTAACTAGTGGTGCTTACAAAGAATATAAAATCCTATGGATTTAAATCCAAAAAATATATTATAATTCAAATTTTTTATAATGATAGAGCCGTATATAATTAAATTTCCGAAAATAGGAAATCAAGATTATGGATTTCTTTCTCTTGCGGAAAAAGAACTATTACCATTTATCCCTAAACGAATTTATTGGACCTATAAGACACCAGAAAACATCGAAAGAGGCAATCATTCTCATTATGAATTAGAACAAATTTTAATCGCAGTTGCGGGTGAAATTAAAATTAAGATAATAAATTCCAAAGGTAATGAATTTGATTATTTATTAGACTCACCAGATATCGGTGTTTATATACCTAAACAGTGTTGGAGAACGCTAATTTTTTCAAAAAATGCTGTTTTGATGAGTATCGCTAGTATTGAATATTCTGAATCAGATTATATTAGAAATTTCGATGAATTTAAAAAACAAATAAAAAATGACTAGAGAAGAAATCCTAAAAATTGTTTTAAACCAAGTTGAACAAATTAACGACACTTTTCCAGAAGATCAGAAAATTGTCGTTAATGAAACAACAATTTTATTTGGTAATGGCTCAAGTATTGATTCATTATCACTTGTGTCAATTATAGTTGATCTAGAAATGATTTTTTCATCAGATTACAATAAAGAGATATCAATAACAGATGACAGGGCAATGACAAGAGAAATTAGCCCATTCGATAGTGTTGCAAGTTTGGTTGATTATATTTTTGAAATTATTAATGAAAATTAAAACTCTTAATTACAATGTATCAAAGTAAAATTGTTTTAATTACTGGTGCAAGTAGAGGTGTTGGGTTAGAGATAACAAAGCATTTTATTAAAAATGGTGCAATTGTTATTGGATTAAGTAGGGGTAGCTCTGATTTTAATGACGAAAACTATAATCATTTTTCTGTTGATATAGGTAACCCAGATGCGATTTCAAATTGCTTTAAAAAAGAAATTGCAAAGAAATTTAAAAGAATTGATATTCTAATCAATAATGCAGCAGTAATGACTTCTCAATATTCAATGATTATGCCTGCAAAAAATGCTATTGATATGGTGAATATAAATTTACTAGGAGTTTTTTTTGTTTCTAGGGAAGCAGCAAAGTTTATGCGTGGAAAAGAAAATGGTCGAATAATTAATATTGGCTCTATGGCCTCTAGTCTTGAACCAATCGGTGATTCTATATATGCTGCTACAAAAGCCGGAATTAGTACTTTGGCCAATGTTATGGCAAAAGAGTTATCTTCATTAAATATAACATGCAATACGCTGGCTATTACTGCAATAGAGACTGATATGCTTTCATCACATTCTGAAACCGCAAAAGTTAAAATTAAAGAAATTATCCATAACCTGCCAATTCCTAGAATCGCTCTTGTTGATGACATTTTAAATGTAATTGATTTTTTTGCAGCTGACAGAAGTTCATATATAACTGCTCAAACCATTTATTTAGGTGGAATCAACTAATAAAATATTGTATAGCGTTAAAAATGAAATATTTTCATCAAATAGCTATATTTTAAAAGATAAAATCAACAATTCCTGCATCCTTATTGATCCCGGACTTGACACCATCGCTATTAATAAAAAAATTGAAGAATTAAATTTAAAACCAATCGGAATTTTATCTACACACGGACATTTTGATCATATCGGTAGTGTTTCATTTTTTAAAAATAAATTTAAGATACCTTTTTATATCCATGAGGCAGATTTTAAAATTTCGCAATCTGCAAATTTTTTTTTAAAGATTGCAAGAATAAATCATAAAATTGAAATTCCCAAACCTGATTTTTTATTTAAAAAAAAGCAAGAAAACGTGACAATTGGAAAATTTGATTTAAATATTTTTAATTTTCCCGGCCATTCTGAAGGTAGCTGTATTATACAATCTAATAATTTATTATTTAGTGGCGATATTATTTATAAAAATGGCTTAGGATTTAATAATTTTCCCGGTGAAAATAAAGCTAATTTAAAGGATTCAATTCTGAAAATTTTTGAAATTTTTCCAAGTGATTCAGTTGTATATCCTGGGCATGGTGAATCAGAATATTTAATGAATATTAAACACAACAATCAAGATTTAATAAATTTTTTACATTAGAACTATAATTTAATGGAGTATTCAATTGGAATTCTTGGCGCAAATCATTTCTTGCCTGAAAAAATTCAGACTAATGAAGAACTATGCAAGATTATGAGAGAAGTAACGCCAGAATGGATTCTTTCAAAAACAGGAATAAAAAGGCGTTATGTAGCAACGAATAACGATTCGGCATCAAGTATGGCAACAATTGCTGCAAAAAACCTTTTGGAAAAATATAAAATATCCCCAGACCAGATTAATTTAATTGTAACAGCTACTTTCTCGCCTGACTATATGTTTCCTCCAGTTTCAGCAAAAATACAGTTGAATCTTGAAGCAAAAAATGCACAAATTATTGATGTAAATACAAATTGTACTGGTTTTGTAACAGCACTTACAGTTGCTTCCGATCGTATGCTAATTGACAATACTTATGAATACGCACTAGTTATTGGCGTAGAATTACATACTAGGTTCATTAACCCACAGGATAAAGAAACAGCCATATTTTTTAGTGATGGTGCTGGCGTCGCATTATTAGGGAAGGTAAAAAGAGGTCTAGGAATTATTAATTCAAGATTTTTTACAGATTCAAGTACTTATGAATCAGTACGTTTTCGTGGAGGAGGATCAAGTTTCCCTCTTGTGAATAGAGTATTTACTCCAGAGATAGACTATATTGAAATGAATGGATTAGCTACATGGAAACAGGCAATCACTAATTTGCCTAAGGTTATAAAAGAATTATTGCTAAAATCAAATTTGCAAATAGAAGATATAGATTTCTGTATTTTTCATCAGGCTAATTTAAATTTAATTCAATATATCATGGCTAAATTAAAAATACCGTTAAATAAAACTTATACGAATGTTGAAGAAATTGGCAATACGGGTTCTGCAAGCATTGGCATTGCGCTAAGTGAAGCAATTGAATTGGGTAAAGTAAAGCCTGGGCAAAAGGTTTTGCTTGCTGGAGTAGGCGCTGGATTTAATTTTGGAGCGAGTATTTGGCAGTTTTAAATTAAATATTAATTAGGTATGAAAAAGTATTCTGAAATAAAAATCGGAGATAAAGAAACACTTACTCACATTATAACAAAATTAGACATTGAAAAGTTTGTTCAACTTACAGGTGATGATAATCGTTTACATGTTGATGAAAAATTTGCTAGTACTACTCAGTTCAAAAAACCTGTTGTACATGGCATGCTTGGCGCTTCATTTATTTCAACAATCATTGGAACAAAACTACCTGGCGATGGAGCATTGTGGTTTTCGCAATCGTTAGAATTTTTATTACCAGTTAGAGTCGGAGATGTCTTAACGGTTACTGCAGAAGTATTAAAGAAAAATGACAAAGAACAAATAATTGAACTTAAAACTGAAATTCATAATCAAAACCGTCAAATAGTTACAAAGGGTATTGCTAAAGTAAAAGTTATTGAAAGTGAAGTTATTGAAATTAAAATAGAGAAAAAAGAAGTTGCTCCAAAAACTGCACTGGTGATTGGCGGAACTGGTGGTATTGGTAAAGCTACCTGTGTTCAATTAGCTAAAGATGGTTTTAATATCATAATTCATTATAACAAAAACAAAACCATAGCTGAAGAAATAAAACTTGAAGTTGAAAAATACAAACAAAAAGCAATAATAATCAGTGCCAATATTTTAGACGAAGTTGATATAAAAGAGATGATTTCTAAAGGTATTAGAGCTTTTGACAAAATAGATGTACTTGTAAATTGTGCTGCAACGGTAATACCAAATATTAAATTCCAAGATGTGGTTTGGAATGATTTTTTACAGCAATTAGAAGTTAATATTAAATCAACACTAGCTATTATTCAATCTGTAGTTCCTGTAATGATTAAAAATGAGTATGGTAAGATAATAAACATCGGTAGTCTTTCAGCTGAAAAGCCAAATGCAGATTGGTCGCACTATATCACTGCAAAATCTGCACTAATTGGATTAACTAAATCTTTGGCTTTTGAACTTGCTCCAAAAGGGATTCGAATAAATATGGTTACACCAAGTATGGTAAATACCGAACTAACTGCAGATATTCCAGAAAAGATAAAATTGTTGACTGCAGCTCAAACTCCCCTTAGAAGACTTGCACTTTCAACAGACGTTGCCGGCGTAATAAGTTTTTTAGCTTCAGAAAAATCTGATTTTCTTGCCGGAGAAAATATTCGTATTAATGGTGGACAAATAATGATATAATTTATATTTTGGAAAACTTAAAATACACCGAAATCTTACAATTGAATAAAGCATTGACAGGTACAATTACGTCAAAGCCATATGAAATTGGCATACTTTCAAATGTAACTGTAAATTCTTTTCAAGAAGTTTTAGAATATTCGTGCCGACTAAACCAAATTGAACCAAAAGTAGAAATTGGCAATTTTGATAACATTGTTCAAGAAAGTGCAGTATTAAAAAATAAAGATTTAATCATTATTTTTTATGATGTATTGAATATAGTAGATCAAGTGTCTGAGTTTTTTGAAGACATAGATCAAGAGAAATACAATAACTTAAAGTATAAATTATTTACTGAGATTGACATAATTTTAGAAAATCTTAAAAATACAGCCGCAGTAGTTTTTAACTCTTTTTCTTCTGCATACTATAGTCATAATAATTTTTATGTTTCAAAAATTGAAACTTTTGTTAATGAATTGAATACTTATTTAGAGCAAAAGAAATCAATAAATGTTAATATAATTAATATTGACAAACATTATACACATATTGGTTTTAAACACTCTATCGATTATCGTTTCTATCATTCTTCAAAGGCTCCTTATACTCTTTCTTTCTTAAAAAGTTATGTTAATTCAATCGAACCTATTATTTTAAAAAACAATGGTAAGCTAAAAAAGGCAATTATTTTCGATTGTGATAATACTCTTTGGAAGGGTGTTGTTGGTGAAGATGGAATAGAAGGAATTGATATGTCACCAACTTCAAAATTTGGTAAATTTTATCATTTTGTTCAACGTATCGCTGTTTTTTTAAGCAAAAGAGGTGTTATTATTGGTTTATGCAGTAAGAATAATGAGCAAGATGTATTAGATGTATTAAGAAATCACAAAGATATGATTTTAAATGAGGATCATATTGTTATTAAGAAAATTAATTGGTTAGATAAAGCAAGTAATTTGAGAGCCATAGCTGCAGAATTAAATATTGGAATAGATAGTTTAATTTTTATTGATGATTCTAATTTTGAAATAAATCTAATTCAGGAACAAGTTCCTGAAATATTTACAATACAAGTGCCAACATTAATTTCAGACTATCCTGATCTAGTTTTTAAATACGCAAACAAATATTTTAATTTGGCTATGAACGGGGAAGATGCTAATAAAACAGAGATGTATAAACAGCAGTTTGAGCGAGAAAATAGCAAAACGGCATTTAGATCAATTGAAGATTATTTAGCTTCTTTAGAAATTGAATTAAACATTGATAAAAATGATGAATTGCAAATTCCTCGCATTGCTCAATTAACACAAAAAACAAATCAATTTAATTTGACAACAAAACGTTATACAGAGAGTCAGATACAGCAATTTGTTTCAAATATAAAGTATGAGGTTTATGCAATGTCTGTAAAAGATAAGTTTGGTGATAATGGTTTAACAGGTGTTTGTATCGCTTATGAAGATGAAAAAAATCACAATAACGTGAAAATAGATACGTTTTTGATGAGCTGTCGTATTATTGGCAGAAATATTGAGTTCGTTTATTTGAACTATATCATTAACGACCTTGTAAAAAAAGGTTACCAAACAATAACAGCAGATTACATTCCAACTAAAAAAAATGGACAAGTTGAATATTTTTATGATAATGTAGGATTTAAACTTGTTGAGAAAAAAGAAGAAGCTAGGCATTACTTATTAGATATTTCTAATTTTGTACCTAAACATGTAGATTATATAACAATTAATACCAAATAATTTTAAGAAAAAAATAATTTAAAATGGAAATCATAAAAATTAAACAAGTAATGAGTGCAGTATTTGAGATACCCTTGGAATCTATTACTGACGATGCTTCATCTGACAATATTGAGAATTGGGATTCTCTTAGACATTTAAACCTCATACTTGCATTAGAAGAAGAATTTGCAATTTCAATTCCTGATGAAGAAGTTGGGAATTTGGTCAATTATAAATTAATTGAGTTGATAATTATGGATTTATTAAAATAAATCATTTTTAAAATGAATTCTACAAGTAACATTTCATATTTCATAAATAGTTTCGTTGAATACAATGAACAAATTGCTTTAATTTGGAAAGACAATAGTTATACATATTATCAACTTTTACAAAGAATAGAATACTGGCGCCAAAATTTAACTGAAATTCAACAAGGTCAGAATGTTGGTTTGGAAAGCGATTTTTCTTTAGAAACAATTGCCATTCTTTTTGTATTAATTGAAAAAAATGTTATAGTAGTTCCTTTAGACATAAATCATTCAGATAAAAATTCAAAAAAAATTGAAATTGCTCAACTGGATTATTTAATAAAGGTAATTAATGAAAATGAAGTTAGAATTATAAAAATTTCAACAGATTCAAATATTAAAAATGAACTATTCAATATTTTATATCAACAAGGAGTTCCGGGTTTAGTGCTTTTTACGTCGGGATCTTCAGGAGAACCTAAGGGTGCACTTCATAATTTTTCGAAATTATTATCAAAATTTCATGTTAAACGCTCAGCATTATTAACAATTAATTTTTTGTTATTTGACCATTGGGGAGGATTGAACACCTTATTCCATATTTTATCTAATGGAGGAGCAGTTGTCATTTTAGAAAATAGAAATCCAGATTATGTCTGTCAATTAATAGAAAAATATAAAGCTGAATTATTGCCAACATCACCAACATTCTTAAACATGCTTGTTTTAAGTCGTGCCTATGAAAGGCACTCACTTAAGAGTTTAAAAGTTATTAGTTATGGTGCGGAGCCAATGCCGGAAAATCTTTTAAATCGTTTAAATTTACTTTTCCCCGAAATTAAATTACAACAAACATACGGTCTAATTGAACTTGGTGTAATGCGATCTAAATCCCAAGATAATAATTCACTTTGGGTTAAAATAGGAGGTGAAGGATATAAAACTCGTGTGGTAAATGGAATTTTAGAAATTAAGTCTGATTCTGCCATGATAGGGTATTTAAATTCTAAAAGCCCATTTACAGAAGATGGATGGTTTATTACGGGAGATTCAGTTGAAGTTGATGGTGAATATTTTAAAATTCTTGGCAGAAAATCAGAAATGATAAATGTTGGTGGTGAAAAAGTGTTTCCTCAAGAAGTTGAGAATGTTATTTTAGAAATAGCTGAGGTAGAAGATGTAGTTGTTTATTCAGAGAATAATATTTTAACTGGAAAAATAGTATGCGCCAAAATTAAATACATTGGCAATGAAAGTAAGACAGAAATAGTTAAAAAAGTTAAGTTACATTGTAGAACTAGATTAGAATCTTTCAAAGTTCCCGTTAAAATTGATTTAACAGATTTTTCATTTGAATCACATAGGTTTAAAAAAAACAGACAAAATGGAATCTAAATTTTCCGACATTTTATTAGGAAATTTTATAAAACTTAGAAAAGTAGATATCGAGGACGCTTTAGATATTTATAGTTGGCGGACAGGCAATTCTGGAAAATTTCTACATCATCCAATAGACTACAATGTAGAAATGCAAAAAAAATGGATTGACAATAGACCAGATAATGAGATTAACTATATAATTATTAATAAATTAACCAACGAAAAGGTCGGAATGATTAGTATATGTGAATGTAACTTTACAGATAAAGTTGCAGAAGTTGGTAGACTTTTATTAAAAGATTATTATTTAAACAAATCAAATCCATTTGGACTTGAAGCTTTATTAATATGTTATGATTATGTTTTGAATAAAATGAAATTCCGAAAAATTACAGGAACAATTGCTTCATTAAATTCAAACATGTTAAAACTGCAATTATTTCTAGGAATGAAACAAGAAGGCTTGCTTTCTAAACATACTTTTATTAATAATCAATATACAGACATTCATATTCTAAGTATTTTTAATGAGCAATTTAACAATGTTTATGTCAATAAAATCAAATTTTTACTCAAATCTTTTTATAAATGATCCCATTTCTTAATCTCAAGGAAATTAATCTTAAATATGAAGCTGAACTAAAAAGTGCCTTCGAAAGAGTTTTAAGCTCTGGTTGGTACATTCAAGGTGAAGAGGTTAATAATTTTGAAAAAGAATTTTCTTCATATTGTGGCACTAAATACACAATTGGTGTATCAAATGGTTTGGATGCTTTAATTATAATTATAAAAGCTTATAAAGAACTTGGTCTTTTCAATGATGGTGATGAAATTATTGTCCCAGCAAATACATACATTGCTAGTATTTTGGCAATTTCACTTAATAACTTAAAGCCTATTTTAGTTGAACCTGATATCAATACTTTCAATATATCTATAAAAAATATAGAGTCTTTAATTACTAATCGAACCAAAGCAATATTGGCAGTTCATTTATATGGTCAGATTTGCGATATTGATAATGTCAAAAATATTGCAAATAAATATGGATTAAAAATTATTGAAGATTGTGCACAAGCGCATGGCGCAACTCAAAATTTCACTAAAGTTGGAAATTTTGGAGATGCTGCAGGATTTAGTTTTTATCCTGGAAAAAATTTAGGAGCACTTGGAGATGCTGGTGCGATTACAACCAATGACACTATACTAGAAAAAACAATTAGGTCTTTAATAAATTATGGATCTGTAGAAAAATATGTAAACAGAATAAAAGGAGTTAATAATAGATTAGATGAATTACAAGCTGCATTTTTAAGGGTAAAATTAAAATATTTAAATGAAGAAATCAATCAAAGACGCATAATTGCAAACAAGTATCTCAAAAAAATAAATAATAATAAAATTATTTTACCTAGCCTGTTCGAACAAGAATCACACGTTTGGCATCTCTTTGTAATTAGATCAAAGAATAGAGAAGACTTGCAAAAATATTTATTAAACCATAAAATACAAACTGTAATACATTACCCTATACCGCCACATAAACAAGATGCGTATAAAGAATTAAATAATTTGTATTTACCAATTACAGAACAAATTCATAATGAAGTTTTAAGCTTGCCAATTAGCTCTGTTATTTCTGATTCCGAGATCGAATTTATTATTAATACAATTAATAACTATTAGTTGAAACTTATAAAAACGACATTATTTTCAAGTATAATTACTTTTATTAGAATAGCAACAGGTTTTATATCAAATAAAGTTGTTGCAATTTTTGTAGGGCCAAGCGGTATAGCTATTCTGGGTCAATTTGTAAATTTTTTTAATATCGCACTAACGTTTTCTAATGGTGCGATTAGTACAGGCGTAATTAAGTATACTGCAGAATTTGAAAGTGATAAAAAACAATTAAAAAAATTAATGAATACTTCATTAATGATAACACTTTACAGTTCATTAATTACCGCCTTTTTTTTAATTGTCTTTGCATCTTCAATATCTAACTATTTATTTAGCACAAATTTTTATTCTAAACCAATTTTTTACATAGGGTTAACTATTGTATTTTATTCATTAAATAACTTAATTTTATCAGTTTTAAACGGAATTGGAGACATAAAAAAATATACTTTAATCAATTCTATAGGCAGTGTTTTAGGATTATTATTAACTATCGTTTTGGTTTACTATTATAATATCATTGGTGCAATATATTCACTAGTATTTGCACAGGCAGTAGTGTTTTTTTTCTCATTAATTTTAGTTTCTAAAAAATCATGGTTTAGTTCAAATTATTTTAATTTTAAACTTGACTTTATAATTCTAAAAAAATTATCTCATTTTAGTTTAATGGCTATTGTAGCAAGTTTAACGCTACCTATCTCACAAATATTTTTGAGAAATATGATAACTAGTCGTTTTGGTATTGATGACGCAGGTATATGGCAGGGTATGATGCGAATTTCAGATGGATACCTGCTATTAATAACAACCTCTCTTAGTGTATATTATTTACCAAAATTATCTTCAATTTGCAATGACAATATGAAATTGAAACACGAAATTTTCTCAGGTTATAGAATTATAATTCCCACTATTTTATTCACAGAGTTGATCATTTTTCTCTTTAGAGAAAATATTATCCAATTACTTTTTTCAAATGATTTCAGTGAAATGAGTACTTTGTTTTTTTGGCAACTTTCTGGAGATTTTTTAAAAATTATAGCATGGGTCTTGTCTTATTTATTATTAGCAAGATCTATGACTAAGATTTTCATATTTTCAGAAATTTTATTCACAATTTCTTACGTTGCACTAGGTTATATATTCACTAAATATTTTAGTTTAAAAGGAATTTCTATTGCATTTTGTGTAAATTATTTTTTATATTTTTTATATATGATTTATATTTTCAGAGATATTATATTCCTTAAAAATGAACATGAATAGCCCTTTCGTATCAATTATAATCGCATGTTACAATCATGAATTATATATCAACGAGTGTTTACAAAGCATTATTTCTGAAGGTTATCAAAATTTTGAAATTGTTATAATTGACGATGGTTCAACTGATGCTTCAACTAAACTGATTGAAGAGTGGATAGCGAACAATCCATCTGTAAATATCCAATTCTATACTCAAAAAAATATTGGTTTAACTAAAACTTTAAATAAATTAATTTTAAAAGCTAAAGGAGAATATCTTTGTATGCTTGGAAGTGATGATAAGCTTGTTAGAGGAGGAATACAAAAACGAATTAATGCCTTAATTGAAAATCCACATAAGATGGCAATTATCGGAGACGCATTCGTGATTAATGACAAAAGTGAAATTATACATAATAGTGCAATTGAAGATCTTTGGTTAGGAAAGAAAAGTTGTTATTTAACAGATGCGGATTTAAAACAATCTATTATTAATAACTGGTCAATACCAGGGCCGGTTTTATTAGTCAATAAAAAAATATTTGAAATTATTGGAATGTACCCAGAGAATTATTTAGCTGAAGATTTAAATTTCTATTTAAAAGTGATTGGTCTAAATTTACTTTTTTTTATTGATTTTAATGTTGCTGAATATCGAGTACATGACTTGAATACTTGCAGAAATCCAGTTATGAAAAAAAAATTATTAAGGTCAATAATTTTATCATACATAAATAATCTTAAATATTATAGTTTAAAACAAAAATTACAAATGCTCAAAATTACTACTTATAACATAAAGCAATATATTTCAATCAAAAATTAATGGGTGTTTTATTATTTTCATTTATTAGATTTATTGGGAAAATGTACAATAGATTTTTTTATTTAAAAAACATCTCAATTTTTTTTAAAATAATTATATCTGGATTTTATTCTGGTTATATAAGTTATCTTTTTAAATTTTGTGGTTATAATTTTAGAACTTTATATCCTTTTTACATTATTGGCGGTGAAAAAATTAGTATAGGTAATAATTTTTCCTCATTTAGAAGAAATAGAATAGAAGTATTTGGTAAAATATTAAATATAAATTTTAATGGCAAATTAACAATTGGAGATAATTTTTCCATGAATGACGACTGTCATATAGCATGTATAAATAAAATCACGATTGGAAATAATGTTTTATTTGCAAGTAAAATCTTTGTTACTGATCATTATCATGGAGAGATTAATAAAGAAAATTTGCTAATACCGCCATCAAAAAGATTACTTTATTCGAAAGGTGAGGTGATTATACAAGATAATGTCTGGGTTGGAGAAGGTGTTGTAATTTTACCTGGTGTTACTATTGGTGAAAATTGTGTAATCGGAGCTAATTCAGTTATTACAAAGTCCTTTCCAAAAAATTCAATAATTGGAGGTAATCCTGCAAAATTAATACGCTCTATATAACTTATGAAAAATGTAATTTTTACAATTTGTGCAAAAAACTATTTAGCACAAGCATATACACTAGGTCAAAGCATTAAGGATAATGAACCTGATACTGATTTTTTTATTATAGTTTCTGATTTTGTAGATAATATAGAATTAGACAATTCATTTACCCATTTATCCCCAAATATATTATCTGATATTGATATTGCTGATTTATCCTTTAAATATAATGTGATTGAGTTTAGTACTGCTATCAAGCCATATTTTATTAACTATTTTTTCAATAAAAATTATGACAAGGTTGTATATCTTGATCCTGACATGTATATTTATAATAACCTAAATATTATTTATAATAATTTGGATAAATATGATTTTATCATTACTCCTCATATTAGAAAGGACTATATTGAATTTAATGGTTCTACTTCAGAAGAAGAAATTTTATTTGTAGGAATATACAACCTCGGCTTCTTTTCAATCAGAAATTCAACAATAAGTTTGAGATTCATAAAATGGTGGGAAGAGAAATTAAAAGATCAATGTTATGCAGACAAATTTGATGCTTTGCACGTTGATCAAAAATGGTTAGATTTTTTACCTTCTTTTTATCCTGAAAATGTTCTAATTGAAAAAAGCCCTACAATAAATATGGCATCATGGAGCATCCACGAGGTAGAATTTAAAGAAATAAATGGCAACTATTATATTGATGAACAACCACTATTAATATATCATTTTTCAGGAATAGATATATTAGATGATAACAATATTAATAAAAAACAAAGTAAGTTTAATTTAAATAACAAACCAGAATATAAAAATTTATTCAAGAATTATAGGTATAAAGTAAAACAAGCAAATTTCGATTATTATAATAATTTGAATTATTCTTATGACTATTTTGAAAATGGAGTTTTTATTGACGCTTATTTAAGAAGAATATACAGATCACTTGATCCTAAAGTTAAAAAAAAGTTTCTATCACATTTTGGAATTGGAGAAAATACTCTATACGGTTTTTTTGAGTATAATAAATTATTGATTGGAGAAAAAAGTAATAAATATAATAAATTAAAAAATACATTCAAAAACTCTGAAAAAAAAATCAAACTATTTGAGAATATTCTATATGCAATTAAAAAGTTAATCGGTATAAAATATTATTACATTTTGGTAAGATTTATGACCGTTTATTCTAGATTTGAAAATCAAAAATTTTTAGTTAAAAAATAAAATGTTTTTTTTAAAATTATTATTAATTACATTTTTAAAATTAAAAAGATTTATATCTAATAATAACTTAGTAGATTCAAGAGCTTTATTTATTTCAAATGCTGGCATAGGAGATACAATTTATTTATTAAGTGCAATCCAATTTTATAATCAATTAACTGGTATTAAAGCTGATATTTTAATACCATCATCTTCAAAAGATTTATTATTTAAAAATGAATATCTTAACAAAATATTTATAATTAATGAATGCCAGAATATTGATTTTAAAACATATAATTATATTTTTTCAAATAGGACGGATATCTCAATTTTACTTGAAATAATAAAAAGTGGGTTTTCTTATAATTTCATTGAAAATCCTAATTATGAAAAATTAAGATTAATTTCAAGAATAAGATGTTTGATCTCTCAAAATTATAAAAAATATTATTTTTCAAAATTTCATGCAGGATTGCAATTCAATTATATTCTAAAAGATATTTTCAAATCTGAAATTAAGTTACTAAAACCAAAAGTTACTTCGATAAAACCAAAAGGTTTTGAAATAAATAATTATCTAGGTAAAAATCAAAATTATGGTATTTTACATGTTGCGGGACAAGATGAAATACGTAAATTAAATTCAAAATTAATTTACAATATTTCACAAAATATTAATTATCCCGTTGTTTTAGTGGGATCTAAATATGATTTAATTCCATTTGAAAATATAAATTTTAATTCTAATGTGTATAATGGAATTGGTGAGTTTAGTTTAAACGAGGTTTTATATCTTTTAGAAAATTCAACTTTTTGTATTGCCCCTGATAGTTCTATAATGCATTTAGCGGCATTAACCAAGACTAAGTTAATTAGTTTAATGGGAAATGCACTTGAACAAACTTTCGGACCTTACTTTTCAACAAATAAAATCATTTTAAGTAGAAAACCAAATTGTTCCCCATGTAGTAAAAAAGTTTGTGGAAAGTTCAATGGACATTCTTGTGTTCAAGACATTACTTTAGAAGAAATTTTATCTTCTTTTTAATATATAACATGATTCTATTTATATTTTCAATTATTTTGTATTTTTTTATTTTAATAATTAAGACAAAATATTTGATAAAACTTTTGCCTGAAAGGAGCTCATTATTCAAATTTAATCCAATTTCAATTTATTTCTGGTTGAGTTTTCCAATTGAACTTTTTAAAATTATTATTGGGCCTATTATCATCACATCTTTATTTGAAGATTTTTTTTATATAGGTATAGCAATATTATTTGGTGCGCTTTCAAATTTTATTGAATTTATTATAATCTATATACTTTCTAAAAGCATAATCAATTATAATTTTAATTATAATTTTAAAGAAATTAAAACTATAGATATTAATTTCAAACCTCTATCATTTGTTTTTTTCATTTTTTTTCTAACATCATTTTATTTACTTGCATCTAAAGAATTCGGTGTGCTAAATTGGTTAAATAACCCCCGGCTTGGGTATCAATTATATAGAGAAGGATCAGGACATTATTGGATATTAAGTGTAAGTTTTTTAGCTTTATCATTTTCTGTTTTAATGTTAAATCCACTTTCAATAATTCGTAGATCTTTTTATTTTTTATTTTATTCATATTGTGCATTTTTACTCGGATCCAAAGGTTTGGTTATTGAATATTTAATATTTTTTATTTTAATTTTATGGCTATATAAAGATAAAAATTTAAAAAAAATATTAGTTTTTATCACACCAGTTATTATTATAGCTATTCTTTATAATTTTTATACATCTGTGGAAAATTTTGATATTGAATCTGTAGCTACATATTTCACTTATTATACTAATAGTGGAATGTATTTTAAAGAATATTATACAGATAAAATTAATTTATACTATGGAAAATTATTTTTAACCGATTTTTGGTCTTTAGTTCCACGTTCAATAATTAAAGACAAACCATATGTTTATGGAATTTTAGAAATAAATGAGTATTTTTTTCCTGGTGCAGCAGAAATGACTAATACACCTGCTTTTGGAGGTCCAATTTTATATTTTGCAGATTTTGGTATACTAGGTGTAATCTTCTTTACAATATTCAATCCAATTTTAATAATTAGATTATTATTTTATTTATTTACCATTAGAAATTTAGAAATAAATAAAATCAAAAACAACTTTTCTGTTTTTTTTGCATTTATTGTTTTCTTCTCACCTTATTTTTTAGCTTTAGTGGTTTTCCCCCTAAATTTATTTTTTGTGTTAATAGTTTTATTTTTTTTCTTAATATTTATAATAAGTAAATTAAAAAAAGTATCATTTGAAAATAATTTACGATAATATTATATTCAGCTTACAAAATGCTGGTGGAATTTCAAATTATTGGTTTCAATTGTCCTATAGATTATTGAAGAGTTCTTATAATGTTAAATTTATAGAAAGAAGAAATTCAAAAAATTTATATCGAATTGAATTAAATACTATTAATAATAACGTTATCAGGGGTATATACATTCCACTATTAATCGATAGATTTTTAAATATTCATACAACCTTGAAAGAAAAATTTATTTTCCACTCAAGTTATAATAGAATAACAAAAAATATTAATGCAATACAGGTTTTGACAATCCATGATTTAATACATGAAAAATTCTATACAGGTTTAAGAAGACACCTTCATGTTTACCAAAAAAAGATTGCCATAAAAAATGCTTCACACATAATAACTGTATCTGAAAATACTAAAAAGGACTTGTTAAGTTTTTATCCTAGTATTAAAGAAGAACATATAACTGTCATTTATAATGGTGTTTCAGATCAATTTACTTGTCTTCAAGAGATCAATGAAAATTATATCTTATATATTGGTTCAAGAGAAAAATATAAAAATTTCAAAACAATTGTCCAATTATTGTCAACTTTCAAAGAGTTTAAATTAGTTATTGTTGGTTCAAAATTAACAATTGAAGAGACGGAGCATTTAAATATTTTTTTAAAGGATAGATGGGAAATTTATACCGGCCTGTCAAATGATGATTTAAATATCTTATACAATAAGGCTTTTGCTTTATTATATCCATCCTCTTATGAAGGATTTGGAATTCCTTTATTAGAAGCAATGAGAGCAGGGTGCCCATTCATTGCTTTAAATAACTCTTCTATTCCCGAAGTAG
>JACCDH011465876.1_pt1 | contig 16892 bp, 13 predicted proteins | sample 7442481 | NCBI WGS metagenome assembly JACCDH01 (sample SAMN15323433, study PRJNA562643) | freshwater metagenome | isolation source: river surface water | place: USA:Blue River Watershed | collected 2017-08-15
CCCTGACGCTTCTGATAGTGCTTGCGACGACGCATCTTGAAGATCTTCACCTTGTCGTGGCGACCATGCGCCACTACCGTAGCCAGCACCTTGGCACCCTGAACCAGCGGCGCACCAAATTTCATGGTTTCGCCGGCGCCCACTGCGAGCACCTGATCCAGCGTGATTTCGGAGCCAATGTCTGCCGGTATCTGTTCTACTTTAAGTTTTTCGCCAGCAGCAACTTTGTACTGTTTGCCACCGGTTTTTATGACCGCGTACATGGGAACCTCATCTTTCAAATTTCGGGATTCCGCCCCGCCGGACTGCGGCTAAGGCGATTTCTGCCCGAACCCGCTGCCATAGGCTTGCCGATTCGAGAAAACCTCAAATTATACATGGACTTAGGATTCCGGTCAAAACTCTCCGCCGAGACCCTCCAGGAGCCTCCCTGCCGTGCTCGCCTGAGCTCCGCCGTCCTCCGGGGTCGTCGGCAAGGGCCCGGTAGCGTCGTATAATCGCGACTTTTCACCGCACCGCCGGTTTTTCTTCGTGTCCGCCCAAGCTCCCGCCACCCAAAACCAGCCCCTTGCGATGATCGCCGCCGACATGCAGGCCGTGGATGCAGCCATCCGTTCGCAGCTTTTCTCGGATGTACCGCTGGTCAGCCAGATCGCTGATTACATCATCAGCGCCGGTGGCAAGCGCATCCGCCCGGCGCTGGTACTGCTGATCGCGAACGCCTGGGATTACAAAGGCACCGAGCATCACAAGCTGGCCGCCGTGATCGAATTCATCCATACCGCGACACTGCTGCATGACGATGTGGTGGATGAATCCGAACTGCGTCGGGGACGTCAGACAGCGAATGCTCTTTTTGGCAACGCGGCGTCTGTGCTGGTCGGCGATTTCGTCTACTCGCGCGCGTTCCAGATGATGGTCTCGGTGAACAATATGCGGGTCATGCAGATACTGGCCGATGCGACCAACGTGATCGCCGAAGGCGAAGTACTGCAGCTGATGAATATGCACGACCCCGACGTGACCGAGGAACGCTATCTGCAGGTCATTCGCTCCAAGACCGCCAAGCTGTTCGAGGCCGCGACCGAGCTGGGCAGCCTGATCGCCGGCGCGCCCGAGACGGCGATTGCGGCCGCCGCCGAGTATGGCCGCTCGCTGGGCACTGCCTTCCAGCTGATCGATGATGTGCTCGATTATTCGGGCAATGCGGCGGACATCGGCAAGAACGTCGGTGACGATCTGCGCGAAGGCAAACCGACGCTGCCGCTGATCTATCTGCTGCAAAACGGCTCCGACACCGAGCGCGCGCTGGTGCGCGACTGCATAGCACACGGCGACGAGGCACATTTTGATGACATTCTGTCGGCAATCACGCAATCAGGCGCGCTGGAATACACCCGAATGAAAGCAACGGAAGCCAGCGAGCGAGCGACGGATGCGATCCGCCATCTGCCAGAGAGCGCCTACAAGCATGCACTAATGGAGCTGGCGGTTTTCGCGGTGAGCCGGAATCACTGACGCTCTGCTGGCGCGTTGATTCAGACAGCCGCCGGCTCGGCCGCATCTGCGGTCTCGGCTTCGACGATGGCCACTGCCGGATCATCAAGCAAAACCGGCGCTTCGTCGAGGGCTTCGCCCGCTGCCGCGACGGTTTGTTCAGCCTTAGCCTCCGGGCTCTCCGTCGCCGCAGCGGATGACGCCTCATCATTTACCGGTATGCCGTCATCCGGTACCACCTCATCGCCGGATGCCAGATCATCGACCACGTCCTCTTCAAGCCCGAGCAGGCGCCTTATGTGCGCGACCAGATCGTTCACAAAGCGGTCGATGAAATCTTCATAACCGGCGACCGAGACCGCAGGCGCATTTGCGGGCAAGCGATACCAGACGAACTCGGTGGTGCGGTTCAGCCGGTAGCGCGTGTATACGCCCGGTTCTGGGCGATAAATTTGCCGGGCTAAAAGCTTCGGCACCTCATAGTTGAATGCGGGATTGAGGTGATACAGGGCGACATCGACCAGCCAGTCGCCGGCAAGGCACACCACATGGCCATTCCATTGGTCGGGATTCCAGTAGTTCACCACGCCCCCCGTCACCTCGCGATGGTGCGGCAACGGGGGCTGTAAGGATGAACACCATAACCGGCATGGCAACACGCGGGTACGGATACCGAATCGATGCAGCGTGTTGCTGAGTATGTGGGTCGCAAACAAGCTGTGCACCTGCAGCGCGGGCGGTAGCACCACGTAATACTCCTCCACCACCAGTTTCAGTATCTGGCGCTCCTCATCATTCAGGTGGTTGAGTTTCATGCGCAGCCCGCGGAGAGATCCATGACGTAATAAATTTGGCAATTTTCCGCAGAAAGGCGGATGACTTGTCTTCCCGGATAATCGACAGAAAGGGGCTGAACTGTAGGGCGAACTTGCCTGCGGAGTAGCGAGATAGTAAAATCGCGGGCTCACCAAAACGGGGTGTAGCTTAGCCTGGTAGAGCGCTACGTTCGGGACGTAGAGGCCGGAGGTTCGAATCCTCTCACCCCGACCATCTTCCGCTTCATATCCCACGGTTCAGCCCACGGCCGATCTCGGCTGCCCACTGACTCAACCATCATTGAAAAGCTCGGCTCTCCCTGCCGCGGTGCCGCCTTACGCTTACGAACCTGCAGCAACGCAACTGTAGTCTTGCCGTCCGTGAGAATGGCACTGCCTCAACCCCCTGGCTTTTACGGAAATTCGGAGGTTTCTTTTTGACCTTCATCCGCGCACTCAACTCGGGCGCATCGAATACTGACATCTGCAGCAGTTTCCTTTGCATCCAATGACGCTTGAGCGCTGACAAAGAGGCGATGCACACTGTTTGAGCGTGCACGCCCTTGAAAAACTGCACCTCTCCACACTCTCGACATACCTGTCAACCACTGGAGGGATCGTAATGAACAAAAAGCTTCTTGCACCGGCGATCATCGGGCTGCTGGCGAGCGGCACGGCATGCGCAGAGGCTGGGCTTACTCTGTATGGAAACATCGATGCCTCTGTCGTGACCGCAAGCGGCATCGGCGAAGATTCAAGTCGCCGCACCAGCTTTGGCGAGGGCAACTGGGCGCCGTCGGTCTGGGGACTGAAAGGCACGGAAGATCTGGGCAGCGGCATGAAGGCACACTTCCGTCTGGAGGGCGGCTTCAACGCCGGTAACGGCGGCATAGCCAACGGAGGCACGACCGGACTGTTCAGCAGGATGGCCAATGTCGGGCTGAGCGGCGCTTTCGGCTCAGTCACGGCAGGTCTGAATCTGTCACCCTTCATCGCTGCCTACACATCAACGCTGGCGCTCGCCGGCAACAATTTTTATGTCCCTGCGCTGCAGATGCATCGCACGGGCACCGTGCTTAACCGTGCCGGTGCTACGGTGCCCGTCTTCCCGGGCGGTACAGATGCCGACCCGGCGCTGGGTACGACCGGAGGTTTTTTCATACCGAACTCAGTCACGTACAGCTTGCCCTCTGAAATGCTGATGGGTGCCACTGCCAGCCTGATGTACTCGCTGGGCGGCGTGCCGGGCTCATTCGCGCAAAACCGCTTCACCTCAGGGAACATCGGCTACGCTTTTGGCGAATTGAACGTGGTGGCAGCGTTATCAGATCGCGACTCGCAGTACCGACAATGGTTGTTCGGCGCCAGCGTGCCGGTCGGGCCACTGAAGGTCGCAGCAAATTACGTCCGCTTTAATCCGCAGACCGGTGACACAACGAACACTTACATAGTGGGCGCATCGATGAAATTCATACCCAACGGAAGTGTAGGCGTGAACTATGCGCGTAATGACGGCCCCGGCAGCCCGACGATCATGAATCTTTCCGCAGTCTATGCGATGTCGAAGACCATGAATCTTTACGCAGCGTTTAACCGCGCAACGGATGGTGTGCCCTCCTCTTACTCAGCACTGGGCGATGCGGCCGCAGACCCCACACTGACACAAACAGGCACATCTAATGCCGTCATCGTCGGGCTGCAAAAAGGTTTCTGATGCCACCGGACAGACACCTGCGCCCGGCCCACGACCTCGCACGCACCCGCCGGAAGGCGGGTGTTTCAACCTGCCCGATCTGCTGAATGAAGTGAGGACGGACGAAACACTGACGTGTCGGCATAGAAGGTTTCGTCTTGTCCCTCCCACCAGCCGGGAACGCCAAGTATCGGCAAATGGCAAAAATCACTGCTAATGAAACCTGACGCGATCGCTTTTGCAAGTGCTTCGTCTACTGAGGCAAGCGATGTTCCGCTGCTCTGCTCTTCATCGATTGCCTGCGCGGGCATCGTCCATACATGCGCGGTAATGGATTTGTAGGGATGAATCAGTTTCTCAATCAGCGCATGTCCAAACACGATGACCTCGCAGGCACTGCGGAATCTCGATGCGCCTGAGAACAACAATGAATGCCACGCTCGCTGCTTCAAGAGCCCGGTCATTGTCGGGTCGCGGCTAATGAAGAGCGCGGCATTCTCGTCAAACAAGGTGGCCGCATCGCGCTGTCGCCCCCGCAGACTGATGCTGCTCTGACGATCGATCTCCTGTGCCTGCAATTTGTTCAGTGTGCGCTTGGTCGCGGGAAAATGCAGCCAGATCAGCGCGTTGAAGAAATCATGCAGATTGTCACGGCTTGGCACCTGCCCTGTTTTGCTGATGTGTGCCTCATAGCCAGTTGATTTCGGCAAGGCCTCTTGCGGCACAAAAACGATTGAATGACCTGCATCGTTCTTCAGGTTTCTTTCGGCGGCAAGCCGACTCGCGGCCGCTTTCCAGTCAGGCGATGCCGCGAGCTGACACCCCAGGTCACGCAGATGCGCAAGCCAGGGCTGTCGCCAATCGATAGCAGAAAAATCCATCCGCTATCAAGCTCAGGCAAATTTCCAGTTGAGTGGCTGACCTGCATCCAGTGGAACGACCGTGGATTCGCCCACCGGAAGTTCGTCCGGGATACTCCATTCGGTGCGTTCCAGCGTGACTTTATCTTCATTGCGCGGCAGGCCATAAAAGTCCGGCCCATGAAAGCTCGCAAAAGCTTCCAGCTTGTCCAGCGCACCGGCCTGATCAAATGCCTGAGCGTAAAGCTCCATCGCATGCAGGGCGGTATAGCAACCTGCGCAGCCACACGCATGCTCCTTCAAACCTTTTGCATGGGGCGCAGAATCGGTGCCGAGGAAGAATTTCGGATTGCCGGAGGTCGCCGCAGCAATCAAGGCTTGCCGATGGATCTCGCGCTTGAGCACCGGCAGGCAGTAGTAATGCGGACGAATGCCGCCTTTGAAGATTGCGTTTCGGTTATACAGAAGATGATGAGCGGTGATCGTCGCACCGACAGGGCCACTGGCTTCCTGAACGTACTGTGCCGCCTCTCTGGTCGTGATGTGCTCGAACACGATCTTCAGCGCAGGCAGCTGGCGGCGCAAGGGTATCAGTACCCGCTCGATGAACACGGCCTCGCGGTCGAACAGATCGATATCGCCATCGGTCACTTCGCCATGCACCAGCAACGGTAATCCGAGCGCCTGCATCTGTTCCAGCGCCGCCATGCAGCGCTTGATATCCGTGACACCCGCATCGGAGTTGGTGGTCGCGCCCGCAGGATACAGCTTGACGCCATGAACGATGCCGCTGTCGACCGCACGGCGAATCTCGTCGGCCGAGGTATTGTCCGTCAAATAAAGCGTCATCAGCGGCTCGAAGCGCATGCCGGACGGCAGCACCGCAAGAATGCGATCGCGATAGGCGATGGCCATGTCCGTCGTGGTGACCGGCGGCTTGAGATTAGGCATCACGATCGCCCGCGCAAACTGACGCGCTGTGTGAGGAAGCACGTCTCGCAGCACCGCACCATCGCGCAGGTGCAGGTGCCAGTCATCGGGACGGGTGAACGTAAGGGTGGAATTCATGGCGCAGCAGAAGGGAAATGAAGTATCGGGAGAAGCAGGCGAAACCAGCTGAAATTTTACAGGACGAGGATCACCCGATAGTCATTCACGTTGGTGCGCGTAGGTCCGGTGATCAGCAGATCGCCCAGCGCTTCGAAGTAGCTATAGCCATCGTTATTGGCCAGCATCCGCTTGGCGCTCACGCCTTTTGCCGCCGCACGCGCCGGGCTGTCCGGCTGCAGCAGCGCGCCCGCATTGTCTTCTGTGCCATCGATGCCGTCGGTATCGGCGGCCAGAGCAAAGACATCGGGCATGCCATCCAGCTCAACGGCCAGCGACGTGAGGAATTCGGCGCATCGCCCGCCTCGCCCATTGCCGCGCACGGTGACAGTGCACTCTCCGCCGGAAATCAGGGCGACCGGCGGCCTGAACGGCTGCTGATGCTCGCGAATCTCTCTCACCAGCGCGGCATACACCTTGGCGACTTCAGCGGCCTCGCCGGTGACTGTATCGCCGAGCACCACGGGGGTGATCTGGTGGCCGCGAAAGAATTGCGCAGCGGCTTGCAGACATTGATGTGCGGTGGCGATGACCTTGATCTCTGAATGAGCAAGTACAGGATCGCCCGGCTTCGGCGTCTCAGGAATGAGTCCGTCGGCGCCTTTCTCCAGATGGGCCAGCACCGACGCGGGCGCCTCGACACTGAAATGGGAAATCACATCCAGCGCATCGCGGTAAGTGCTCGGGTCGGCGCAGGTGGGGCCGGAGGCAATCGCGCTCGGATCGTCGCCGGTGACGTCACTGATCACCAGTGTCAGTATCGGCGCGCGGCAGGCGGCCGCCAGACGCCCGCCCTGTAGGCGCGACAGGTGCTTGCGCACGATGTTCATCTCCGTGATCGGGGCACCTGAACGCAGCAGCGAGTTGGTGACGGCTTTCAGGTCGGCCATGCTGACCGTCTCGACTGGCAGCGACAACAGGCTCGATCCGCCACCGGACACCAGGGCGATCAGTAAATCATCCGGCGTCAGCCCGCTGACGCGCTCGAGTATCTGCGCGGCCGCGGCCTCGCCGGCGCCATCCGGCACGGGGTGCCCTGCTTCGATCACTTGAATGTGCTCGGTGGGCATGCCATGCGCGTAGCGGGTGACGACCAGGCCTTCGATAGCGGCGGATGCAGGCCACGCCAGCTCGACGGCCCGCGCCATGCTGGCCGCCGCCTTGCCCGCGCCGATCACCAGCGTGCGACCCTTGGGCGGCGGCGGCAAATGGGCGGCGACGATCTTCAGCGGATCGGCCGCTGCGACTGCTGCGTGAAAACTGTCGATGAGCAGGCTGCGGGGATTCATCGGTAAAGTCTCTCTGATGATGGCTGGTCCCGAATTGTAAGAGACATTCGCGAACCGGGCCGGAGGCCGGCCTTGCGCTGGCTCCGTCCGTTCCGTGAACCCTGTCAGCTCCGGCTAGCCGGCTCAGGCCCGCCCCGACCTTAACGCTGATGCAGCAGCCGGAGATTCTTCGTCCTGCTTTGCCTGCTGCCTCTCCCACATCTGTGCATACAGGCCTCTGGCCGCCAGCAGCTCGGTGTGGGTGCCACGTTCGACGATACGTCCCTGTTCCAGCACCAGTATCTGATGGGCGTCGGCGATGGTCGACAGCCGGTGTGCGATAACCAGCGTTGTGCGATCACGCGCGATCTCTTTCAGCTGGGCCTGTATGGCCTGCTCCGCCTGTGAATCCAGCGCTGATGTAGCTTCATCAAAGACGAGTATGGACGGATTTTTCAGCAAGGCCCGCGCAATCGCCACGCGCTGTTTTTCGCCACCGGAGAGCTTCAGGCCGCGCTCGCCCACCATCGTGTCGTAGCCGTCAGGCAGGCTGACAATGAAATCGTGAATATAGGCAGCACTTGCTGCCGCAACGATCTCTTCTTGTGTCGCTCCGGGTCGTCCATAGGCGATGTTGTAGCCTATGGTGTCATTGAACAGCACCGTATCCTGCGGAACGATCCCAATCGCGGCTCTCAGCGATGCCTGCGTGACTGATCGAAGATCTTGCCCGTCAATCAGAATGCCACCACGGTCGACATCATAGAAACGGAACAGCAGACGGGAGAGTGTGGATTTGCCAGACCCACTGTGGCCGACGACTGCAGTGGTCGTTCCCGCCGGCACGTCAAAATCCACGCCAAACAAGATCTGGCGGTTTCTCTCGTAGCTGAAATCGATGTGCCGAAACTGCAGCGCAGCGGATTGAACGCGCAGCTCCACGGCATCCGGCGTATCGGCCACTTCCCGGTGCTGATCGAGCAGGTTGAACATTTTTTCCATGTCGGCCAGGCTCTGCTTGATCTCGCGATAGACGACGCCCAGAAAATTCAGCGGTATGTACAGCTGGATCATGAAGGCATTGACCAGCACCAGATCGCCCAGCGTCATCGTTCCTGCAATGACGCCCAGCGTAGCCCGCCACAGAATCAGTGTGACCGCCACCGCAATGATCAGCGACTGGCCCGCATTCAGCAGGCTGAGCGATGTCTGCGAACGTATCGCGGCGCGCTCATAGCGCTGCAGGCCTTCATCGTAGCGCCGGGCTTCATATTCCTCGTTGCCAAAGTATTTGACGGTCTCGTAATTGAGCAGCGAGTCGATGGCACGGGTATTTGCTTTGGAATCGAGATCATTCATCGTCCGGCGAAAATGTGTGCGCCATTCAGTGACGATGACGGTGAAGGCAATGTAGGTGACCAGTGCCGTCAGTGTGATTGCAGAGAACCACAGGTCATATTGCAGCGACAGGTAAGCCAGCACCAGGGTGATCTCTACCAGAGTCGGCAGGATGCTGAACAGCGTATACGACACCAGCGACGATACGGCCCGGGTGCCACGCTCGATGTCTCGTGTTACGCCTCCGGTCTGACGGCCCAGATGAAAACGCAGCGACAGTGCGTGCAAATGCCGAAAAACCTGCAGCGCGATGGTCCGAACCGCTCTTTGGGTGACTTTCGCAAAAAAGAATTCCCGCAGCTCGGTAAACACCGTGGTGGAGAGCCGCAGCAAACCATAAGCAATCAATATACCGAGGGGCAGCACCAGCGCCGCAGCAGGATGCGCGGGCGTGATCGTCAGCCCGTCGATCAGCTGCTTGAGCACCAGCGGCACGCCGACATTTGCAAGCTTGGCAGCGACAAGGCAAGCAAGTGCGAGCAGCACCCGCCATTTCCATTGCCACAGGTACGGTAGCAGTGTCTTGATCGTTGCCCAATCGTTTCGGGTGCCCTGATTGGCAGGCGCATGCGGGTATTGGCTGGCAGAGCTGGAGTGGTGGCGCATGATGGGTAGGGAAAGGCCTTGAACCACGGCACTTTGGTTTATTCTGTGCGTCTTCCAGGCCATTGTAGCGCCTTGATCGAAGGCCTTCCCGGACAAGCACAGGAGCTCGCATGACCCCACCCCCGGAAATCACTACGCTGCCTGAGGGCATGCCCACATTGCGGGTGATGCCCATGCCGTCGGACGCGAATGTGCATGGCGATGTCTTTGGTGGCTGGATCATGGCCCAGGTCGATATTGCCGGCGCACTGCCGGCAGTCCGGCGCGCGAATGGCCGGGTGGGCACGGTGGCCGTGAATTCTTTTGTGTTCAAGCAGCCTGTGTTTGTCGGTGATTTACTGTCGTTCTACGCGAAGATCGTAAAAACGGGCACCACTTCAATTACCGTGAACGTGGAAGTCTATGCGGAGCGCAATCGTCTGCAGTCGGAAGTGGTCAAAGTGACCGAGGCGACGCTCACCTATGTGGCCACGGACGATCAGCGCAAACCGCGCCCTCTGCCGCCACTGCCGCCGGAAAAATAAATCAGGCCGGTGCCGATGTTTTGCTGTCGCGGAGTTCGCGGCGCAGGATCTTGCCGACATTGGTCTTGGGCAGCTGATCGCGGAACTCGATGATCTTCGGACGCTTGTAGGCCGTCAGCTCATCATGGCAATAGGCCATCAGTGCTTCGGCGGTCAATTCCGGGTCGCGCCGCACGACGAACAATTTGACCGCCTCACCGGTGTGAGGGTCTGGCACGCCGATCACCGCGCACTCCAGTACTCCGGGGTGCATCGCAACGACACCCTCGACCTCGGTCGGATACACATTGAAGCCAGACACCAGCACCATATCTTTCTTGCGATCGACGATGGTCACATAACCGTTCGCATCCATGAATCCGATATCACCTGACCGGAAAAATCCGTCGGCGGTCATGACCTGCGCGGTCTCCTGTGGCCGCTGCCAGTAGCCTTGCATGACCTGAGGGCCGCGAATCGCAATCTCGCCAGTCTCACCGATCGGCAGGTGCTTGCCTTCGTCGTCAAGTATCGCAATCTCGGTGGAAGAAATCGGCAAGCCTATGGTCCCGGTGAATTCGGTCGCATCTGCGGGGTTCGCGGTAGCCACGGGAGAGGTCTCGGAGAGCCCGTATCCTTCGACTATGCTCTTGCCGGTCACGCTGCGCCAGCGATCATTGACCGCCTTTTGCACTGCCATTCCGCCACCGTTGCAGAGCTTTAGCATCGAGAAATCCAGCTTCGCGAATTCAGGGTGAGCCAGCAGGCCGTTGTACAGCGTGTTCACGGCCGGGAACATGTTGAAGCGATATTTGGACAGCGTCTTGATCAGTCCGGGAATATCGCGCGGATTGGGAATCAGGATATTCATGCCGCCTACCCGCATGCCTACCAGGCAGCACACGGTCAGCGCGAAGATGTGATACAGAGGCAGCGCGCAAACGAAGGTCAATGATTCGACTTTCGGTTCTTTGCCCAGCGCTGGCTGCAGCCAGGCTTCGTTCTGGAGCAGATTGGCGATGAGGTTGCGATGACTGAGCATCGCGCCCTTTGACAACCCGGTTGTACCGCCCGTGTACTGAAGGAAAGCGATATCTTCCGGATGCGGTTGTGCCGTATGAAGTACTCTTGCAGCGCCTTCGCGCAACGCCTGATTGAAGCGTATGGCATTCGGAAGGTCGAAAGCCGGCACCAGCTTTTTCAGGTTGCGCACGACAAAATTGACGATGCCGCCCCTGACACTGCCGAGCAGATCGCCCATGCTGGCGACTACGGCAAGCCGGACCCGGGTGCGCGACACGACCTTCTCCAGCGTGTGCGCAAAGTTTTCCAGAACGATGATGATCTCTGCCCCGGAGTCATTCAGCTGATGCTCCAGCTCGCGCGGCGTGTAAAGCGGATTCACATTCACGACCGTGAATCCCGCGCGCAGCACGGCAGCGATGGCGACCGGATACTGCAGCACATTGGGCATCATCAAAGCGACTCGCGCCCCCGGCGCGAGGCCTTGCGCCTGCAAATAGGCCGCCAGCTGACGGGACAGTCTGTCGAGTTCGGCAAAGCTCATGGTCTTGCCCATGCAGACATAGGCAGTGCGTTCTGCGTATTTGCTGAACGCTTCGTCCATCAGCTGTATCAGCGAGCGATAGCAATCCGGATCGATCTCCTCGGGGACACCGGACGGGTAAGACTTCAGCCAGAACTTCTCCATGCGGCACCTTCAGAAGCACGCATCCGGAAAATCAGGATGTTGGTCGGGGATGTGCCCGTTGGTCGGGCTGCGCTCTTTGATTACGGACTGATGCTAACGGAAAGCTCGTTGATTGTGTTTTTATTGCAATGCAATAGTCTTATTTGCCACACTGCCGGGGGCTTGCTGCGCCATGGACAGGTAGCGCTCCATCATCTGGCGGCGCTGGGCCTTGTCTGAGCGCGCCAGAGTGCGTACGGCCTGATAGAAAGCGGGCAGGCTTTGTTTTTCCTGCAGCATTGCGCGAAACGCAGGGACAAGATCATGGTAGGTGGAGATCAGCGCGAAATGGGCATTCGACACCGGTTCGCCGAACCAGCGATCGTAGCCCGCATAGCCCCCCCATGAGTCTTTCAGTACGGCATAGTCAGACTGCATCGAGGCCAGCAGCACGGATTTTTCCCGGCGCTTGTCTGCCTCCGGGCGCTCGCTCTGATACAAATCGTCCAGCCGCTGGCGATAGGCATTGAGCAGGTTCAGGAAGTCTTCCCGCCGCTGCTGAAAAGCGAGATAGCCGGTTCGTAATGCGTCATCTCCCTGCGCTTCCAGCCAGCGAGACACGCCCGCTTCTTCCACGGCGGTCGCAAAGGATTCGTTGAATTGCGAGTCACCGGGAGCGTAAGCCACCTGATGTGCGAGCTCATGAAACACCAGCCGCGCCAGTTCGGCCTCAGGATAGTGAATGAACGTGGAGAGCACCGGATCATTGAACCATCCCAGCGTGGAATAGGCGGGGACGCCCGAGACACGCACATCCAGCCCTTTGCTGCGCAATGTGCCGGCAAAGGCTTTTGCCTCCTGCTGGTCGTAGTAACCCCGATAGTCGACGCAGCCCGCGACAGGAAAACACCAGCGCTCCGGCCGGAGCGAAAGCTCAGGCGTGGCGACGACATTCCACATTACGAACGGACGCTCAAGCTTCGCGAAACTCTTGTAGCTGCCATTGTCCGGCAATCCCAGTTCGCGGGCGGCGAACTGTCGTATCGCTTGGACTCTCCTGAGGCGGGCTTTGAGATCATCCTTGATGCCGGGATCCGCCAGCCAGCGATCGATAGGCTTCGCATCAGCCATCAATGACATCTGGCCACGCGCGGCCTGCGCATAGTAGCCAAGCTCGGCACAGCCACCAAGCACAACAGCGAGCAGAGCGACGCCAGCGGCGCGCGCGAAGTTTTTCATGTGGCAGCCATCAGAAAGGGCGCGGCAAATCGCTGGCCCGTCGTTGGGCTAAGCTTTTTCTACCTGCACCAATACATCATAAAAAGTCGGGGCGCGCCCCATGTCGGTCAGCCGCTGACTGGTCAGCTCGTTGGCGTTCTTTCCGTCAGTGGCGAGTTTCTTCCACCAGATCGACAGCGCAACGACCAGACCCTGACGGGCATTCGGCGTGACATGCGCTTTGGCGACCATGGAGCCCCGGTCATTGAATATCCGGACCATGTCTCCGTCTGCAACGCTGCGAGCACCAGCGTCCTCAGGATGTATCTCCAGATAAGGTTCTCCCTCGGTATCACGCAGACTCTTCACATTGACGAAGGTGGTGTTGAGAAAGTTCCTTTGAGGCGGGGAAATCATGGCGAGCGGATACTTTTTTGCCAGCTCAGGCGCGCTGGCCGGTGATTCATAGGGCGGCAGGTAAGCTGGCAGAGGATCGAGTCCGTCTTTTTTCATCTGCTCGCTGTAGAACTCGCACTTGCCCGACGGGGTCGGGAAGCCACCCTGCGCAAAAGGCGCATCGGGCACACTGAGCTTCATCCAGCCATCCTGCTTCAATCGCGGCCAGTGGAAATGAATCGCATGCGGATGGGTCGCATCGAATGCCTGCGCTGCGAGATCATCATCGCTGTCCGAAAAGCAGGGGTCATCGAATCCCATGCCGGCGGCAAGCTGCCGGAAGATCTCTGTATTGGGCTTGGCTTCACCCAATGGCGTAATCGCAGGATTATTGGCGACAATGTATAAATGCCCATAGGTCGCATGGATGTCCGTGTGCTCCAGTTGCGTGGTCGCTGGCAGAACGATATCCGCATAATCCACCGTGTCCGTCTGAAAATGCTCGAGCACGACTGTGAACAGGTCTTCTCGCGCAAAGCCCCGCGCGACCTTCGCCGATTCAGGAGCCACCGCGACCGGATTCGAGTTGTATACGATCAGCGCTTCGATTGCAGGGCCAAATGCTGCAGACGCTGGCTGCAACAAATCATCGCCGATCGTGCTCATGTTGATGATCCTGGATGGTCGTTTTCCATCGTGGGGCATCAGATCCGGCCGCTGCAATTGCCTATCTTTCTTCGGATAGGTTTCGCCGGAGGACAGCAGCACTCCGCCCGCAGGAGATCGCCACGCCCCGACCAGCGCGGGCAGGCAGGCGATGTTCCGCACTGCCATGCCGCCACCACGCGCTCGCTGCGCGCCATAGTTGACGCGTATCGCGACAGGATCGCCCCGTTTGGCCGTCGTGCCGTACAAATTCGCTAGCAGTTCGACCTGCTCCGAGCTGATGCCGCAGGTCTGCGCGGTTTTTTCCGGGGTCCATTCGGAAACGCGCTCCGCGAGCTGCGCGTATCCGAGCGTGTATCGGTCGATGTAGTCATGATCCAGCAAATCGTCCCGAATCAGGATGTGCATCATCCCCAGTGCCAGCGCGGCATCGGTGCCCGGCAATACCGGGATGTGGTGGTCGCATTTCTCGGCGGTGAGCGAGCGGTAAGGGTCAATCGCGACCAGGATGGCACCACGGCGCTTTGCCTCCTGAACCTTCATCCAGAAATGCAGATTTGAAGCGATCGGATTTCCGCCCCAGATAAGAATCAGTTTGGAATGCTCATACTGCTCGGTGTCCATTCCCATTTTCGCGCCGAGCGTGTACTTGATGCCAACACCCCCGGCGGACGAGCAAATGGTGCGATCGAGTTTGCTCGCTCCGAGCCTGTAAAAAAAGCGCATCGCCATCGACTCTCCCTGAACTGCGCCCATGGTGCCGGCATAGCTGTAAGGAAGAATGGCACGCGGATCTCTCCCGGCGATGGTTTTTAATTTCGTGGTGATCGTGGCAAGGGCTTCCTCCCAGCTGATCCGCTCGAATTTGCCCTCACCCTTTTTCCCTGTTCGCTTCATGGGATACAACAGGCGATCCGAGTGGTAAGTTCTTTCCAGGTATCGGGCGACCTTGGTACACAGCACACCTGCGGTGTTGGGGTGGTCGGGATCACCTTTTACGGCGGTGGCCACGCCGTCGGTCACGGTGACCAGCATCGCGCAGGTGTCCGGACAATCATGAGGGCAGGCGGCGCGCACGACTCGGGTATTCATCAGGACTCCGCGGGGAAAGTATTTGTTTGATTTGCAATTATGGCAGTCTACTCGCCTGCAGGTAATATTACACAGACGGTCGCCGAGACGACCGGCCTGACCACACAAGTTCTCACGCAAGGAAGAGACCACCATGAAGCTGATTGACCCCATCCTCGCATTTCACGACGAGCTCAAGCAAATCCGGCGCAGTATTCATGCTCATCCCGAGCTGTCCTATGAGGAGTTCAAGACCTCCGACCTCGTCGCTGCCAAGCTGACCGAATGGGGCATACCGGTGATTCGCGGCCTGGGCGGCACGGGGGTCGTTGGCGTGATCAGCCACGGCACCAGCAAGAGGTCGGTCGGCCTGCGGGCCGATATGGACGCGCTGCCGTTAACTGAGCTGAATACCTTCGAGCACCGGTCGCAGCACGATGGAAAGATGCACGCTTGCGGACACGATGGTCATACTGCGATGCTGCTGGGCGCGGCCCATTACCTCGCGAAAAACCGGAATTTTGATGGCACGGTGTATGTGATCTTCCAGCCGGCTGAAGAAGGCGCCGGCGGTGCCAAGCGGATGATGGATGAAGGACTGTTCGAGCAGTGCCCGATGGAAGCCGTATTCGGCATGCATAACTGGCCCGGCGCTCCGGCGGGAACCATGGGCGTGATCCCCGGCCCGATGATGGCGTCGTCCAATGAATTCGAGCTGATCATTCAAGGTAAGGGTTCGCACGCGGCTCAACCGCACTTGAGCACGGATCCGGTCATGGTCGCCGTGCAAATCGCGCAGAGCTGGCAGACCATTATTTCCCGAAACAAGAATCCGCTGGATGCAGGGGTGCTGTCGATCACTCAGATCCACTCCGGCAGCGCGACGAATATCATTCCCGATTCCGCAAAAATGATCGGTACGGTCCGCACGTTCACGATGGAAGCCCTGGATCTGATCGAATCGCGGATGTGTGAGATTGCTTCTCATACCGTGGCGGCATTCGGAGCCGAGTGTGAATTTCATTTCCGGCGTAATTACCCCCCGCTGATCAATCACGAGCCGGAAGCCGCGTTCGCGGCTGACATCATGTCTGAAGTGGTTGGCAAGGATGGCGTGCTGAAGAAGCTGGAGCCGACGATGGGCTCGGAGGACTTTGCGTTCATGCTGCTGGAAAAGCCGGGCTGTTATGTTTTCATTGGCAATGGTGATGGCGCGCACCGCATGGCTGGCCACGGACTCGGACCGTGCAACCTGCATAATCCGAGTTACGATTTCAATGATGAGCTGCTGCCGATCGGCGCAAGCTACTGGGTAAGGTTGGCCGAGCAGTTTCTTGCCCGCCCATCGCTACGATAAACACCTTTTCTGTAAACACCTTTTCTGGCTGCACCCCGGCCATGTACCTTTACTGTCGTGGTTTACTGCTTCCTGTGGCGCTGTCAGCAATGCTCTGCGCTTGCGCGTCCTACGCGCCGAGTCCCGGCTTCGTTGGGCTCTCCCGGGAACAGGTCATCGCGCGGCTGGGCGCCCCAGATCCTGACCGTAACGCGCAAAATCCCAGCCGTCTTGATTTCCCGCGCGGCCCGATGGGCAAGCATACCTACTTCGTCTATTTCGACGAGGAAGGAAAGGCGACCCGGTTCGAACAGGTGCTCACTGAGGAGCGGTTTGGCCGGATCGTCCCCGGAATGTCGGCTGAGGACGTGATTCAGCTGATCGGGATCTCTCGCTCGACCTTCGGACTTGCCCGCAACCGGGGTTTCGTCTGGTCGTATCGCTACGAGAATCCCTTTTGCCAGTGGTTTCAGGTGGAATTCACTATCGAGGGTGAAGTAAGGTCTGCGGGATACAGCAAGGCACCCGAGTGCCGGGTAGGGCGGCTTCGGTTTATGCCGTTTTGAGCTTGGTCTGTTGGTGCAATCGTCTCCGCCTGCGCGGTCACGAGTGTTTTTTACGCACAAAATAAAAAACCCCCGGACTGAATCAGCCGGGGGTTTCTCGAATAGTAGCCTGACGATGACCTACTTTCACACTGGTTGCAGCACTATCATCGGCGCAAAGTCGTTTCACGGTCCTGTTCGGGATGGGAAGGGGTGGTACCAA
>JACCDH010994407.1_pt1 | contig 16891 bp, 10 predicted proteins | sample 7442481 | NCBI WGS metagenome assembly JACCDH01 (sample SAMN15323433, study PRJNA562643) | freshwater metagenome | isolation source: river surface water | place: USA:Blue River Watershed | collected 2017-08-15
CCATCACCATCAAAGTAGGTCAGAAAACCTTCATCCTCGACAAGACCAAGGCCGAGGAAGCCTTCGCCAACAAGCGCGTCATCAACGGCCGCGAATCGATGTTCTTCAACATCCTCCCGCTGAAGTACCAGTGGGCGTACGATCTCTATCGCACGATGAAGAACAACCATTGGGAGCCGGAGGATATCCCGATGCAGAAGGACTGCGAGCAGTGGCGCGACCAGACCGGCCAGATCACCGAGATCGACCGCTGGATCGTGAAGATGGCGATCGGTTATTTCTCCGCCGCCGAAGGCATCGTCGGCGACAACATCATCCACGTCGTCCGCGAGGTCGTCACCGCCCCCGAGCTCAAGCTCGTCCTGGGCCGCCACGCGCACGAGGAGAACATCCACGCCGACTCGCTCGTCTACATGATCTCCTCGCTCGGCATCAACCCGCACGAGTGCGAGGCGATGTTCGAGGACATCCCGACGATCGCCAAGAAGGCCGCCTTCGTCGTCAACAACTCCCGCGCGCTGCGCCGCAAGCTCGACCTCACCAAGCTCGAGGACAAGCAGGCCCTCGCCCATAACATCTTCCTCTTCGGACAGTGCATGGAAGGCACCCAGTTCTACGGCCTCTTCGGCATGGTGCTCTCCCTCGCCCGCCAGAACAAGTTCCCGGGCATCGGCCAGATGTTCCGCTACACCCTGCGCGACGAATCCAACCACATCGACCTCTTCCGCAACCTGCTCGCCGAGCTCGTCAAGGAGAACCCCGACGTCTGGACGCCCGCCTTCAAGGAGGAGCTCCGCCAGCTCATGGCCAACGCCGTGTCGCTCGAGAAGGACTTCATCCGCGACTGCCTGCCCGTCAACGCCCTCGGCCTCTCGTCGAAGGAGTTCGAGCAGTACATCGACTACATCGCCGACCGTCGCCTGCGTAACTGCGGCCTCGATCCGCTCGTGGCCGAGACGACCAATCCTTTCCCCTGGCTCTCCGAGATGATGGACCTCAAGAAGGAGCAGAACTTCTTCGAAGGCCGTGTCACGGAATACCAGAAGCAGGGCGCCCTCGGCACCGTCAACGACGACGAACTCTGAGCGTCCGCTGTCCAGATTCGGGCGTCACCCCCTTCGCGCCCGGTTTGGCATGCTTCCTGTTCTTACCCCTCATCCTATCCATTGAAAAAACCTGCGCCGGCCGCCGCCGACGCATCCTCCCTCATTCTCCCTCTCTCCGTCCCCTCTCTCCCAAGCTCTCCCTGACATGAAATCCGAACTCCCTTTCTTCCGCGAAGACATCGCCCTCAAGCACGCCGTCCGCGCTCCCGCCGACGCCAAGCCCCGCTTCAACTGGCGTGAGTCGCTCCCCGCCGCCGCCGGTGGCGCCGCCTCCGCCGGCCTCGACGCCGCGCAGATCGCCGACATCGTCGGCGCCGCCCTCACCGACCTCCTCGTCGCCCGCCAGGAACAGGACATCTTCACCGAGTCCAACCGCCAGTTCGTCGCCGCCGTCGCCAGCGACGTCGTCCGCGTCCTCTCCCAGTCCGGCGTCCAGGTGAGCGAGACCCTCGTCCTCCAGGCCATCGAAGACGCCCTCGTGCGTTACAACCGCCACGACGTCGCCAAGAGCCTCCTCTTCTCCCGCGGCGGCGAAGCCGCCCCCGTCGATCCCCTCGCCATCACGACCCGCCTCATGCGCCGCAACGGCCAGGTGGTGCCGTGGCTCCCCAACAAGATCACGACCGCCGTCCGCATGGCCTTCCTCTCGCTCGAGCAGGATCCCGCCCCCGCCGTCCGCGTGACCGCCGCCGTCACCCGCCGCGTGGCCGACCTCGGCCAGACCATCATCGGCATCGAGGAGGTCCAGGACCTCGTCCAGGAGGAGCTCATGCGCCAGGGCCACTTCAAGGTCGCCCAGAACTACATCCTCTACCGCGCCTACCGCGCCCGCCGCCGCGAGGAGCTCGCCGCCCAGCCCGCCGTCGTCGACGACCGTCAGGAGTCCCTCATCCTCGTCAAGTCCGCCGACGGCTCGACCTACCTCTGGAACGGCGACGAGCTGCGCAAGCGCATCGCCTTCGCCGCCGCCGGCCTCGAGCTCGTCCGCACCCCGGACCAGATCGAATCCGAACTCCGCCGCGGTCTCTTCAACGAGATCTCCGAGGCCGACCTCCGCAAGACGATCGAGCTCAACGCCAAGAGCCTCGTCGAAGTCGACGCCGACTTCGCCAAGTTCGCCGCCCGCATCTGCCTCTCCTACATCTACGAGGAGGTCCTCGGCTGGAGCATCAGCCGCGACGGCGTCTCGCAGCTCAAGGAATTCCACCGCGCCAAGTTCGCCGCCTACGTCGAACGCGGCATCGCGATCGGCCGCCTCTCGCCCGACCTGCGCAAGTACGACCTCGCCAAGCTCGCCGCCGCCCTCGACCCGATGGCCGACCTCGACTTCGAGCTCCTCGGCGTGCAGACGATGTACGACCGCTACCTGATCATCGACAAGACGGTCAAGCCGGCCCGCCGCCTCGAGACGCCCCAGTTCTTCTGGATGCGCGTCGCGATGGGCCTCTTCCTCCGCGAGGAGAAGAACCGCGAGGACTGGGTCATCCGCCTCCACGCGCTCTACAAGTCCCGCCGCTTCTGCAGCTCGACCCCGACGCTCTTCAACTCGGGCACGCTCCACAGCCAGCTCTCGTCCTGCTACCTCTACCAGGTCAACGACACCATCGAGTCCATCATGATCCGCGGCATCGCGGAGAACGCCTTCCTCTCCAAGTGGGCCGGCGGCCTCGGCGGTTCCTGGACCTCCGTCCGCGGCACGGGCTCCTACATCAAGGGCACCAACGGCGAGTCCCAGGGCATCATCCCGTTCCTCAAGCTCCACAACGACCAGCTCGTCGCCGTCAACCAGGGCGGCAAGCGCCGCGGCTCCGGCTGCGCCTACCTCGAGACCTGGCACAACGACATCGAGGACTTCCTCGAGCTGCGCAAGAACACCGGCGACGACCGCCGCCGCACGCACGACATGAACACGGCCAACTGGATCCCCGACCTGTTCATGAAGCGCCTCAAGAACCGCCAGTCCTGGACGCTCTTCCTCTCCAACGAGACCCCGGACCTCCACGAGACCTTCGGCGCCGAGTTCGAGAAGCGCTACGTCGCCTACGAGGCCCGCGCCAAGAAGGGCGAGATCTTCGGCAAGGAGATCCCCGCCCTCGAGCTCTGGAAGAAGATGCTCGGCATGATCTTCGAGACCGGCCACCCGTGGATCACCTTCAAGGATCCGTGCAACGTCCGCTCCCCGCAGGACCACGCCGGCGTCATCCACTCCTCCAACCTCTGCACCGAGATCACGCTCAACACGAGCGCCGAGGAGACCGCCGTCTGCAACCTGGGCTCCGTCGTCCTCGACTCGCACCTCAAGGCCGACGGCAGCATCGACCATGCGATGCTCCGCGAGACCGTCACGGTCGCCGTCCGCGCCCTCGACAACGTCATCGACATCAACTTCTACCCGACCAAGGCCGCCGAGGTCTCCAACCTCCGCCACCGCCCGGTCGGCATGGGCGTCATGGGCCTCCAGGACTGCCTCTACCGCCGCGACGTCTCCTTCGCCTCCGAAGCCGCCGTCGAGTTCAACGACGAGATCATGGAAGCCGTGGCCTATTACGCCTACGAGACCTCCGCCGACCTCGCCGCCGAACGCGGCACCTACAGCAGCTACAAGGGCTCCAAGTGGGACCGCGGCCTGCTCCCGCAGGACACCGTCGACCTCCTCGAGCAGGAGCGCGGCGAGCCGATCGAGGTCAAGCGCGGCGGCCGCATGGACTGGGCTCCGGTCCGCGCCAAGATCGCCAAGCACGGCATGCGCAACTCCAACGTCCTCGCGATCGCCCCGACCGCCACGATCTCCAACATCGTCGGCAGCTCGCCCTGCATCGAGCCGACCTACAAGAACCTCTTCGTGAAGAGCAACCTGTCCGGCGAGTTCACCGAACTCAACGGCTACCTGGTCCGCGACCTCAAGAAGCTCGGCCTGTGGAACCAGGAGATGATGCAGCAGATCAAGTACTTCGACGGCGAGCTCAAGGACATCGCCGAGATCCCGCAGGCCATCAAGGACAAGTACCTGACCGCCTTCACCATCGAGAACAAGTGGCTCATCGACGCCGCCGCCCGCCGCCAGAAGTGGATCGACCAGGCGCAGTCGCTGAACCTCTTCCTCCCGACCCCGGACCTGAAGATGCTCTCGCACATGTACCAGTACGCCTGGCGCACCGGTCTCAAGACCACCTACTACCTCCGCACCCTCGGCGCCTCCAACATCGAGAAGGCCACGGTCGAGAAGGCCCCGAAGTCCGAGCCGAAGAAGGAATACACCGCCGAAGAGAAGAACGCGTGCTCCATCGAGGCCATGCGCAACGGCGGCACCTGCGAGGCCTGCCAGTAAGTCAGAGTATCGAGTTCCGAGCATAGAGTATCGCTGGTCATGAAAGGGCGTCCGCAAGGACGCCCTTCTTGTTTCCCTCCGTTATCTAGCCCCAACCTAGCCCTAGCCCTAGCCCTAGCCCTAGCCCTGGCCCTATCCCTATTCGGCCCTCTTCTCATCTTTCTTCCATCCTTCATCCTCCATCCTCTATCATCTCCCCATGCCCTCCCTCGTCACTCCCGCCGGCACGGTCGAGATCCTCACCCGCGAGGAATCCTTCGCCGAGCTCGCCCGACGCATCAACGCCCTCGCCGCCCAGGGTCCGGCCTCCGTCGGACTGAGCGGCGGCTCCACGCCCAAGGCCTTCTACGCCTGGGTGGTCCGCACGGGAGCCCTCACGGCCGAAGCCCTCGCCCGCATCGACTGGCACGTGAGCGACGAGCGTTGCGTTCCGCTTTCGTCCGATGACTCCAACTTCGGCCACGCCGCCCGCGGCATGCTCGACGCGCTCGGCGTGCCCGCCGCCCGTCGTTTCCCCTGGCCGGTCGAACTGGCTCCGGCCGAAGCCGCGTCCGCCTATGAGGCCGCCTGGGCCGAGCGCTCGCCTGCCAAGGCCTTCGACCTCTGCGTCCTCGGCCTGGGCGACGACAGCCACATCGCCTCGCTCTGGCCGAAGTGCCCGCTGATCGGACAGAAGTCCGGCGCGCGCTTCGTCGCCACCGAATGGCCGGGCCGCGGCTGGCGCCTGACCATCACCGAGGCCGGCCTCGCCCAATGCGCGTCCATCGTCGTGCTCGTCGGCGGCGCCGCCAAGGCCCCGGCCATGCGCGAGATCGCCCACGGCGCTTTCGAACCCGCGCTCCACCCCGGCCAGGCGCTGCGCGCCTTCGCGCCTCGCGTCACCTGGCTGGCGGACCGGGAAGCGGCCGCGTCGCTCTGAGCCCTCAGGCGGCCTTGGGCGTCGCGGGCTTCGCTTCCTTCTTCGGCTGGCTCTCGGGCTCCGGCGCCGGCGTCTTTTCCGCCTCCGGCGCGCCGCTGGTCTTCTGGCCGCGCAGGCTCTCGATCGTCCGGTGGCCGGCGACGTGCTGGATCAGCGTATGCGAGACGAAACGGGTGGGCGAGCTCGGGTCAGGGTTCTCGAGCACGAAGTAGAGGCGGCGGTTCTTCTCGCTCAGGATGAGCGGGGCGCGGTAGATGAGTTTCTGGGCGCCGTCCGGCTCGGTGATGCCCATGAAGAAGTTCACCACCTCGCGCTTGGCGATGACCGTCGGGCTGCGCGCACGCCGTCCGGGATCGGCGTAGAAGACTTTTCCGCCCATGCTGCAGAGCAGGCGGGTCTTGCTGAAGTTAAGCACGTCGAAGCCGCCGAAGGGAAAGCTCTCCACGTCGATGTTGAAGGTCCGCACCATCACCTTCTTCGTGCCATCCGTCGCGAACAGGATCGCCAGGGCCTCTCGGTCGCCCTCGCCGATCGTGAACTGGGCGAAGGGCAGCCAACCCTCGACGGGCTTGGCATCGGGCTTCCCGTTGGGGTTCGGGACCATGCCTTTGCGCACGACCGCGACGGTGGCCGGTCCTTCGTAGAGGATGGTGCCGCCCGGGTTCATCGCGCTGGGGTGGATGGGCGTCACCTCGCGGTCGCCTTGCACGCCGAGCTCGAGCCGTTCGCCTTCGGCGAGCAGGGGGTCTTCCCACCAGGTGACGGTCAGCGCGCAGGTCCGTTCGGACTGGCCCCTCGTCCGCGCGGCGGACTTGGTCTTCTCGGCCTCCGGCCGGGTCTCCTTGTTGTCGGCGGCGGACAGGCCGAGCCAGACGGCGGAAAGCAGCAGCCCCGCCAGAAATTTCCTGATGATCATGGGTTCAGATTTCGTTCGCGTTGAGCCAGCGGATCGAGGTGGCCTTGAAACGGCGGCCGAGGAGACGGTTCACGTTCCAGTTCTCGCGCTCGAAGGGCGTGGCGTTGGCCGGGAGCCGGATGTTGCTCGCGGCGCCGCCGGCGTGCAGGCTTTCGTAGGCGTCGAGCATGGGGATGAAGTCATACTCCTTGGTGAAGGCGCCGTTGACGCGGTAGTTGAGCCGTCGGCGGGTGGGCTCGTCGTAGGCGGGGCCGCGCGTCGACGGGATCATCAGCTGGGCGCTGCGTTGCACGACCACTTCGACCCAGGCGCGGCCGATGGTGTTGCCGGCGTTGTCCAAGGCCTCGCCATAGGCGCGGATGGTGAACGTGTCCGAGCGCGGCGTCAGGTTCGGTCCGACCGTGTTGAGCACGTCCATCTGGGTCACGACTTGCGGGGCGCCGAGGCCGGCGGTGACGCGCTGGTCGGCGGTCGAGGTCGCCTGCTGGCTCATCGAAGCGATGTTGGGGAAGCGCGGGGCGGTCGGATTGGTCGCCTTCTTCAGCACGCCCCAGACGCCGGGTCCGTCGGCGTTCCTGTCCGTGAAGTTCGGCGCCCCGCGGCCGCTGTTGCCGTTGGGGTCCGTGAAGCTCGTGGTGAGGTTGGGGGCGTCCGGAGCCGCGAAGGTCCCGTCGGTGAGGTTGCCGCCGGCGTCGCGGATCGAGTTGTTGTTGATGCCCGAGCGGTCGATGGCGGACTGCAGGGCGCCTTTGAGCCCGTGCTGACGCTGGCGTAGGTCGGTGGAGTCGAGCAGACGTCGGTTCACGAAGTCGGCCAGGGACATGAAGGGGCCGCGGTCGCGGACTTCACGGACCACTTCGGCGGCGAGGCGGTCGATCTCGGCGTCGGTCAGCTCGCGGTAGTTGTTCCACGCGTTGACGTCGCCGCCGGCGGGGCGGAACGAGCGCGCGAAGCGGGTGAGCACGGTGCCGCTGACGGAGGAGCCGTCCGGCATGGTCTGACCCCGCATGCCGGCGAGCACGGCTTTCCAGGCCGCCTTGGAGGTCGAGTTCACGTTGAACCCGCCGTCATAGAGCGAGTTGCGGGCCAGGTAGCCCGGATGCGGGAAGTCGACGGCCGACGGGAACGTCATGTCGGCGACGGCGCCGCGGGCGTCGGGCTGGAAGACGACGCGTTTGTTGGCGAGCGGGTTGTAGCCGGCTTCAAGGGCCTGCTTCACGTCGCGGAACGAGGTCACGTCGAACCCGCTGATGTTGCCGGCCGCGCGGCGCAGGGCCGCCGCTTGTTCGGCGGCGACGTCCGTGTCGACGGGCAGGTCGGGGCCGCCCGGGAAGGCGTTGCGCTCGCCCGGCAGGGAATACGAATTCGCCTGGAGGTTCAGGCCGCTGAAGTAGAAGGCGTCCCAGAGGGCGAGGTTCGAGACGAAGGCGTGGTCGGTCCGCACGTTCGCGACGTTGCGGATCATGCGGGTGCCTTCGTGGATGCCGACGTAGCCGTTTTCCGGGATCGCCCGGTCGGTGCCGCTTTCGCGCTTGGGGCCGGGCCAGTCGGTGACCTTGGTCAGGTCGGAGATGCCGGGATGGGCGAACGAAGATCCCACGGTGAGGTCGGCGTCGGTGTTCACCTGGGCATGACCGGCGGAGCCGAGCTGCGCCAGCGAGAGGAGCGGGCGGCGGGGCACCGGGAACAGCACGGTGTCGGAGCGCTGGCTGACGGTCGGGTTCACGCTCGCGCCCCAGTAAGCGTTGGTGTTGTTGGCGCTCAGGGCCATCTGCGGTTCGGCGTCGAGGCCGCGCTGCGAGAGCACCCAGCCGATCGGCGTGTGCGCCTTGCCGTCGTAACCGTACAGGTGGGCCTGCTGCGGGCGCACGCTCAGGAAGAACGGCGACATCGGGGCGTTGAAGATCTCCGGAGGGGTCACCAGGCGTCGGCTGTTGTCGGTGTTGATGCGGAAGTTCGAGAAGGCCGAGGGATTATCCGCCGGGTACCAGATGTCGCGGGTCTGTCCGGTCATCTCCGCCGAGCGGAGCAGGAAGTCCGTCATGAAGAACGGCTGCTTGTCGTTGCCGCGGTCGGCGCGGATCGAGGCGACGATGCGTCCGTTCAGCGAACCCGCGCGGCCGGAAGTGATCTCGGGGCGGCCGAATTCAGGGTCGCCGTTTTCGGGGCCGAAGGTGATCTGCTGGCCGATCACGTTGTTGTCGCCGCGCCAGGTCACGCCCGTGTGGGTGGCGACCGGGTTGCGTCCGGTGGCGATGCGGTAGTCGGGCGGGCGGGGGTTGCCTCCGGCGACCGAGCGCAGCCATTCTTCGTTGTACTGGATGATGTTGCTCCAGTGGCCGTTGTCGTTGCCGTAAAGCGGCCAGCCGGCGGTGAGCGCCTGGAAGTTGAGCAGGAGAGACTCGTCGACGAGGTGCTGTCCGGGCGCGGTGCCCGATCCTTCGTAGACGAAGCCGCTGACGGTCCTCGCGGACGGATTATAGGTGGGGTTGTCGGTGGTGGGCGAACCGAACCAGCGGCGGTCCTTGTTCAGCGCCTGTCCGTCGATGCTGCGGTTGTTGATCAGGTAGAAGTTCCAGTGCTGGTGGCCGCCGATCGCGGTGGTGCCGTTGCGCAGGCGGGGGAAGACGTAGCCCGGGGTGTTCGGGGTGCCTTCCTCGCCGACGACGCGGTTGTCGTAGTTGACCCACCCGGAGTTGCGCACGACGAAGCGCACCGTCTTGTTCTGGTTGGGCGGAGAGGCGAACTGGAGGACGGTCTTGAGCTTCTTCGCGGTGCCGTCCCAGTCGATGCCGAAGGCGTCGCGCAGGCGGCGCGAATTCTTCACGTCGTTCCAGAGGTCGAGCGCGCTGTGGAAGGCGGCCGGATTGTCGGGGCCGGCGTTGTAGCAGTAGCCGCCGAAGAAGCCGTGGGCCGGCGCCTGGCCAGCGCCCGTCGGCGCGGGGAGCACGTACATCTTGCCGTCGCTGCGACGCTGCGGCATGAAGCCCCAGGTCCACAGGCGTCCGTCGGGCCTGGTCAGGTCGGCGGCGCTGCCTTCTTCCAGCTGCGTCGTCACGTCTCCGCCGCGGCGGTGACGGACATTGTAGAACGGCGTCATCTTGTACACGGCGTTGCTGCCGAGGTCATAGCCGAAATCGTTGGTCGCGATCACCGTGTTGCTGGCGCGGTTGGACTTGTAGTCCCCGCCGATGAACTTGGTGCTGATCGTCTTCACCTCGCCCGGCTCGAGGCGGAACTTGCGGCCCGGATCCACGAGGCGGAAGGAGAACGAGCGGTTTTCGTAGGCGCCGTCGCCCAGGGCCACTTCGCCGATCGTCAGGGTGCGCTGCACGCGTTCGCCGATCCACAGCGGGTCGGTCAGGTTGCGGGTACGGGGTTCGGTCGCGCTGCCGTTGCGGGTCGGCGAGCTCGGGTTGGGATCGAAATACTGCCAATGCGTGTCGGCGAAGTCCCACTGCTCGATCTGCACGTCGAAGATGAACGGGAGGGACTCGCCGTTGGTGACCATCGCGAGGCCCTCGAACTCGATGGCGACGTCGTAGGGGTTGTGCACCATCACGACCGGATCCACCGTGACGCCCAGCGTGCCGTTGGGGTCCGCGCCGGTGGCGTCGGAGAACACGCCCGAGAAGATCATCGAGAAACGGACGATGCTCGGGGAGAGGCTCATCGAGGTCGGCCACGTGCGGGTGCTGGTCTCCGGGAAATTGCCGCTGAGGTCGTAGTAGGCGTCGTTGGTCGCCGGGCGGGGCTGGGCGATGCCCATGCGGTCGAAGTTGGTGACGACGTTGGTTCCGAACTGCGTGTTGACGTAGTTGTGGGCGAGGATGTTCGGGTAGCGGAGGCGCTGTTCGGCCTGGAAGCTCGGCGTGTCGCTGGGCGCCGAAAGGTTGTTGCGGTAGAAGTAACGGTTGGCGTTCAGCTGGCCTCCGCCCGCGTAGAACTGGTCGGGCCGGGGGGCGATGGCCCACGGCGCGGCCGAGCCGCTGGGATTGACCTGGCGGCTGCGCTGCACGGGTTCGTTGCGGTTGCCGTTGGCGTAGGTGAGCGGTTCGACGCCGCGCGCGACCACCGCGTCAGCGGGCGCCGCCGGCTGGCCGCGGAGCGCGCCGGAGGTCTTGCCGGCCTGTTCGATCTCGCGCTTGTACATGCGGTAGTAGTTGCGGTACAGGTCCCAGGTCGGGCCGCGGACGATGCGTCCGTTCAGGTTCTCGGCGTGCGTCTCGGCCAGTTCGGACCACGGCAGGGCGTTGACGCGGAGGGTGAGGTTGTTGCTGGCGCTGGAGAAATAGCTCGTCGAGCCCGGGCGGTTCTCGGTGGCGTTCGGGCTGCGCTCGGTGGTGGCGAGGATGCGCGAGACCGTGGTCGCGTTCTGCTGGTAGGAGTCGAAGAACGCGGAGCGCAGCGGCGCTTCGTAGACGAAGCCCAGGCGCTCGGGCGTCTCGCTGGCGGCGCCGGGCGTCGTGCCCGAGCCGCCGTTGCGGGCGAGGATGAGGTTGTAGGAGGTGCCGAGCAACGACCGCAGGTAACGCGGAGACCACTCCGAAGCGCGCGGCGAGGCCAGCAGCAGTTCGGAGGGCGAACCCAGCTTGTCGACCAGGTTGGGGCGATTGTAGTCAAGGTCGACCGCCATGCCGCTCGCGCCGAGGCCGGCCGTGGTGACGTGCGCGTTGGGCGCGCCATGGAAGAGCGACGGCTTGCGCAGGCGCGCGTCCGTGACGATCGTCGGGTCTTTCTGGCCCGGGTACACTTCGAGGCCGCGGTACATCGCGTAGGGCAGCTCGAACGCCGTCGAGAGGTCGAGCTTCACGCCGCCGTTATAGGTGTCGGTCAGCGTCGAGAAGGAGTAGGTCGTGACGTCGTGCCAGAGCAGGCGGGCGGCGTCGCTCATGGCCTGTCCCGCGGCCGGTCCCGCCTGGCGCGCGGCCCACGCCGCGAGGCCCGCCGAGCCGATGGCCTTGCCGAGCTGGTAGGACTGAGGGTTGCCGACGGAGGCGGCCACGTCGCTCAGACGCCAGGCTTCGAAGTTGAAGTTGGCGGGCAGCTGTCCGCGGGCGTTCACGCCGTCGCGCAGGATCTCTCCGGGCGCGCCGATCGCGGCGATGCTGTTGCGCTGGTTGGCGGAAGCGGCGAAGCCGCGGTCCCATGCCTCCGGCGTCAGCGTCGCGCCGGCGGACGTAGCCGCGTAGAAGTCGGGGAGGTTGACCTTGGCCTTGAGGCCTTCGTCGCCGATCCAGTAGGCGTAGCGGCCGTTGGCGCCGAGCGCCGTGCCGTCCGTGAAGGCGGGGCCGGGCAGCGGTTGCGGACGGGCGTCGATCGCGCCGAGATAGTTGCGCTGCATGCCGGTGAGGCCTGCCGGGAGGTTGAGGGTGCCGAAGGAGACCAAGGGGACGAGGCGGTTCGGATCCGTGTCGATCGGGGTGCCGAGGGCGTCGATCAGGGCCTGGCCTTCGCGGCTCATGTCGGCCACGCGTCGTCCGTCGGCGTCGGTGGTGTAGTAGGTCGAGTTCGGGAGGTAATGGGTGGCCGTGCCGGAAAGCTCGGGGTCGCCGTTGACGTCGAAGGGCGAGGCCAGCCAGCCGAGGAACAGGCGCGAGTTGGCCGGATTGGACACGTCCCAGTCGCGCGGCAGGCGCGGGTCGATGCCGCCCGTCGCCCACACGCCCGTGAGGTATTTCTTCTGGTGCGAGAGGCGGCCGCCGGCCGGAGCGTTGTTGTTGGTGCGGTCGGTGAGGTTGCGGCGGGCGGCGATCGTCGTGGCGTCGTTGTTGCCTACGGCCACGTCGTTGTCCGCATACATGTCGGCGCGCATGGTCACGCGCTGGTCGGGGCCGGCCATCACCTGCAGCTGCGCGATCGCGATGCGAGCGGAGGCGAGGGCGTTGAAACGCGCGCGGAGGTAGCCGGCGTTGCTTTGCGCGAGGCGGCTTTCCACCTGCAGGAAAGAGGCGAGGACGATCACCATCATGACCATCGCCGCCATGATGGTCAGCGAGAGCACGAGAGAGAAACCAGAGCGATTGGGCTTCATGGGAAAATTGGGGTAAAATCACAGTAAACCCCCCTAGGGCTAAGTCAAAGGATTGGTTTTACACATTTGTTCCAAATGCGTTATTAATGTCATTTAAATTCATTTAAACTCATTAAGCAGTCATTTAATGGCAATTTAAAGAGGGTGCTTGCGACTACTGGGGGTTTCCCGACTTTAGAGCCGTGCAAACCCTCATCCAAGGCGCAGGCGCCTTCATCTGGCCCCTCGGTTTCTGCTCTTTCCTGGCGGTCTATCTCGTCATCGAACGCGCCCTGGCTCTCCGGGTCTCCCGGGTCGCCCCTGAGTCCGTCGTCAAGGCGGTCCTCGCCGGCCAGCTCGATCAGGTGGGCGCCGCCGACGGCGAGTCCGTCGCGGGTCGTCTCGTGCAGCGCTGGAAGGACGGCGCCTCGGGCGACGTGCTCAAGGCCTGGGCCCGCCACGAACTGATCCGCCTCCAGCGCGGCCTGCATCTCCTCGACAGCATCGTCGCCGGCGCGCCCTTGCTCGGCCTGCTCGGCACCGTCGCCGGTCTCGCCACGCTCTTCCCTGAGCAGGGCATGCCGGATTCGCAGACGCTCACGCGCGGCGTCGGCCTCGCGCTCAGCACGACGATGATCGGCCTCTGCGTCGCGATCCCCGCGTTGCTCGCCTCGAACTGGCTCTCCCGCCGCCTCGAGATCCTGTCTTCGCGGCTCGACGTCCTCGTCGAGGCGCTGGAAGCCCGCCGCCGATGAGCCTCGTCGTCTCCCGCCGCCGTCGCGCCGAGATCAACGTCGTGCCGCTCATCGACGTGATGGTGGTGCTCGTCTTCTTCCTGCTCCTGAGCGGACGCTTCGAACAGACGCGCGCGCTCGCCATCGTGCCGCCCACGGCCTCCGCGGGCTCGGCCGGGGCCGAGGCCCCGACGCTCGTCGTCGGCGTCGACCGCGACGGCAAGCTCTACCTCGAAGGCAGGCTCATCGCCGCCGACGCGCTCGGCAAGGCCCTCGTCGACCATGCGCTGAAGTCGCCCGGCACCGAAGTCATCATCGTCGCCGATGAACGCTCGCTCACCGGCGCCGCGGTCGGCGCGCTCGACGCCGCCGCCAAGGCCGGCCTGAAGCCGCGCCTGCAGACCCGCCAGCCGCGCTGATCGGGGATGCGAGGACCCGATCCTCCGTCTTCCATCGTCCATCCTGCATCATTCATCTTAAATCGCTTCCTCCCATGTCGACCCGTCTCCCCGAAGTCCTCCGCCTGCTCGAAGACTACACGCAGGCCCACGGCACGTCCGGCCACGAGGACGCGGTCCGCGCGATCTTCGTGCGCGAGCTCCGCGGCCGCGCGTTCAGCGCCGACGGACTCGGCGGCGTGCTCGCTTCGCCCGCTGCGCCGAAGGGCGGCCCGCGCGTGGTGCTCACGGCGCACATGGACGAGATCGGTTTCCTGGTGCAGGCGGTGACGCACGACGGCTTCCTGCGCGTCGTGCCGGTCGGCGGCTGGCCCGACGGCGTGCTCGCCTCGCAGCGCCTGCGCGTCTGGTCGCGCTCCGAGCGCAAGGAATTCATCGGCGTCGTCGCCGCGCTGCCGCCTCATCAGGGCGGCGCCCAGGCTTCGTCGGCCGACAAGGTGCTCGTCGACATCGGCGCCCGCTCGGCCGCCGCCGTCGCGCGCCTCGGCATCCGCGCCGGCGATCCGGTCGTGCCCGAAGGTCCGTTCACGGCGCTCGCCGAGCCGGGCCTCTACGCCGCCAAGGCCTTCGACAACCGCGTCGGCATGGCCGCGCTCACGCTCGCCACGCACGCGCTCGACGCGGCTCCGCCCGCCGCCGACCTGCTCGCGGTCGCGACCGTCCAGGAAGAGGTCGGCTGCCGCGGCGCGGTCGTCGCGGCCCGTCTCGCCAAGCCCGACGTGGTCATCGTGCTCGAAGGCCCGCCCGCCGACGACCTTCCCGGTCTCGCGCCTTACGGCGAACAGCAGGGCGCCCTCGGCGCCGGCGTGCAGGTGCGCGCCTACGATCCGACGGCGATCATGAACCCTCGCCTCGTCGACCTGACCCTGCAGGTCGCGGCCGAGCAGGGCATTCCTTGCCAGCTCGCGGTGCGCCGCACGGGCGGCACCGACGCGCGTTCCTTCCAGGCCCATGAGCTGGGCCTGCCGGTCATCGTGCTCGGCGTCCCCGCGCGTTACATCCACACCCACAACTCCGTCATCGACGTCGCCGACCTGCAGGCGTGCGTCGACCTGGCGGTCGCGCTCGTCCGCCGGCTCGACGCGCCGACGGTCAAGGCCCTCACGCAGTATCTGTGAGCACGGAGGGTTGCCGGCTCAAGGTGAAGGCCGTCCCGGGCGCGTCGCGCACGGAGATCGTCGGTCGCCTGGGCGAAGCCTTGAAGGTCCGCGTCGCCGCGCCGCCCGAAGGGGGACAGGCCAACCGCGCGATCCTCGCCTTGCTCGCGGAGCGGCTCGGCCTGCCCGCCGCCGGCGTGACCTTGGTCTCGGGGGCCGCTTCGCCCGCCAAGGTCGTCGCGCTCCGGGGCGTCTCGGCCGAGCAGGCCTGGGCGCGTCTTCTCGGCTGAAATCGCACAATCCGCTTGAGAGGGGAGGGGCGTCCGCCGACAGTAAGCCCATGTGCGCGGACAAGAAACCCGCCTCGGCTTCCGGCAAGGAAGGCTTCGAGGCCGAACTCAAGCAGCTCGAGCAGCTCGTCGAGTCCCTCGAGTCCGGCGACGTGTCCCTCGACGCCCTCGTCGCGAAGTATGAGGAAGGCATGCGCCTCCTGAAGTCCTGCCAGAAGTCGCTCGAGGCCGCCGAACTGCGCATCGAGCAGCTGGGCAAGCGCGGCGAAGATTCGCAGGGCTGATGTCGCTCCTCGCGTCCATCCGCGGCCCGGCCGACGTCAAGGCCCTCGCGCCCGAGCAGCTTCCGCTCCTCGCGCAGGAGATCCGCGAACGCCTCGTGACCGTCACCGCGAAGAACGGCGGACACGTGGGCCCCAACCTCGGCGTGGTCGAGCTCTCGATCGCGCTGCACCGCGTCTTCGGCACCCCGCAGGACAAGTTCGTCTTCGACGTGGCCCACCAGGGCTACGTGCACAAGCTCCTCACCGGCCGCAACGGCGCCGACTTCGACGGCATCCGCACGACCGGCGGCCTGAGCGGCTTCCTCAACCGCGAGGAGAGCCTGCACGATGTCTTCGGCGCCGGCCACGCCGGCACCGCGCTTTCCGCCGCCGTCGGCCTCGCCAACGCGCGCGACCGCCTCGGCGAGGATTCGCACGTCGTCGCCCTGATCGGCGACGCGGCCCTCACCTGCGGCGTCACGATGGAGGCGCTCAACAACGCCGCGAAATCGACGAAGCGCCTGGTCATCGTCCTCAACGACAACGAGTGGTCCATCGACCGCAACGTCGGCGCGGTCGCCGACATCCTGAGCCGCCTCATCGTCACGCGGCCTTACAACAACTCGCAGCAGGGCCTGAAGCGCTTCCTCGGCAAGACCCGCGCCGGCACCAAGTTCCTCGACTTCGGCCGCAGCTTCAAACGCCACGTGAAGAACTGGTTCACGCACAGTTCCTCGCTCTTCGAGCAGTATGGCGTGCGTTACGTCGGACCGATCGACGGCCACGACCTCGGCGCCCTCGAGCGCTACCTCAATTTCTGCAAGGAGTCCCAAGGCCCGATACTCCTCCACGTCCGTACCGAGAAAGGCCGCGGCCTCGGCGCCGCGCTCAGGAACCCGGAGAAGTTCCACGGCACGGGAGCCTTCGACCCGGAGACCGGCGACTCGCTCGCTTCCGGCGCCGCCGGCGCGCCCAAGGCCTGGCAGGACGTCTTCGGCGCTCTCCTCGTCCGCGAGGCCAAGGCCGATTCCCGCGTGGTCGGCATCACCGCCGCGATGCCTTCCGGCACCGGCCTCAACCAGCTGAAGAAGGAGCTGCCCGCGCAGTATCATGACGTCGGCATCGCCGAGGAGCACGCCGCGCTCTTCGCCGCCGGCATCGCCGCGCGCGACCTCCGTCCGGTCTGCGCGATCTACTCCACCTTCATGCAGCGCGCCTACGACATGGTCATCCATGACGTCTGCCTGCAGCGACTGCCGGTCACCTTCTGCATGGACCGCGCGGGCGTCTCGCCCAGCGACGGCCCGACGCACCACGGCCTCTTCGACATCGCCTACCTGCGCTGCGTCCCGAACGTCACGCTGATGCAGCCGAAGGACGAGGACGAGTTCGCCGACATGCTGCATACCGCGCTGAAGTCCGGCGCGCCGATGTTCATCCGCTATCCGCGTGGCGCCGCCGCCGGCAAGGCGATCAAGGCGCAGCCCGCGCTCATCCCGCTCGGCCAGGCCGAGGTCCTGCGCCCCGGCGCCGACGTCCAGCTCTGGGCCCTCGGCACGATGGTGCCCGAAGCCGAGGCGCTCGCCGGAAAGCTTTCCGCCGCGACGGGCCTCTCCGTCGGCGTGGTCAACGCGCGCTTTGCCAAGCCGATCGACGCCACCTTGCTCGTCAACCAGGCCAAGGCCGCGAAGCTCATCGTCACGCTCGAGGACGGCGCCGTCACCGGCGGCTTCGGTACGGGCGCGCTCGAGACGCTCGCCGAACACG
>JACCDH010770585.1_pt1 | contig 16889 bp, 16 predicted proteins | sample 7442481 | NCBI WGS metagenome assembly JACCDH01 (sample SAMN15323433, study PRJNA562643) | freshwater metagenome | isolation source: river surface water | place: USA:Blue River Watershed | collected 2017-08-15
CGGCATGAGAAAGGGGTTCATCTTTGGCCACTGTTAGGGTTGTATTCAATAACAAAACACCCTGCTTGGCCCAATCAGTTAAGTCCGTATTGCTTCTTTCTATTCCCAGATCTTCTTTTAGTTCTTTAAAAATATTTCGAAGTGATGGGGGCATCTTGATTCCTTGATTAACGGAAAAAGCCAATCCGTTGGCCTCACCTACACCATGATAGGGGTCCTGACCAATAATTACCACCTTGACCTGTTCAAAAGAAGTCAATTCGAACGCCCGAAAGATCATGTTTTTAGGAGGAAAACAAAAAGGTTGAGCATATGCTTGCTCAACCTTTTTTTTTGTGAATTCCCATGAAGATGAACCCAAGAAATCAACCAGTTGTAACCTCCAGCTTTCTTCGATGTAATCTTCCAATTCCATTAAGAATGCGCCACAACTATTTTCTTGGTAACAAAACTGCCATTGCGCTGTTTGACAGTCAAATAATAAACCCCATTGGCCCATTGGGTAGTGTCAAACAGAAGTGAATTTCTATCCGTTTTTCTGTCCTCCAACAATTGACCATTGGCATTGAAAATCAAACATTGATTGATGGAGGAATTGTTCTTTAATTCAACAGTAAAGGATTCTGTGATGATGCTTGGATATACCAAAACATCATTGAATTGCAATACCTCCTCATCAATAGAGGCGGGATCACAAGGCAAGAGTTTATCCACAAGTGGATACGAACCATTTAAAAATTGAGAACCCGTTCCGTTTGGATCCAACCAAACGGACAATTCTTGTCCATTGGCATTGGGATTGGCTGACGCAGACCAATGCTTGGCCATACGGCCGTAATAATCAGGAGAGGTAGGAGAGGTACAAAACGAACCACCACCGGTTAATGTTCCAATGATTTGATGTTTGTCATTGAATATGGGAGATCCCGAAGAGCCACCCTCTGTTACCCCATGATTGGTTTCTGTCGCCATCCAAACCGTTCTCCAATGCTTATCATTGGATTGCCAAGTTCCCTTGATGCAAGAGCTTGCATGAGAAATTTTCATGTAATCACCTGAAGGATGATGCAAACACACCACCTTAGCCCCATTGGCCATTGCACCAGGCAATGCATCTGACACATCCCATCCAGCGTAATAAACAGTCCATGTTGATGGTATAGGATCTTGAATTTCCAAAAGAGCGTAATCAGAGCCTGTTGCTCCGCCACCATCGTTGGAATCTGCTTTTAAAAACAAACCAGTTAACTGTTGAGAGGTTGGACCAAGGCCTGACCCACAATTGCTTCTCATGAAATTAAAACGTGCCGACGAAGCCAACAAATTGGCATCGGAAGACATTTCAGTGCAGTGCATAGCCGTTAGAATATAGTTTTTGCAATTCAAACCTGTGTTGTTCACCAATGTTCCAGAACACAATCCACCTCCTTGTGAAGAGGCCAAACTGAGACGAACAACAGCATGTTTTTCTTTCTCCCAAAGGTCACCCTCAGGACAATTGACGTCTACTTCACAAGGATCGCTGTTCACTTCGCGGCTATCCAAGTTGGTCATTCTGGGATCATCGACCATGCGATAAAAATGCAAAATCCCTCGCAAATCTAATCTCACTTGTCCCGTAACCCCTGCTGGTTCTCGGTACTCAATGATTGCCTCATCTCCATATACCTCGGGAGTTCTGTAAATGTGGTGCGGTTTGTTTTGGTTGGCGGTAAATGGTCCTTCAATCCAAGATTTATCCTTGGCGAAAAAATACAACTCACTACCCTCCGGCATTTGATAATAATCAAATACCAATGACATGGCCAAAGCTCCGGGGCTCTTAAACGCATACATCCAGCGCTTGCTACCATCAGATAAATATTCCCATTGCCCTTCGTTTACCATATCCAAAGAAAAATTGACCCAAGTGGCGTTCATCGTCATTTCTCCTTGTTTATCCCATGCTTCAGCCTGCGCGATGAGTTCAGCTTGATTCAAATTGGATACTACTTCAGAAGTAATTTCTTGCGCCTGCCCTTTTCCAATTCCAAAAACAGCAATCCAAAATAAAATACTCGCGTAAAAATTTTTTCTCATTTTTTCAATTTTCCTAGTTTTCAGTGGCGAAAGATAATTTAGCTTCGCATTGTTTGATGATTTACCCGAAAAAAATATCGCTTGTTTTGTTAAAAGCCTTCACCGGCCCCTTCATCATTACATTTTTGGTCTCCTTGTTCATTTTTGAATTACAGTTCATTTGGTTGTACATCGACGATTTATTGGGTAAGGATTTGGAATTCTTGGTGATTTTAAAATTGTTGGTTTTTGCCTCGGCCAGGATTGTCAACATGGCCCTTCCTTTGGCTGTACTCATGTCCAGCATCATGACCATTGGCGCATTGTCGGAACACAATGAGCTCACTGCCATGAAAAGTGCTGGCATATCACTGAATAAAATATTTAGGCCCTTGATCCTGTTTATTTCAGTCATAGCTTTGTCTGCCTTTGTTTTTGCCAATAACATTTGGCCTGTAGCCAATTTAAAGTTCAGAACATTGTTATTCTCTATCGTTCAACAAAAACCCGCACTGAATTTAGAGGAAGGAACTTTTTACAATGGGATAGAGGGAATCAGTATTCGGGTGAATAAAAAAGATCCTGAATCAGGGATCTTGAAAGATGTTTTGATTTATGATCACCGCGATCCGGGAAGAGGCAGCAAAAGTGTGATACGGGCTGAAAGTGGCATCATGGAACAAACTGACGACAAGCGTTGGCTTATACTCACCCTGAACAACGGCCACACATATGATGAAGTTGAAGAAAAGAATAAGCGGGTTAAGAAATATCCTGCCATTCAATCTCACTTCAAAGAAATGACCATGCGCATTGACATCAGTTCGTTGTTTTTCAATAAGGATGATGAGGAAGTTTTCAAAAACGCATACGAGATGATGACCATACTGCAGTTGGATCATGCGCTGGATGGCTTTAAGGTTAAAGAAGATTCACTTCGACAATTGTGGGTGAATAACAACACAAAAAAATTGAGGCTCTCGGAGGACGAAAAGAAAGTCAACCCTTCTGGTGAGCAAAAGAGCATGATGGAGCAATTGCCCATAAGCATTCAATATCAGGTTGCTTCATTGGCGATGGACGAGACACGCAAAGACGTCGTTCAAATGCAGAAAGCAAAAATAGAATTGGAAGAGAATAAGCGACTTGAAAATAGGCACCGTATCGAATGGCATAGAAAGTTCTTTTTGGCCATTTCTTGTTGGGTATTGTTTTTTATTGGTGCGCCTTTGGGTGCAATATTGAGAAAAGGTGGTTTGGGGCTGCCATCTGTTATTGCCTTGCTGCTTTTTATTGTTTTTGAGGTATTGACCATAGCCGGAGAAAAAATGACCAAGGCCTTTATTGTAGAACCTTGGTTGGGAATTTGGCTATCAACGATTGTAATGGCTCCCGTTTGTTTTGTATTAATGCACAACGCCAATCGGGAAAAGAAATGGAGTTTGCCACAATTTAAATTTTCCAAGACTTGGCGTCTTGCATTGAAGAATAAAGCATGAAGATTTTGCAACTCTGTCATAAGCCTCCCCTGCCTGCCAAAGATGGTGGTTGCATTGCCATGGACAATCTTACACAAGGCTTATTGAATTTGGGACACAAGGTCAAGGTACTTACGATATACACCCACAAGCATGATTTAAATTTGGATGAGCTACCAGAAGAATACATCCAACAAACCGATATTGAGGGCGTTTTTGTAGATACCCGGATCAACATGGTTGATGCTTTTACCGCTTACATGACCAACGATAGTTATCATGTTAATCGTTTCTTTAGTCCTGACATGGATATCAAGATTGATCGTTTATTGCGCCGGCATCAGTTCGACATCATTCATTTGGAAAGTCTTTTCATGACTCCTTATTTGGGCACCATCAAGAGAAGAAGCAAAGCCCCAGTTGTGCTTAGGGCGCACAACATAGAGTACACCATTTGGGAAAAGATCGCCATTGGCACAAAGAATCCAATCAAAAAAGCATACATTAATTTTCTTGCTCGTCAATTGAAAGAGTATGAGCTGAACATGTTCAATTTTGTGGATGGCATAGCAACCATTTCGGAATCGGACAAGATCAGAATGTTACAATTGGGGGTAAGAAAACCCATCCGCACCATCTCGTTTGGTATCGATCTGGAAAAGTACCACCCACAACCCACACCAACTGAAATCAGTCTTTTTCATCTTGGTGCCATGGATTGGGAACCCAACATAGAGGGATTGAGTTGGTTTATTGAAGAAATATGGCCCTACATTCATGAACATTTTCCTCAACTAATGTTGAATCTGGCGGGGAGAAACATGCCCGACAAGTTTCTTCAGATGCAAGTGAAAGGAGTAAATATCATTGGTGAAGTGCAGGATGCACATGACTTTATGGCGCAGCATTCCATCATGGTGGTTCCGCTGTTAAGTGGCGGTGGAATTCGGGTGAAAATCATTGAAGGCATGGCTTTGGGAAAATCCATTGTCTCGTCTACCATTGGTGCCATTGGTATTGAAGATCACCATTCAGGAGCGCTTCGCATTGCCGATTCTGTGCATGAATGGATCAACGCACTTGAACCACTTGTTGGTCATCCTGATGAAATTGTGGAAATGGGAGAGCAAGCTCGCTTGTTTGCAGAAACCCATTTTGACAATGTTCAAATCACCAAAGCCCTGATTCAATTTTATCGGGATATTCAAAAGAAATGAAAATCCTGATGACCCTGAGCCGTATTCCTTACCCTCTCGAAAAGGGGGATAAACTTCGTGCTTATCATCAAATCAAATCCTTTTTAGAAGAAGGCATATCATTGACCGTGGTTTGTTTTCATTTTGAAAAAGCTCGCCCCGAGGTTTTACAACACCTACAATCATTGGGAGGACAATGGCATTTTATTGCGTTGGATTGGTGGCGGGTCCCTTTGCAATTTTTGCGCATCTTGTGGACTCCACTCCCCCTGCAAGTCCTGTTGTTTTATAACCACAAAGCCCATAATCAACTCAAAAGGATCTTGAGAGATTTTCAGCCAGACCATATTTATGTGCAATTGATTCGAACTGCTGAGTATGTCAAGGAAGAGGCAATCATTGATAAGACATTGGATTATATGGATGCATTTAGTTCGGGTCTTCAGCGAAGGGCATCACATGCGCCATGGTACCAGCGTTGGTTATTTCAATGGGAAGCAAAACGTGTCAAGCAATATGAGCACGGGGTTTATCATTATTTCGATCACCACACCATCATCTCCCAAAACGATGCGGATAGTACCGAAATAGCGCATAAAATATCCATCATATCCAATGGGATTGATCCTTCTTTTATCCACTCTGAAAAAGTACATGAGCGACCTCAATCTGTTGTATTTACAGGCAATATGAGTTATCCTCCCAATGTGGAGGCTGCACTTCGTTTGGGGAGCAGAATTATGCCATTGGTTTGGAAAGAAAGACCCAGTGTTCGATTAATCATAGCAGGTGCAGAACCACATCGGTCGATAAAAGGACAATTAACTGATGAACGAATTGAAATCACAGGGTGGGTGCCTGACATCAAAGTGGCCTATCAAAAAGGTGGACTCTTTGTTGCGCCAATGAGTCTCGGAAGTGGGATGCAAAACAAAATCATCGAAGCACTGGCCATGGGCTTACCCGTCATTTGTTCTTCACTCGTGTCCAAAGCTTTTCATCACGATGTTCAAGTATTGCTCGATATTCAAGAAACGGATGAATCGTTTTCAAAATCTATCCTTCAGCGGTTAGACCCTTCTTTTGGCTATGATGTAGCACATGCCAAACAAATTATTCTAAAACATTTTTCATGGTCAGAAACCTCCCAGCAATTGTTGCAACTTATGCAACGTTAATCCTTTCATTTTCCTATTCATGGGGTCAGCAAAAGAATATGTTGCATTGGACCATTGGGCATGTGGGGATGCGGGATGCTAAGATTTTTGTTTTATTAGATAACTTGAGCGAAAGCAAAAAAAGCATGTCCTTAGAAAATGGACAATCTTTGATGATGCATTTGTATGAGGGCGCTGTTTTTGTCTCATCCCACTCATTGATGTTGGACCCAAAATATGCCTATTCCAACACTTTGCGTCTTCATTCATTAAAGCCCAACACCCAATATTGCATCAAAGTAAAAAATGAAACAGCGTTTGCGGATGATTCCATCAGCTTTACCACACAGCCGCTGTGGCAATGGCGAAGTGATCCACCGGAGCTCAACATTGCATTTGGATCTTGCGCCTATTTGAACGATCCCGATTTTGATCGTCCTGGAAAGTCCTATGGTGGCTCCGAAATTATTTTTAATCGCATTGCTGACAAACATCCCGATGCCATGTTTTGGTTAGGTGACAATGTCTATTTTCGTGAAGGTGATTGGGACAGCGAAGAAGGAATGATCATGCGGTACAGACAATCCAGAACGCATCCCAGGTTAGACAGTCTTTTCAGATCTGTGCCCAACTACGCCATTTGGGATGATCATGATTTTGGTCCAAATGACAGCAATGGGAGTTTTGCTCTAAAAGACAAGAGCCTTTCGACCTTTCAACATTTCTGGCCCAATCCGACGCCGAGCATTCCTGATTTTAAGGGCAATGCATCCATGGTTACCATTGGTGATGTGGATTTCTTTCTGTTGGATAACCGTTACAACAGGACTGCGCAAAATCTAAATACCACACCCAATCTTTCTGTAAATCATGGCGCCAGTATTTTGGGACAAGATCAGATTCATTGGCTCATAAATGCTTTGATGACTTCAAAAGCCAATTTTAAAATCATTTGTATTGGTGGTCAATTTCTCAATTCAGAAATGGTTTATGAAAATTACGCCAATTATGCCCGAGAAAAAGCCTACATTCTGGATATGCTGCAGGCCAATAAAATCAGCAATGTGGTATTCTTGACCGGTGATCGGCATTGCGGTGAAATCAGTCAATGGTCCAATGGTAATTTCACGTTATACGACTGCACCTCCTCTCCCCTCACTTCTGGCGCTTCGGACATGAGTAAGGAGAACAATCAACATCGAATGGAGGGAACCATTGTCGCTCAGCGTCATTTTGCCATGCTCAATATAAAAGGAGCAAGAAAAGATCGCCAATTGTCTGTATCTTATTTCGACAACAAGGGTGAATTGATTTTTGAAAAAAAACTTCCTTTTGATGATGCGAAATAAGGTTTGTTCAATGACTGTGTTGTTATCCCTCTTGATGGTTTCATGGGGCTGTCGTCAAAATGTTGCATTTGAGCATGCGCATGATTTTGGAAAAGAAATGATGTGGTCACAGCCGTTGTCATGGAAATGGAACGTCCAAAAGAATGATAAGCCCTACCGCATCACCATGGATCTTCAATGTGGCATCCACTACCCTTTTGAAAATCTCCCCTTGGAGTGGATCGAAATTGGCCCTGATGGTCAGCGCATATCGCATGAATTAGAAATCATCATTCGCAATCCTGATGGAACTTTCAATGGAGACAAGGCCTTGGACTATTTGAATTTTGATGTGGTATTGGATGACAACCACCTTTTCCCCTCTTTTGGAGAATACACTTATGAATTGAAACAAAAAACGGGACTGCAATCAGCCCCGTTTATGGTCAATGTTGAGATAGAAGCCCAAGAAAAAGAAAGTTATTGATTGCCTTCTCTTTTGGCTTTTTGCATTTCGTTTTCTTCAGGTCCACGATTCTTTTTTTCCTTGTACAAATCAAAACGATTGGGGACCATTCTTGCTGGCCAATAATTGTTGTTCAACTCCACATCAGCAGTTTCCAAATAGGGATCCAACGTGATGTCAATGGCTGGCTGATCCAGAACAAACACCTTGGTAACCGTGGGTTCAGACATTTTCCAAATCTCGGCAGGAATGCGGAATTCCTTCTTGGTTCCATCCTTTTGGGTAAATTGAAAAATCAGTGGCATGATCAAACCGCCTACATTCTCGACAGTAATTTGATAGTAATACCGATGGCCATCGATTAGTTCTTTTTCTTCTTTGCTTAATGATTTGGTAAACTCTTCATATTGCTTCAAATCGGTCTTGGTCACTTTATGCGGGTCAAAAGAATAATAAAAATCCCGGGCTGCTGGATCCACCTCTACAAACGTCACCAATTTTTCTTCTCGGTCTCTTTTCAAACTGATATCAGTAGGACGAGATTCTTTGCGTTCCTTGTCAATGGCTTTCTCGACGGTAGGGTTTTCCGAATCCAAAACAAAAAGTTTGATTTCTTTCATGGCCATGTCGCAATGATCTGTTCCATAAAACCAACCTCGCCAAAACCAATCCAAATCAACGGCACTGGCATCCTCCATTGTTCTGAAAAAATCTTCAGGGGTGGGATGTTTGAAAGCCCAACGTCTGCAGTATTCTTTGAATGCATAATCAAATAATTCTCGTCCCATGATGGTCTCTCTCAAAATATTCAACGCCGTGCAAGGCTTGCCATATGCATTGTTTCCAAATTGATAAATGCTTTCACTATTGGTCATGATGGGGGACATTTTTGTCTTGTCACCTTTCATGTAATCCACGATATTTCGTGCTGGACCTCTTCTAGTTGGATAATTGGCGTCCCATTCTTTCTCGGTTAAATATTGAACAAAAGTGTTCAATCCTTCGTCCATCCATGTCCATTGTCGCTCATCGCTGTTGATGATCATGGGGAAAAAGTTGTGTCCCACCTCATGGATAATGACACCCAAAGTGGAATACTTGGTGCCTTCATTGTATGTGCCATCCGACTCTGGTCGTCCTCCGTTGAAACAAATCATGGGATACTCCATACCGATCCATTTTGAATTTACAGAAATGGCCACTGGATAAGGATAGTCAATCGTGTACTTGGAATACACTTTGAGCGTATGCGCTACTGCGCGTGTTGAAAACTGACCCCACAATGGATTGGCTTCATTGGGATAGTAACTCATCGCCATGGTGGTCTTGTTGCCAATTTTAACAGCCATGGCATCCCAAATGAATTTGCGAGAAGACGCAAAAGCAAAGTCGCGGACATTGGTTGCCTTAAAAGTCCAAGTCTTTTGCGTATTGCCTTTGGTTTTTGTTTTTTCATTCTCTGCCGCCTCTCCAGCGGTTACGATTTCCACTGGTGCGTCAAAATTCTTCTTGGCCAATTCCCATCGATTCAATTGATCAGAACTCATAACGGATTTTGCATTTTGCAATTCTCCTGTTGCAGCAACAACATGATCATTCGGAACTGTAATGTTCACGTTATAATTTCCAAAGTCCAAGGTAAATTCTCCTGCCCCCAGGAATTGCTTGTTCTGCCATCCAGAGTAATCCATGTAGGCCGCCAATCTTGGATAAAATTGGGCCATGGTGTACAGGTAATTATTGTCTTTTTCAAAATACTCAAAACCACTGCGACCGCCCAAACGAATGCGATCATTGATGTTATACCACCATTTGATCTTAAAAGAATAAGTACCACCAGAAGCCAATGGAGTTGGTAAGTCAATGCGCATCATGGTTTGGTTAATGATGCACTTCAAATCTTTCCCTGATTTGTCTTTTACCTCGACAACCTTAAAACCACCATCATACCAAGGCTCCAAATCTTTGATATCATTGTAGTTCATGGTCTCGTTGATTTTGGCTTGCTCAATTTTGTAGGCATCGCTTTCCTTGGCCATGTTGTTTTGATCCAGCTGAATCCACAAATAAGTCAAAGCATCAGGAGAGAAATTGTGATAAGTAATCCATTCCTCACCAAAGAGTTTTTGCGTTTCATCATCAATCATGATATTCATGTTGTAATCTACTTGCTGCTGCCAATAGCGTGCACCTGGAGCTCCGCTGGCTGTACGTTGCTCATTGGGTGTTGCCAATTCAGGCCCCAACTGCTTGAACTTGTCTTCCCAATATTGACGCTGAGCAAAAAGGACAGAGGACGATGACAAAATCATCAACAATAAAAAACTTGACTTAAAATTTCTCATGAATCAAAAATAAGCAAGACGCTTTATTATATTCGCTAAAAGTATTCAATACAGACAATATGCAACATCAAGAATCTTTTGAAAACCAAACGGAAATCGTTGATATTATTGAGCAATCATTGATTTTGCACAATGACTACAATCATATCGATCATGTCATTCATTGTTTGGTAAACATCATGGATTTTGATCCCATTCAATCTGAACAGATTGCTTATATCGTTCATTTCAAAGGAAAGTGCCCCATCAAATCGGGTACCGTCGAGAATCTGAAGCCATTTCACAAAATGTTGGCCCAACAAGGCCTTACAGTTTCCATTGATTAATATGTCAAGCAGAAGAGTCATGATAGAGGCGATGCTTCAAACGCATCCTGATGATCCATTTTTGCATTATGCATTGGCTTTGGAATGGCAAAAAGAGGGAGATGTTCCAAAAGCTGTTGAGAGACTGCTTGAATTGCAATCCATAAAACCAGATTATTTGGCCTTGTATTATCAATTGGGGAAAATGTATGAAGCCATTGGTGAGAATGAAAAGGCCATTGACACTTTTTTAGACGGAAAACGTTTGGCAAAAAAAAATGGAGACATCAAAGCTGCCGGTGAAATCAGTGAAGCTTTAATGATGCATGATATTTTTGACTGATGACCAAAGATTTGTCTATCGGTTTTTATAGTTCTTCTTTCAGCAAAGGAGGTCTCGAACTCAATATGCTGAGATATGCACGCTACATGAGAGAGTCCGCCATTGAAGTGGTCATTTTTTGTATAGAGGACTCCCCCATTCACAAAATTGCAATGTCAGAAGGATTTAAAGTTGTTGTTGTAAAACGCAACAAGCGGTATTGGGATTTGGGATGTGCCATTACATTAAAGAAACTATTTCAAGATTTTGGATTGCAATGGGTTTGGTTCCGCGATCCACGCGACATGGACACCTTGGCATGGACTCGCCTTTTGGGTTCAAAGACGAAACTACTTTACCATCAAGGCATGCAGATGGCCAAACCAAAAAAATCCATCTTTCACCGCATTCGATTTGCTCAAATTCAAAAATGGATTTGTTTGAGTGAAACACTCAAAGAGCAAGTGATGGCTTTTACTTCGTTTTCACCCAAAAGAATTAGTGTAATGCCCTTGGCCCTTCCAGATGCCGCTATCTCAAAGGAGTATAGCAATGGAATGTTCAAAGCGTTGGTGGTTGGTCGATGGGATCCATTGAAGAATCAGCACTTGGTCATCAACGCGTTTTTAATTCTGAATAAAAAATTTCCCCAATTGAGATTGGATTTCATTGGAGAGAGTACAATGGGAGAAAGCAATCAATACGAAAAGGACAATAAAAAGAAAGTAAGACACCTGGATCTGCAAGACGTCATTTGCTTTAAGCCGTTTCAATTTGACTTGGCGGAAGCTTTTGCCAATGCGCATGTCTTGATCATTCCTTCGATCAATGAAACCTTTGGGATGGTTACCATTGAGGGAATGCGCGCAGGTCTGCCACTATTGGGATCCAATACTGGGGGTACCAAAATCTTAATTGAAGAAAATAATTGTGGTTTAACCTTTGATCCCGAAGATGCGCAATCGCTGGCCGATGAATGGGAAAAATTGTTGGTGAATGATACACTTCGAAATTCGCTAAGTCAAAATGCAAGAAGATCCTTTGTTGAAAAGTACCACATTCAAAATCAGATGACCACATGGCTGAAATGGTTGGAAGAGCAATGAGATCCATTTGCTTTTTTGTTATCATCATGATTGGTTCTGTTTGCGCAATAGCTCAGACCGACACGCTAGGAAAGCACCATTGGGTTATTTCAGGATTGGCCGGAAGTATTGTTCCACATCGCTCAGAGATGACTCCATTGATTAAAGGTTATTCATTTGGTGGTTCAATACAATGGATGAAAAGACCCACCATGCCCAAATGGAGAATATATCAACGATTTCCTACCACTGGATTTGATTTGTATTTCAGTACAACAGGAAATCCTGAACAATTGGGGTATCAATCTGCGCTGAGCTACATGATTTATCGACCATATGGAAAGCTCAAAAAATGTTGGTATGGAATGGGCTTGGGCGTTGGTTACAATTCAAAAATTTGGGATTTGGAGACCAATCATCAAGCCACTGTGATTTCTACAAAAATCAATTGCGCGTTGACATTGCACTGGCAATACAAGCTTTTTTCCAGTCACAGTCACAACCATTTGCTTGGACTTCGGATGACTCATTTGAGCAACGGTGCCTATCAATTGCCCAATTTGGGGACCAATCAATTTCAATTGAGTTACACCATACAGCCCAAAATGGAATTGCCTAAAAGGCCGATGTGCATCACGGATGAACTCCCGTACTATTTTTCTTCAAGAATTATTAGTGTTCAAACAGCCTGTGGAATCAAAGAAACATACCAGCCCATGGGGCGTAAATATCCGGTTGGGAATGTTCAAGTCAATTACGCTAGATTGATCAATTATCAGCACCGTTGGAGCGTCGGATTGGATTATTTGTATCAGCCTGCATTGCAGAAATTGTATGATAAAAACCTGAATCAACAATCCTCTCCAAAGAATTGGCAACAATGGGGAGCAACTTTGGGATATCAAAGTATTTTCGGCTATACCACTTTTGCAATACAACAGGGAGTTTACTTGAAAACAGATTGGAAGAACAATGGATCATTTTATCAGCGATTGTCCATTAGAAGGAATTGCATGCAATTGGCCAAGATCAACTCCTATTTTAATAGGGTATATATCACTGCTGCTTTATTCACCCATTGGGCCAAAGCGGATCATTTTGAGTTTGGATGCGGAATAGATTTATTCAGAAGATAAGTTTGATGTGGGCAGCATGGCTTGTTTTGGGTTGCCAACAACCCGATGCTCCTGACTGCTTCCAATTGTCTGGCGACATGGGAGCGATTGAAACCACCCTACCCAAATTCAAAAAGATTGAATTGAATGATGGGGTTCACTTCCAGTTGCATCCATCAGCCGAGTATAAAATACACATCACAGGTCCAGAAAATTGGATCAATGAAATAGAATTCACAGTTGAAAATGAGCGACTGATCATTCGTGATTTAAACCATTGTAAACTTTTTCGCAGCAAGAAAAAAATCATCACCATTGACATCTATGCTCCAACATTTGAAGAAGTTTTGAATCAGTCTTTTTATTCAGTTGAGGTTATGGACACTTTGCGTCAATCAAAAATAAAATGGATCAATGAAAATGCCCCTGCCAATAGCACCATACTTTTTAATGGTGATAGTTGTGTTATTGAAATGCCAAAAGGCACTGGAGACATCACGCTGAAGGGTCGGGCTTATTATACTTCCTTGTACAGCAATGCCATTGGAAAATTGGATGCCCGCGAAATGCAATCTCGTTACCTCAATTGCAGCCACAACAGTTTGCAAGATATATACGCCCAAGCCCACCAATATCTATATGTTGTATTTCAAAACAAAGGGAATTTGATCTTGAATCAATCACCCATTCAAATGGAAGTGATTCATGAAGATGACGGTCAACTCATTATTGAGGATCAGTAAACCAATGCTCTTGGATTTTTTCAATTAATATTTCAGGGCAACGCTGAGGTTTTTTGGAAAGCGCATCGACAAAAACCAAAGTGGTCTCTGCGCGATTAATGCATACATCATCAACAAAGGATTCGTAATGAAACACCATCTTGACAGAAGGCATGGTATCTACCTTAACATGAATCGTTACTTCATCATCGTACTGAGCAGGTTTAAAGTAATGAATGTGGAAGTCAATCACCGGCATCCACACCCCCATTTCTTCGATGGCTCGATAACTCAACCCTAGCTTGCGCATGAGCTCAACGCGAGCCACTTCGAAATAGGTTGCATAGTTGCCATAATAGACAAAATTCATGGCATCCGTTTCCGCATAGCGAACCCGAATAGAAATGGAATGTTGGATCATAAGTGCCAAAATTATACGTTAAATTCATTCTCAATCCAAGCTTTTTTTTTGTTTATTTTTCAACCAAAAAACGCGCTGAAAGCCTTGATAAATCTACATAATCAAAAAATCCAACAAATCAAGAGTAAATATTTTTTTTTTTCACTTTTTTATTCCTTTTTTTGCCTAGTCAGTGTGAATAACCTTGACCACCTAAACAATCATTTACTACTTATTACCTAAAGATACTATGCCATCCAAAAAGGATCAATTTCAAGTTTGGAACAACTGTTTAGCAGTCATCAAAGACAATGTTAGTCCACAAGGATTTAAAACATGGTTTGAACCCATCAAACCTGTCAAGTTAGAAAATAGTGTTTTGACCATCCAAGTACCCTCTCAATTTTTTTACGAGTGGTTGGAAGAACATTATGTTTCGCTATTAAAGAAAATCATTAAGAAAGAATTGGGAACGGAAGGTCGTTTGGAGTATTCCATCATCATGGACAACAACAATCATCCCTACACCATTAAAGTTCCAACGAGTGATCGCAAGGCTGTAAAGAATACACCTGTGAGCATGCCATTGGACATGAGTGAGGCGCGCATCAAGAATCCTTTCATCATTCCTGGTTTGCGCAAGATTCAAGTGGATTCCAATTTGAACCCCAACTATTCTTTTGAAAACTTCATTGAAGGTGATAGCAACCGTTTGGCGCGAAGCGCTGGTTTTGCTGTTGCCAATAAGCCTGGAGGAACAGCCTTTAATCCTCTGTTGATTTATGGCGGTACTGGTTTGGGCAAAACGCATTTGTCTCATGCCATTGGTTTGGAGATCAAAGCCAAGTATCCAGAAAAGACTGTATTGTATGTGAGCTCAGATATCTTTACTCATCAGTTCATTGAAGCGGTGAAGAACAATACAGTCAACGATTTTTCTCACTTCTATCAAATGATGGATGTGTTGATTATCGATGATGTTCAATTCTTCAGTGGTAAAGAAAAAACACAAGATGTGTTCTTCCACATCTTCAATCACTTGCACCAAACTGGAAAACAAATCATTTTGACCAGTGACAAGCCACCGGTTGAAATGCAAGGAATGGAGCAACGTCTATTGTCTCGTTTCAAATGGGGATTGAGTGCAGATTTGCAAGTTCCTTCTTTGGAAACCAGAATTGAGATTTTGCGCAAGAAGATGTATGCTGACGGAATTGAATTGCCTGAAGACGTTGTTGAATATTTGGGCTACTCCATTACTTCTAACATTCGTGAATTAGAAGGAGCCTTGATTTCTTTGATTGCGCAATCTTCTTTGAACAAGAAGAACATCAATTTGGAATTGGCGCGTCAGATGATCGATAAGTTTGTGAAAAATACAGCTCGTGAAGTCAGTATTGATTACATCCAGAAAGTGGTTTGCGATTACTTTGATCTGCCCATCGAATTGTTGAAGAGCAAAACACGCAAGCGCGAAATCGTTCAAGCAAGACAAATTGCCATGTATTTTGCAAAGAAGATGACCAAATCATCTTTAGCCAGCATCGGTGCCCATTGTGGAGGAAAGGATCATGCTACCGTTTTGCATGCATGCCGCACCGTGAACAATTTGCAAGAGACCGACAAACATTTCAGAAAATATCTTGAAGACTTGGAAAAGAAGTTGAGCATCGCTTAATGGAGATTCCATCATTACCTAAACAAAGAAACGCAATCCATCGGGTTGCGTTTTTTTTTGAAATTATTTTTTTTCTGCAGAACAATAAACGATTATTGTATTCGTAATGACATCAGAAAAAAAAAAGAAATATTTTTTCTCGTTGTAAATACATTACAATCTGTTTGATTTAGTTTGTTTCATCAAAATTAAAAATCATGTAAAACGCAAAAGTTGGTAAGAAAAATTTAAGTGTCGAAGGCCATTACAAAAATGGTTCTGGTAACACTATAACCAACTTAACCCGTTTTATGATGAAATCCATTTTGATTCTTGGGTATGTCAAACATACCCTGCAACTTCGAAAGAAGTTCGTTCCTGTCACCAGTGATTTGGCTGGTTCTGTAGTACCCACTTCCAAGGTGTTGGTTCCCGATTGGCAGCGTTTTGCTGCTGATTACAGGAACATTGTTTCCTGCATGCCCTATCAACAGGGTACAGTGGTGATCATCTTACACCGTAAAGGTGAGGATAGTCAAGTGGTGCATGTCGTTCGCTCAGCGATGGATCTGCGTACCGCCGTGAAGTTGACCAAAGATGGTCAACTGATGACTTGGTGTGCTCGTTTTTTCGAGCAAGGTCCTTGCACCTTGACCTTTGAACTCGTGCTCAATGGTTGAGGCCAATATTCACCTCCCCTTATTGTGGGGGAGGTGAATGAAACAAAGAACAAAAGCGTATTAACCCTAAAACCAAATAACATGAACTTAAGAAAAGCCTTAAAGGAGAAGAACAAAGTGGCCGGCAATCTGAATCAATTGTTTCATCGCATGCGTGAAAACAACATCACAGAAGATGGTCAATCTCGTCCGTATAACAGCAAGGAAGTCCTGCGCGAGATCAATCAAGAGATCGATCAATTGATTGAATTAAAAGTCAAATTACAATTGGCCAATACTCCTATCCTCAATGATATCTATCGTGTGGCTGAACTAAAAGTTTTAATTCGACAGCTGCGATATATGGAGTGCAATGATAGCCGCAAGATCAGTTCAGGCATCATCACCTATCACATCGCTACCATCAAAGCAGATGAGCGCGATCAACTCATCAAGTCCTTGGAAGAGGAGATTGAGGCCATTCACGAGCGTATAGACGCGTTCAATTTCAGAACAAGTCTATAGATTCCGGTTCACTTGTCAGCGCCAACATAAAATTTTGGTATGGAGTAAAGTTATGGTTCAAGATGCGGGGC